>ERZ1106954.3623-NODE-3623-length-10004-cov-3.624686_pt1 | contig 10004 bp, 10 predicted proteins | sample MGYA00403678_ERZ1106954 | MGnify/ENA primary metagenome ERZ1106954 (study PRJEB35170, sample SAMEA104062445) | human gut metagenome | biome: human gut; feature: human-associated habitat; material: faeces | place: Denmark | collected 2012-08-20 ... | reverse complement strand
TTACCGAAGTGGGAAAAACCGCAGAGAATATTATCCGGGAACTGATGGAAAAATAGCAGTGATTGTGATATTATAGAAACAGATTGTATAAATAAAACAGGAGAATACTTATGAAAAAGTTAACTGATTTTTTGAATATGCTTGCGGAGTCGGAGCTTCGCGCCGGCGACAATTCCGACTCTGCCGATTTTGATATACCGATTAAGGATATTACCTACAATTCGCTGGAAGCGGGCGAGGGGACGCTTTTTATCTGCAAAGGTGCGGGGTTTAAGGAAGAATATCTGAAAGATGCCCTTGCAAAAGGTGCCGCTGCATTTGTATGCGAGATGGGTTCAAAGGTTCACGAGGCCTGCAAAGCGGATGCCGAACTTGCAGCAGTTCCATACATTGTTGTAAACAACATGCGAAGAGCCATTTCAAAGATTTCCGCCTTCTTTTTTGACCGGAGCTGGGACAAGATGAAATTGATTGGTGTTACGGGGACGAAAGGAAAGTCAACAACGACAAGCATGATTAAAGCAATCCTTGACATCCATTGCGGCAGGGAAATCGGTTTTTCTTCGGGCATCTATACCTATGACGGCTGCCACAAGGAGAAAGCATATAAGCTTACGACTCCCGAAACGATCGAACTTCACCGAATACTGGATAACTGCGTGAAAAACGGATGTGAATATCTGGCGATGGAGGTTTCTTCGCAGGCGCTCGCGCAGGGAAGATGTATCGGGCTTGAATTTTCCGCAGCCGTGTTCACCAATTTAACGCAGGATCATCTCGACTACCACGGCACAATGGAAAATTACGCAAACGCCAAAGCAAAGCTTTTTTCGCAGTGCAAATGCGCTGTGCTGAATAAAGACGACGGCCGTTTTGACTTTATGAAAAACGCCGTACTGTCGGGCGATATAATCGGTTACTCAAAAAAGGATAACCGGGCAGATTATTTTGCGGATAATATCCACCTCGGCAAAGCGGAATGTGAATATATATTATATACAAAAGGCAAAAAATATAATGTAAGAATAGACATTCCCGGTGAATTTACGGTTTATAACTCGCTCGCCGCGATAAGCTGCTGTTCCGCGCTCGGGATTGATACTGTCAGATGTGTGAAAGCGCTCGCCGAAACAGGAGGCGTACCGGGAAGAGCGGAAGTGCTCAAAACCGACACACCGTATACAATTATAATAGACTACGCCCACTCACCGGACGCGATAGAAAATATCCTTTCCTCCGTAAGGCAGTTTGCCAAAGGGCGCGTCATTGCGCTTTTTGGCTGCGGCGGTGACAGAGACAAAACAAAACGTCCGCTGATGGCTCAAAAGGCGGCGGAAAATGCGGATTATCTGATAATAACATCAGACAATCCGCGAACAGAAAACCCAGATGAAATAATAGAAGACATTATCCCCGGCATAAACGGCAAAGGTACGTCCTGTGCCATAATATCGGACAGAACTCAGGCGATTGATTATGCAATAAAAAACGCCCGTGAGGGCGATGTGATAGTTCTCTGCGGCAAAGGGCACGAAACATACCAGATAATCGGCGATGAAAAAATCCACTATGACGAGAGAGAAATCGTAAAAAGAATTTTAGATAAACATAAATAAAAAGAGCTGTAATTCACAAACGGCAGTTAAAACCACCGACATGAATTACAGCTTTCTTTTATATGCTTAAAATATCCTTTGCGCAGGAGACTATATATTCTGCGCCGACGGATTTCAGCGTTTCTTCGTCTCTGAAGCCCCAAAGTACGCCGATGCACTTTAAATCGGCATTATGCGCCGTCATAACATCAACGTCGGAGTCGCCGATAAAAATTGTACTGCTCTTTTCGGCATTCAGCTCCCTCATTGCAATACCGAGTGCGGCAGGGTCGGGCTTTGAAGCAAGTCCGTCTCTGTGGCCGACAACGCAGTCAAAAAGTGTGCCGAAATATCTCTCTATAAGCTCTTTTGCGGCGTCCTCGTTTTTGTTTGTGACAACGCCTGTTTTGCAGCCCTTGCTTTTCAGTTCCTTTAACATATCAATTATGCCCGGATACGGTGCGGTATTGTCGTTAAGGTGCACAATATAGTGAGATTTGAAAATTTCAAGTGCTTTGCTCTCGTCCGCTTCGTCCGTACCCTTGGGTACGGCGCGTTTTATGAGCATTGCAATTCCGTTGCCGACAAAACGTCTGACCTCATCTTTAGAGTGCGTGGGGTAGCCCATTTGCTTCATTGCATAATTTGTGGAATTTTTTAAATCCTCAAGCGTATTCAGAAGTGTACCGTCAAGGTCAAAAATATATGTGCCGTATTTCATTTATACCATCTCTTCCGGGTGAAAAACTTTATCGAACTCCTCCGCCGTCAAAAAGCCGAGCTCAACGCAAGCCTCTTTTAAAGAAATATTATCTTTAAAAGCTTTTTTGACTGTTTTTGCGGCATTGTCATATCCTATATACGGATTGAGCGCGGTAACAAGCATCAAAGAGTTGTGAAGATTTGCGCTCATTTTTTCTCTGTTTGCTTTTATTCCGACAGCGCAGTTATTATTAAACGAAATTATCGCGTCGGAAAGAATTCTTGCCGACTGCAAAAAGTTATAGGCGCAGACGGGCATAAACACATTTAATTCAAAATTGCCCTGAGACGCCGCCAGACCTACCGCAACATCGTTTGCCATAACCTGCACCGCAACCATTGTCACAGCCTCACACTGGGTCGGGTTGACTTTGCCCGGCATAATCGAACTGCCCGGTTCGTTTTCGGGAATAAAAATCTCACCGAGACCGCACCTCGGACCGCTTGCGAGCCATCTTATATCGTTTGCGATTTTCATAAGATTCGCCGCCATTGCCTTTATCGCACCGTGGGCAAAAACAATTGCGTCCTTTGATGTGAGCGCGTGGAATTTATTGTTTTCGCTCACAAAATCCTTGCCGGTTATTCCGCTGACCTTTTCCGCAACCTTTTCCGAGAATCCCTCGGGTGCGTTAAGCCCCGTGCCGACCGCTGTGCCGCCGAGTGCAAGCTCTTTGAGATTCGGCAAAGCCGCTTTTAGCATATCGCAGGTTTTCTCAAGCATTGTTCGCCAGCCGCTTATCTCCTGCGAAAATTTTATGGGCGTCGCGTCCTGCAAATGCGTGCGTCCGCTTTTTACAACATCGGCGTTTTCTTCTTCAAGTCTTTTAAAAGTCTCTATAAGCTTTTGCGCCGCAGGGATAAGAGAATCTTCTATGCTTATAACCGCGGCGATGTGCATTGCCGTGGGAAAAGTATCGTTTGAGCTTTGCGACATATTGACGTCGTCATTGGGATGAAGCAGTTTTTTGCCCGCAAGCTCGTTGCCTCTGTTGGCTATTACCTCGTTCGAGTTCATGTTTGACTGCGTACCGCTGCCGGTCTGCCACACGGCAAGGGGGAAATGCGATGAGAGACTGCCGTCTATAACCTCGTCGCAGGCTTTGCTTATATAGGCATACTTTTCGTCCGAGAGCCTGCCGAGTTCGTTATTCGCCCCGGCCGCCGCCTTTTTTAAAATGCCGAAAGCATGAACAATTTCGCGCGGCATTTTTTCTTCGCCTATTTTAAAATTCTGATAGCTTCTTTGAGTTTGCGCACCCCAGTATTTATCTGCCGGGACAAGCATCTCACCCATTGAATCTTTTTCTGTTCTGTATTGCATGGTAACCGTCCTTTAATTATTTGCCGTTTCGCATTTGATTTCGTTTTTTTCGGCATAGCTCTCTGCCGCCGAGCCGGAATCTGTGATTATTTTAAAATCGCCGGTGTTTTCGCCGTTCTCACCGCTGCCCATGCCGGGAAATGCAAGCGAGCCTATCTGCGTAACATTTTTTGAAATATACATCTGTTTTAAATTTTCACAGCCGAGGAATGCGCCGTCGCCGATTTTTGTCACGTTATCGTGAAGAGTTACGCGCTGAAGCGATTTACAAATCAAGAAAGCCGCCTGCGGAATTTCGGTAACGCCGTGAGGAACGGTGAAGGTCGCAAGCTCGTCATGACCCGTGAAAAGATACGCGGTCAGTTTTTTGAGCGTTGACGGGAAGGTGTAGTTTGAAAGGTCGGCATTGCTGCTTATCCAATAAGCGGTTGTATAGCCTTTGTCATATAAAATTCCGTCTTTCATAACAAAGTTTGCTCCGTCTTCTATTGCGGGCGAAGTAAGCGCAGAACAATAAAGAAACGCTGCGTCTTCCAATTTTTCGACAGAAGCGGGGATATTTATATCCGCAAGACTTTTGCAGTTATAAAAGCAGGAATTGCCTATACTTTTAACGCTGTTTCCGATTTTTACTCTTTCAAGTTTTTCGCAGTTTGCAAAAGCTTTTTCGCCGACAGAAGTAACGGTATCTGGTATCTCTACGGATGTGATGTCTGTTTTTGCAAAAGCAGACTGTGCAATTTGAACAACCGTTTTGCCGCGTATTTTTTTAGGGATTATAATGTTTACGGAATCACCGTTATAAGCGGTTATCTCTACCGTACCTGATTTTGTGCCGTCCGAAAAATCAAAATCGGTCTTCATATATTTTGTATAGCCGAAAATTCCGCCTGCGCACAGTGCGAGAACCGCGACGATAAATATTATAACTTTAAGTGCGTTTTTCATAGCTGTTTCTCCCGTTTTATAAAGCTTTTATCATGGCGTTTAAATTATCAAGTCCTATTTTTAAGGCTTTGATATTGTCCTCCATGCCCTCAAACTCAATGCTGACATATCCGTCATAGCCCGAATTTTTAACAACTCTCAGGCAGCCGAGAACTGGAACATTGCCCTGACCGAGTATCGCTCCCCTTAAAAACGTGCCGCCTCTTGTCATAAAAAATCCCTCTCCGGGGTTAAATTCACTGCCGCTTTTAATATGAAAATCTTTAACATGCACATGCTTTATAAACGGCGCGGCTCTGCCTGCCGCCTTTTGCGGCTCATCGTCCGCACAAAGGAAGTTGCCTATATCAAGAAGCCAGCCGAAATTTTTGTCACCGACCTCGCCTATGAGCCTCTCTACCCTCTCGCTCTCTTGACAAAACTGACCGTGATTTTCCACCATGGTCTCTATGCCTTTTTCTTTTGCGTATCTTGTAACGCAGCCGCAGCCCTCCGCCAAAATCGGAAGCGCGTCGTCAAAGGTTTTAAAAGAGCGCTCTTTTCCTTTATATCCGACTGTCGCGTCATGCCTCATGCCGCCCGCGCCGAGAATTTTTGCAATATCGACCTTGCGGCAAACACGCTCAATCTCTTCTTCGAGGGAATCGCAGTTTAAAAAATCCGCAGAAACGGTGTAATTCACTATCGGCAAAGAGTATTTTTCGCTCTCTTCTCTCAAGACCGAAGCAAACTGCGCCTCGCTCATGCCGTTCGGAACATCGAGGTCTATGTATTCAATAGCTTCAAAGCCCAGTTCTTTTGCTTTTTTGATTATATCTTTCTGACTCGTGCCCGTTTCTTTCATATAGGAGCAAAAGCTGTAACTGCTCACACAGGTTTTCATAAGCGCCCTTCTTTCACTGTTTTGTTAATTTTAGCACACGGCTCGCATATTTTCAATAATAAAAACGGCATTTCACGCTATAAAAATGTATGATTAAATGTTTTTTATGTATAAATATTGACATTTTATGCATATAGGAGTATAATGACCGCATTCTAAAAAAATAATATTTCGGAGGAAAAGAAAATGAAAAAGATTTTATCACTCGTTCTTTGCGCAGTGCTCACGCTCAGCATTTTTGCTTTTGCGGGCTGCGGCAAAAAAGATGACGGCAAAGCAGACGGCGACAAGACAACCGCACAGGCTGTTAAACTCGTCAACATTAACCTCACAGACGAAGAATATGCTTTCGGCGTTGACAAAAATCAGCCCGAGCTTCTTGAGAAGACCAACGCTTTTATCAAAAAGATAATGGCTGACGGCACATTCAACGCAATCTGCGACAAATATTTTGCAGATGGCACGCCCACCGCGGTTGAGAGCGCAGTTTATGACGCAAACAAAGACCAGCTTGTTGTTGCAACAAACGCAGCTTTTGAGCCGTTTGAGTATACTCAGGGCGACAAATACTACGGTATCGACATGGAAATCGCAGCTCTTCTTGCAAAAGAGCTCGGCAAAGAGCTTGTTATCAACAACATGGAATTTGACGCCGTATGCACATCGGTAGGTCAGCACAAGTGCGACATCGCAATGGCAGGTCTTACAGTATCCGAAGACCGTAAAACCGCTGTTACATTCACAGACTCTTACTACAAAGCATCTCAGCAGCTTATAGTTAAGGGCGACGACACAACCTTTGACAACTGCAAAACCAAAGAAGATGTTGAGAAAATTCTCAACGGTCTTGACAGCACAAACATCATCGGCACACAGAAGGGCACAACCGGTATGTCTTATGTTGAGGGCAGTGAAGACCTCGGATTTGCAGGCCTCAAGGCTCAGTGCAAGAAGTACACCTCGGGCTCTCTTGCGGTTCAGGATCTTATAAACGGCAATATCACTTATGTTCTTATTGACGCAGCTCCCGCAGCAAACATTGTTAAGGCTGTTAACGCTGTTGCCGCTTAAAGATAAAATACAAATCAAATAAATCAGAGCCTCATCGTCCTTAAACCGTGCGGTGAGGCTTTGCAGTTAAAGGAATTTATTATGGGAAATTTTGATAAAAAGGTCGAAATATTCTGGCGCATCTTTTGGGAGCGCGGCGGTGTTAACCAAGTTGTTTTGGGCTTGCAGAACACGCTTTTGATAGCCGTATCCGGTCTTTTGATAGGCATAGTTATCGGTACGCTCATAGCCACGGCAAGAACCATGCCGAAATATAAGCTTGTGCCGAGAATACTCAACGGTATATGCGGCTTTTATGTAAGCGTATTCAGAGGAACGCCGATGGTTGTTCAGCTGCTTATATTTTACTATGTTCTTCTGCCGCTCCTCGGCTCAAAGATGACGGGCGTTCAGGTTTCGATGATGGTATTCGGGCTCAACAGCGGCGCTTATATTTCTGAAATTATGCGCGGCGGTATTCAGTCTGTTGACGGCGGTCAGATGGAGGCAGGCAGAGCCTTGGGTCTCCCCTTCTCAGCGTCAATGCTTAAAATAGTTATCCCTCAGGCAATCAAAAACATTTTGCCCACGCTCGGCAACGAGTTCATAACCCTTATTAAAGAGACGAGCGTTGTAAGCTTTGTCGGTGCAACCGACCTTTATGTTGCATTCAGCTACATAGGCAGCAACAGCTATGAATTTATGGTGCCTTATCTTGTAATGGCGGCTATATATATAGTTCTTGTTCTTATTATTTCGCTGTTTATTAAAATTATGGAAAGGAGTCTGAAGAAGAGTGATAGACGTAATTGACCTTGTTAAAGATTTCGGCGGCAACACGGTTCTTGACCATATAAGCACAACAATAAATCAAGGCGAAAAAGTCGTTATCATCGGTCCCTCCGGCTCCGGTAAATCCACATTTTTAAGGTGCCTCAATTGTATGGAAGATCCTACCTCCGGCAGCATCTTTTTTGACGGTGTAGACATTGCAGACCCCAAGGTTGACATAAACATTCACCGCCGCAAAATGGGCATGGTTTTTCAACAGTTTAACCTTTTTAACAACAAAACGGTTATAGAAAACATCATGCTCTCCCCTGTGTATGTTGCAAAAAAGCAGCTGGCGGCAGACAAAAGAAACAATCTTCTTCACAAGCTCGGCTCAAAAAAGCATGAACTGAAAAAAGACTTGCCGAGCAAAAAAGAAATTATTGCTCAAAAAAGAGAAGAAGCGCTCGCACTTTTAAAAAGAATAGGCCTTGAGGACAAGGCGGATGTTTACCCCTCCACCCTCTCCGGCGGTCAGAAGCAGCGTGTTGCGATAGTAAGGGCAATGGCGATGAACCCCGACGTTATTCTTTTTGACGAGCCGACATCGGCTCTTGACCCCGAAATGGTAGGCGAAGTTCTCGATGTTATGAGAAACCTTGCCGAAACCGGCATGACAATGGTAATAGTCACTCACGAAATGGGCTTTGCCAAAGAGGTCGGAACGCGTCTTTTATTCATTGACGAGGGCAAAATAATTGAGGACAGAAACCCGAAAGAGTTTTTTGAAGACCCCCATTCCGACAGAGCGAAAGAATTTCTTTCAAAAGTGTTATAAAAATACAGCGGCTTTACCGATAAGGTTGAGCCGCATTTTTCGTCAAAATTCAAAATGTTTTTATATGAATTTTATTCGGTAATTGAAAATTAAGCCAAAATATGATATTATCAAGTCGAACAAAAAGGAGGCGGTTTAATGCTTAATAAAGTTATGTCAATTATTTGCGCGGTGATTATGTTTATTGTTCCAACAGCAAACATCCCGAAGTTTGAAGCAGAGGCAGAAAAATTCAAGTCAAACTACACATATGTTTATGTTCACGGCCTGGGCGGCTGGGGCGAATACGATATTGCCGATCGCGTTGTTCCTTATTGGGGAACAATGGGCGGCTCACTGATGAAATACCTCAATGCGCGCGGCTTTGACTGCGTTGCCGCCGCCGTTTCACCGATAGAGAGCTGCTGGGACAGGGCTTGCGAGCTTTATGCCCAGTTGACCGGAACCCGAACCGACTACGGCAAGCATCATTCTCAAGCTAATAATCACAAGCGTTACGGGCCTGATTACACAGGAAGACCGCTGATTGAAAATTTTGATGCCGAGCATAAAATCAATCTTCTCGGTCATTCATTCGGCGGTGCAACGGTTTTGCAGTTTTTGGATTTGATGGCAGACGGAAGCGAGGAGGAAAGAGCCTGCACCGCAGAGAGCGAGCTTTCCGAGCTTTTTAAGGGAAATAAAACCGATTGGGTATATTCCGTAACAACGCTTGCCGCACCGCTGAACGGTACAACGGCATATTACATAAAAGATGAGATTTTAAGCGATAAAAATGCCACTGCCGAGGAGCTTCTTGTAGCCTGTGTCGTAGGAATACTTACCGAGCCCATCCCCGACGGAAGAAACAAGCTTGACAACGCCGGATATGATATGGAAATTGACCGTGCAATGTCGCTTTGCGACACATGGGAAACGCAAAAAGGCGTGTATTATTTTTCATATGCCTGTGATGTTACATATCTTGACGAAAACGGCGTCAGAACCTTTGACCGAAATGATTTGGAGCTTCTTTTCCGCGGCTCTGCGGGCAGAATAACAAATTGGAGCGGTGAAACACCGTCGGGATATAAGCTTGATGAAAAATGGCAGGCAAACGACGGTCTTGTAAACACAGTTTCGGCACTCGCGCCATATAATGCGGAGCGGGTCGATTATGATAAAGACAACATAAAACCGGGTGTTTGGAATGTTATGCCGATTTATCACGGTGATCATATGTCGCTTCAGGGCGGAATGTTAAACACAAATAACATAAGGCTGTTCTACGCAGAGCACCTCAGCACGATAAATGAGTTGTAACAAAGTTATATTAAAAGGAGCTGCCGAACGGCAGCTCCTTTTAAATCAATATTTGTCTTCAATATCTTCTTTTTTCTTCTTTTTGCCCTTGCCCTTTGCCTCAAGGCGTGCTTCTTTTTCTTTTTGCTGGGCGGCCTTTGCGGCCTCTCTCTCTGCGGCAAGCTTCTCGTTTGCGGTGTTATTGGTGCTTACTGCCCAGCGAGAAATTTTAAGCTTGTTTTTATCTGCGCCGGTTTCGATTATAAGAGCGTCCTCTTTAACTGTAACAACGCGACCCATGATTCCGCCGATTGTTGTTATCTCGTCGCCTACCTGAATATTATCACGCATTGTCTGCTCTTCTTTTTGCCTTTTGCGCTGCGGTCTGATGGTTAAGAAATACATAATAGCGAGCATTGCCACTATCATTATCCACATCATTGATGAACTACTGCCTTGTCCTAACATTATCTGTACCTCCAAATAAATATCTTAATTATTATAACTGACACTCAAAGCTTTTTCAAGCTTTTTTTAATATTTAACAATATA
>ERZ1106954.3621-NODE-3621-length-10004-cov-8.498442_pt1 | contig 10004 bp, 13 predicted proteins | sample MGYA00403678_ERZ1106954 | MGnify/ENA primary metagenome ERZ1106954 (study PRJEB35170, sample SAMEA104062445) | human gut metagenome | biome: human gut; feature: human-associated habitat; material: faeces | place: Denmark | collected 2012-08-20 ... | reverse complement strand
AACCGCAATGCACGTTGAAAATTTTGCAGAGCAAAACGTGTGAAAAGGCAAAGCCCCTGCTCATGGTCACCGTTCACACCGAACGCAGTTCCTGCCCCTGTTTGTGCAGCGGCGTTGTCCGGCTCGCCCACAGAAAGCGTGAGGTCATGGCGCAGTATCACGTTCAGACGGCTTATGAAGGATTCAAGGTACAGTATGAAGAAAGCCGGGCGCAGTGCGGACACTACGTTCTGCTTCTTTCAAACACAAGAATAACACTTTGAGGTTGTGTTGTCAACAACCGAAAACAAATTTTGGAAGATTGAACAACTACATAAGATTTTATTTGTGAAAAAGAAAAATACCGCCCATGCAGCGCAGCGATGATTTTGTCGGGTGAATCGGCGGCAAAATAGATCGGGTGTGTTGCGGGGCGGTAAATTCTTTTGCGGACTTTCCCTCACTGAAGTGGTGGGTCTCACGGTGATAACCAACCACTTTCTGTGGCTGTGTTCAAAATGAACACGACCACATCTTGTGGATCGCTTGTGACCAATCCACAAAATCAGTGAGACTTTCGGAAATAATAGCATATTCTCTGCAAGGTGTCAACACTTTAGGAGAATGAATACATGAAATAGGCAAAACATACACAGTACAAGTGGAAAGCAACACTGTGTTTTAGAAAAACTCTTAATTCTCGCAGTTCAATCGAACTTTCACGGTAAAAGTTCCATTCTTTTTCTCGGCATAAAAATCGCCATCGCTTTCCCGTACCACACGTTTTACATTTTTCAGCCCATATCCATGGTGGCTGCCAACCCGAAGGCTGCGCGAGATATCACTGTATGGATTGTCAAGGCGGTAGAAAAGGCTTCGATACTGTTTGCGCAGCTGCAAATGGATCTTTCGTTGTTCTGGCGGCAAGCCACAACAAGCTTCAATTGCATTGTCGAATGTGTTTCCAATCAGGATGCTTAAAGATAACGGAGATATAGATAGAACTTCTGGAATCGTTACGTCCAGAGTGACTTTGATGCCGTTTTCTTCTGCTGTATGTAAATACTGATTCAACAGTGCGTCCACAACTGGATTTCCAATCGTAGAAATATTTTTGGAACGTTCAAAGGCATCTGTTGCGTCTTGTACGATTTTGTGAAGTTCTTCGGAATTCCCGCGTTCCGCAACTGCCTGCATTGCCAGAATATATTTTTTGATGTCGTGCCAAAGGGCTCTTGTTTCTTCTTGCCGTTCCTTTAGCTGCTGGTAATACTCCATCTGCAAGCGATATTGCTGCTCGTTAAATTCCGCTCTGAATTTTTCCTGCTCATTTTTTCGGAGAGCTTCTACATAGAAAACAATCAGGATATTCATTAAGAGGAGCACTACCATCAAGCCAATCAGGTAGTCTGGAAAATTTTCATCCGCTGCATGGTACTGTACCACATAACAAACTGCGATACTGGCAATTTGGATAGCGATGATCGGCAGCAGCCAAAGAATACGAAGAACATTTTCTTTTCGACTGAAAAATGCGAGATTAAAACAACCAATGGAATCTGTATCAGATTTGAGAACACCACATAAATCAGTCTGGCTGCTCCCGCTTGCATTAGGATCTCTGTATCTGGGATGCACAGCCCGATAAGGAGCATTGCAAGAACTTCAACCACTGCAATCAACGTAAAAAATGCAGCACTTGCAAAGATGGCTTGCCACAATTGTACTTCATAAAACAGCATCGCAAGAAGAAACCCTCCCAGAAGGAGGTAAATCGTTCGCGGCATTACCCAAGTGGGAAACAGGCTCAATATACATTGCCCAGCCATTAGAAGCGCAATATAAAGATAGAACCATCGCAAATACAAATCTTTTTTCTGGAATAAGCGGTCAACGAAAAGTACGAGCAACGCAATGTTGGCAAAGCTCCCGGCAAATTCAACAAAATAATATATCATCTTCCCAAATAAGCGTTAAAGTTCTGATTGAACTCCTGACGCTTCCTCCGACTGATTGGCAATTGATTTCCACTGGACAGAACAACTGTCATTCCAGTGGCATAGACAATATGCTCCATGTTGACAAGATAGCTTTTATGCGGTGAAGCAAAGCACCTTTTCGGCAACTGTTCTAAGGCTTCTGGAATCGTCATTCGCAGAGTGAGGTCTTGACCTTTACAATGAATCAAGACTTTATGCCCATGGCTTTCCAGATAATAAATATCTGATGTTTCCAATGAGAGCGTAGCTCCTTCATATTCAACGGTAAAGTGTTTGGAATCCAATTCTTGGACGACTGCATCCATTGCAGCAGTAAAAAGCGATTTATCAAGTGGTTTCACTAGATAACGGAATGCAATACCATACCCCTGCACAGCGTATTCATGCCGCTTTGTGACAAAGATCACCAACGGATGCTTTTCCATCTGTGTTAAGGTTTGCGCAATTTGAAATCCGTTTGAAGGCATTTCGATATCAAGTAGCAGAAGATCGAAGAAGTTCTTTTTTAGCTGCAAATCACTTAAAAGCACTGCACCGTCTGTGTAATTCTCAATGTCAAAATCGCCATGGACATCATATCGCTTGACGCTTTGAACAATATCTTCAAGCTCTGACGGTTCATCATCGCAGACTGCTATTCGATACCTCGCCATTTTGTCGTCCTCCACAAAGTAATGTTTCTGGCACTATTATAAACTGTGCATTTGCGCTTGACAAGTGGCTTGATATACCACTTTTGCCACAACAACGACCAGTTTTGCCAAAGACCTTGCTTTCGGAAAAATCTATGGTACATTGATATTGAAATCAGTATCAGTGTTTCTACAATATCAAAACCGGGAAGGATAAGCATGAAGTTTTCACCATTGGAACTTTTACTGGTTATTTCGATAGCGGTAATCGTAGGAATCGTACTGGTAGTTCTTGTAAAGTATCTGATTCGCTATGCCATTAAGTTTTTACGCAAAAATTGAAAGGACACTGATTGCCAATGAAGAAAGCATACTATGGCCTCCTTACATTTGCAATCATGAGCTTGTCTTACGATTTGTATTATTGGAACATGAGAAGTGCTGTGGGTGTTCTAAGGGCAGAAGATAAGGTACTTTGTTTATCAAGTGGAGGCATTTGCGTTCTCATAATAGTTTTTGTTGTTATAAAAAGCATCAAAAATAAATAGATTGATATATATTTCTGCCGCAGAATTTTATCGAGGTGAAGCGATACTGATGAAAAAGATACAGAATTTTTTCTCATATGCAAAGGTAAGTGAGCTGCCAACAAATCAAATTTTTGAGTTATTCGATTTAAGTAACAATGGAAAAGATGTTTCTCCTTATAAAATCGACTACGCAGTTAATAAAGATATTTTAGATGAATGCCAATTGGGAGCTTACGAAAGTTTGATTGAACTCAACAACGAAGTAGCTCTTTTGTATGATAATGGAAAGATCGTTGCTCTTATTGGCTATGTTGTACAGTGAGGAACTAAAATGAAGAAAACTTATTGCGTATAGTACTTCTCGGATGGTTTATACTTCTGTGGGTGGTTATGGTGTTACATATCATTCATATGTTGCAAGAGAGTTTAGGAACCGTAAAGAAACATCGAAAGGAAAAGAATCATGAGTAAAATTATAGGAGCTTTGCTGTTAGTTGCTCTTGCAGTGCGGTTGGTGGTGCTTTTCTTCTTTAAGCGGAATATTGTTCTGAATGAAATATCGTTGGTACTGTTTATAGCCGTTTTCGTGGTTGCCGTTATTGTAATGCTGGTAAAGTGGTGGAAATGGAGAACTAAATAATTTATATTACCGTGTTGAAGGACTATTTTATTATCATGCGAGCTTACTATTTCGGATTTACAACCGTGAGAAGCTATTCGTGTATTTAAGGCTAAGTACATTCTATGAAATGATTCTAGGCTTGAGGGGTGAGCAAAGATGAAGCACGACAAACTGTTCCTTGTAAGAATTTTGTGCTTAATCGGAATTGCAGGAGAATTATTGATTCCCAATAATATCATTCGTATGTTATTTGGTCTGTTTTTTGCAATAATAAGTGTTGCTTTTTTGTTGATGCACAAGAATGATATAATTTTGGAAGAAAGTGACAGAAAAAACAATTATTCAATTTCTATAATATGTATTAGCGTTATTCTACTTTTATTTATTATCGTTAGTTATATAATATTAAAAGCGTTGCGAGTCATTGTGCTATCTGATTCGCAGGAAATTTTTCTTTCAGAGATTCTCGTGTTTGGTTTTATGGCTATCTTTGGAAATTGCTCTAAAAAGCTTCCATTCAATAAGTATGTTGGTTTGCGTTTACCATGGACATTAGACGATTGTCAAACATGGAGATATGCACACATGCTTTTATATGAATTAACTTTTCCTACTATACTTTTAGGTATTACAATTCTTTTTTCTCTGCCCAATAAATCGAAAGCGGTCATGATTTGGTCAATACTATTGTATATTGGCACTCCGTCCATCCTTTCTTATTTTTACTGCAGAAAAAGGCATTAATAAGATGCACGATTCAAATATGAAAACCATAGCTGGATGCCCAGTGTTGAGGGTCATATTGTTTGCAGCCACACCGATTTCGTTACAAGTTTTCTCTATTTTGATACAAAATCGTGGACTTCGACGGGTTCTTGTGCTTTGATATCATTGATAATAGCTAGAGTGGAATTTGAGATGAAAGGGAGATTCCGATGCAGAACTTAACGCATTAACCAATTTCGCGCATGTACATTCAGATGGTGAAGTTCAAAAGATTTGATTGTTCTGAAAGAATCACACACACCTTTGTAACGGCATTTGCTGTCGTAAACGTAAATAGCATCTAAAAACTTTACAGCATCAGCTGGACGTCCCCGAATCAATCGTCTAGAATCGAATTCAATTCGGGTTCCATATTTCATCTTACTATGAATCGGTTGAATAGGAGTGTCTTATGAAGAAAAGTTTAACCTTCTCCTTTGCTATGTTACTGGGGGTAGTAGTTCTTCTAAGTCCGGTCTCAAATGCACTTGAAGCAGATATGAGCAGTTCAATTACATATAGGCCGGAGGATACACAGATTTGCTATGTCTCTGAAATAGATGAGGTTATAAGCAATACGGAAATTGACAAATCGGTTCGACAAACCGTGAAGGAACGAGCCCGCACCGGAGCAACTTTCTACTCTATAACACCAGAATCGCAGGAGCAGGTCGAGCGGCTGTTCGGCGTTCATTTTGTAGAAAACGCTTTGCTGGATACCATGGAGCATAGCATTGCCCAAAAAGATCAAATGAATGTCTTTTTCAATTCCTCCACCAAAGTTATGGAGACGGAATATACAAGATACTGGCTGGACGGAAATGTAAGTATTTCACTTTGCGCTAACACATTTTATGATGTGGATGGAATGTGCGGTTCTCAGAAAACGTATACGAAAACGTTCCCCAAACAGAATTACAGTATTTCCAAAAAGCTTTACACATCGAGGTCAGGAAAGTGCTTTGAAATCTACACAGTACAGGATCGTGCTGGCTGTACAACTGCACAGTATACCATGTTCCAACACCATGCAACAGACTATGCCCTTTATGTCCGCAATGAAAATGCTCAAAAAAGTGAGACGGCTGGTATTCCAAACGATTATTTACTAACCTTACTGGATAGTTTCTCCTTTGAAAACTGATCGTTTTAAAGAGCTTGGTTGCACGCTTTATAGAGTTGCAGAAGATGACGAACTCGGATTGGAAGGCAAGATGCCAACTGTCGAAATAGTGTCGAAGTAAGCAGCCAAGCTGTTTTATAATGAAACGCAAAGATGTCGGTACACATTGGAATAGGATTCAAAAGCCGTATGAAGAACACAGCATCAAAAAAGAAAACTTGTCTCGGATTTTTGCTGATCGTATTTTTAGCATATGTGGTGTGCTATCTTCTTTCTCAAACAGTGTTTCATGAAGTCTACTTGTTTGAATGGACAGCAGCCCATTATTATTTGTGTTTATGGGTTGCATCTGTTACTTTCTGTTTTCTGGAAATGTATAGAGCAGCTCTTATCACAACAGCTGGAAACTGGACAGGAATTTTGATCGGACAAGTGTTGGGCGATTTTATTATCAAAATAAACGCCACAAAAATCACGCCGGATATGTATATAGGAAAAGTATGGCAGCTCAAGGCACACTACGGAGTTTTGATTTGGCTACTCGTTTTCCTACTTTCGTTTATTATCGGAATGCTTGTTGAAAAGAAAAATCATTGTTAAAATGCGTAGTTAATAATAGACAGCCATCTATTTGCAAGTCGCAAGTAGATGGCTGTCGGTTTTATCTGTATATTCTAATTAAAGGTCAATCCTCTAAATCTGCCATGGTCACAGCTGAGTGAGAGATAATGCTCAATCTCACCACCCAGCACAAGCTGAGCATACTCCAAGGGCTTGTTGTAGAGCAGCCAGTCCAGTTCCGCCCGCTGCGTTGGAGTATTGCCGTATTCGTCCTCAATAGCGATGCAGATAAACAAAACTGTGATTATGCAACAAATTTTCTATGAATTTATGTGCAGTTATACGATGTTTTAAAACAAGTGTAACAAACTTCCTTTAAAAGCGTTATTATAATAGAAAAATTCCTTTTCTAGGTGCGTGTAAGACATAGGGGAGGACAGCTTATGAAAATCAAAGAAAGTCCATCTATCATTCTGGCGTTTCATGGGATGCTTGGCCGCAAGAAGCAGACCAGCCTATTGCTGCTTTTGCTGACACTGGTTTTCTCGTTCCTGACGGCGGCGGTGATCTACTCCGTCAGCTCTGCACAGGTATTGCAGGACACCCGCTGTGAGTTATATGGCGAATGGCAGTACCTGCGTTTGTCGGATACAGCTGCGGATGCCGCACAGGCACAAAACACCTTGCCCGCATCCGCACAGGTCAGCACAGTGATCCAAAACGGAATCGTTCTCGGTGCAGACGATGGTGTGGCGGGTGGTATCGGAACGGTAGACGATACCTTTGCGCAACTGGGACGAATCGTGCCGATCAGCGGTAATTTCCCCACGCAGCCCGATGAGATTGCCATGACGACGACACTGCTGGATGCGCTGGGCTGCTCCTATGACGTAGGGCAGACGGTCACGCTGAAGGTGGCTGCCAATGATTACGACCCGCTGGCAGGCTCCGGCGCAGTGATAGAAAAAGCTTATACCCTGTGCGGTGTTTTGCCTGCCTATGATGTTTATTGGAATCTGAACGGCAATCTGACCGTCAGCGGCATTGTAACAGAGCCGCTTGCCTTGGAAGGGCAAAAGCTCCAGACGTTTTATTACCTGAATGCAGCCGCACCCGTGACCGCTTCGACCGACCCTGCTTTAGTGGCAAACGAGTATGCCTACCCGCAGGAGGATACCGTTTCGTCCTCCCTGCGCTTTTTGCTGGTCGCAGCGATCATGGTCAGCTTTTTTGCGGTGGCGCAGTATTTCCTGATCGTTCTGCACAAGCGTGTACATACCATCAACACCTTCCTGACGCTGGGGGCTAAGAATCGGGATCTCCGGCTCATGTGCCTGTGGGAGGCGCTTTTTGCCGGGCTTGCAGCAGTTGCTGCTGGGTTTGCACTGGGCTGCGGCGCCGCTGCCATCGGTCTGGGGCTGCAAAAGCACCTTTCGTTCTTGGTAATCCCCGCTGCATCTCTTGCGCCGCTGGCAGTGCTGTTTCTGCTCTCCGTACTGCTGGGCGCACTTTTGCCTGCGGTGCTGGTTCGCCCGCAGACCGCAAAACCCAAAGAGAAGCCTGCAAAAAAATTCCGCTTGGCACAGCTGCCGCTTGCACCGCAGATCGGTGTCGGCTGCGCGGTATTGCTGATCGCCGTCAGTTGTCTGTATGTCGGCTGGCGTGTCATGCTGCCGTATGATCTGGATGCACCGTATGCCTGTCTGTCCATCAAGATGAACGGAAGAACGTCCGGGATGCCATTTTCTTTGAAAGGAGATCTCGCTGCATTGCCCGGTGTGGAAGAGGTTTCCGCTGCAATTGATCTGACCGACACCTATACCGTGACGTCAGACAAGATCCAGTCCAGCCAGATGCTTGCCGATATCTGGGTCAAGGACAACGGCGACATCCCGAGTGTTTTAATGCACAATGCCTCAAAAGGAACACTAAATACGACAGTCTGTGCTTTGCCGGATGATGAACTACGCCGCATTGCCGCAGATGCCGGCGTTTCGGACGAGGAAATAGAGACGCTGCTGGCAGGGGATTCTGTTTTGACCCTGTGGAGAGATTGCTATTATGACCCCGCTGCGGATGAATATTATCAGGGCTTCCAACCGGATGGCAGTACGTTGGTTGAACCGGTTTTTGCGGCCGGAGACAAGTTGAGCATCCAACACCAGCGTTATACCGGGCAGGATGAAGCCGGGAATGATGTCTACCGGACGTATACCGCCCAGCTGCCCATTGCCGGTGTCGTAAAGTCTGCAAACAACTACACACTGCTGACAACAGACCGGCTCATTTTCAGCGGCACGATTTTTGTCAGTACAGCTCTTTACCATAAAATGTTTGAGAGCGCAGGCAGCTACCATATGGAAAAAGAAGGATACAGCAGCCTGAACGTGAAACTGTCCGCTGACAGCAATTTCTCGTTGCGGCGGTCTATTTCCTCCATTGCAACGCGCAGGAATGGTATCCTGAGTGCAGATAACTACGACCTGATCAGCCAGAGCTACACCGAAGGCACACAGAGCGCTTTCCTTGTCGGCATCCTTGCGGTATTCGGGGTCCTTCTGGGGTGTGCGCTGCTGGTGGTTTTGAATCTTTCGGCTTATGAAGTCCAGCAGCAGCGGCTGTCGCTTCTCCTGACGCTGGGTGTTTCCCCGAAAAAACTGGTGCTGTCCTATGCAAAGCTGCTGCTCCCGGTCATCGTTGGGACAACGTTGCTTGTGAATATCGTTGTCTATGCGGCAGTTTCGCGTATCGTTCCGATCCAGAGTATTCTCGACCTGATCCGTATCCATACAAGCGGACGGGTGTTTGAATTCCATAAACCCGTGGGAAGTCAGATCATGGTCAGCATTCTGCTGATGGTGTTCTGGCTGTCCGCAGCGTTGCTGCCGATCTTCTCCTTTATTCGTAAAAAAGCATCCAAGGGGGACATCTTATGAAAGATAAAATTCTGGAAGCAGTGCAGATCTCCAAAACCTACGGGGAAGGAGAAAGCGCTGTTCATGCCCTCAGAAATAGCGACCTGACCCTTGAAAACGGTACATTTGCGTCCATCATCGGTTCCAGCGGCAGCGGAAAATCCACGCTCCTGAAAATTCTGGGAGGGCTTCTGCCGCCCACCACCGGCAAGGTGCTGCTGGACGGTCAGGATATTTATGCGATGAATGCGGAGCAGCTGGCACAGGTGCGGCGGCAAAAGATCGGCTTTATTTTTCAGGATTTCCGCCTGTTCCCGGAGTACACGGTGCGGGATAATATTCTGATCCCGTTTTATCTGGACCATAGAGCACCGGATGAACAGATGCTCCATAAGCTGACCGGGATCTTGGGCATTGGGGGCAAGCTGCATTCCCGCCCCGCACAGCTTTCCGGTGGACAGCAGCAGCGGGTGGCGATCGCCCGTGCACTGATTGCAAAACCGCGCATCGTTTTTGCAGACGAGCCTACCGGAAATCTGGATACGCGGACGGGCGAGGATACAATGCGGCTGCTGATGGAATGCGCTGCGGAGTTCGGGCAAACGCTTATCGTTGTTACCCACAACCCGGAAATTGCGCAGAAGGCGCAGCAGGTCATTCGGATCGAGGATGGGTGGATTACAGGAGGTGTATAAGTTGGACACGGGAGGCGTTTGTACAGCGTACCAGCCGGATGCCCTAGAATTACTCGATTGCGACTACTAATGAAAAAGACATCTCTGCAAGATAATTCTAAAAAGTCTTGATTTTCCTATCAAAACATGGTATATCCATTATACGAAACATTGCTTTAAAAGAACACTCCACCGTTCAATGA
>ERZ1106954.3620-NODE-3620-length-10006-cov-3.817405_pt1 | contig 10006 bp, 9 predicted proteins | sample MGYA00403678_ERZ1106954 | MGnify/ENA primary metagenome ERZ1106954 (study PRJEB35170, sample SAMEA104062445) | human gut metagenome | biome: human gut; feature: human-associated habitat; material: faeces | place: Denmark | collected 2012-08-20 ... | reverse complement strand
CATGGTTGTTAAGGTTCCAGTAGCAATAGACAATGATATTAGTATGGTAAAAGTAGAAATACAAATTAGAAGTTTAGCAATGGATTTCTGGGCAAGTTTAGAACACAAAATAAAATACAAACCAAATGGAGAAATAAACGAAGATGTATCTAAAGAACTGGTAAAATGTGCTAGAGACATAAACAAATTAGACAACAAAATGATAAAATTATTCAAAAAATAAATACAAGTATTGACAAAGACTTAAAAAACTAGTATAATTTGAAGGTACGAAAAAAGTAAATATATTAATAATATATACATAAGCAAAGCGTGTGAGGAGGGAATAGAAATGGCACAACCAAAAAGAAGATGGTCAAAAGCTAGAACAGGCTTAAGAAGATCAACATGGAAACTAGAAAATAAGAACTTAGTAGAATGTCCACATTGCCACGAAAAAATGATGCAACATAGAGTTTGCCCAAGCTGTGGTTACTATGATGGAAAAAAGGTTATCTCAACAGAAACAGCTGAAAACTAATTAAAAAATTATATTTTTTGTAACAATATCATTTAGGTATTGTTATTTTTTTGTGTTATTGATATACTGTGCATTAACAAAATATAAGAAATACGAGATATAATCCAGCACTAATGTAGAAAATTGAAATATGTATTAATTGTATTGGAACTGTATGAAAGGAAAGCTAATTAATGAAAAAAATTATAGAAAATATACGAAAAGATAAAGTAATACATTATATAATAATAATTGCAGCAAGCTTAATTGCAGCTATTCCATTAATTAATTTAAGAATATATGGCACGGATGATGGATATGTACATATGCTCAGAATTTTTGGAATGGAACAAATTTTAAAAGAACAAAATTTTCCTCCTTTTATATATAGCAAATTTGCAAACGGGTTTGGATATGCAATAAATCTATTTTATAGTCCAATTGTTACATATGGGCCATTATTTTTTAGAATATTTGGATTACACTATTATACATGTTTAAAATTATTTGCATATAGCACAATATTAATATCCTGTTTTACGATGTATAATTTTCTATATGATGTATCAAAAAAACGTGAAATTGCCATTCTAGGAGCCGTAATCTATGCTTTTATACCATATAGATTAGAAACTATATTTAACAGATTTGCAATAGGAGAATTTACCGCCTATATATTCTTTCCAATGTTATTCCATGGATTATTTAATTTACTAAAAGGTGATGGAAAGAAACACTATTATATTGCAATAGCAGCAATAGGACTTATATTAACACATACAATTTCAACAGAATATTCTGCAATATTTGCACTATTATACATAGTATTTAATTTTAAACAATTAAAAAATAAAGGTGTAATCAGAAAAATAGCAATAAATGTAATATTTATTTTAGCTATTACCACATTCTTTACTATACCATTAATGGAACACAAGATATTAGGAAACTATGTGATATTTAATTCGACATCTATGAGATCGCTTCCAAGTGATGTGCAAAATTCTACAATAAAAATATCACAATTATTTAAAGATATTGGCGAAGTAAATGGTGTTAGTTTTAAAATTGGAATTCCATTAATTATATTAACGTTATTGGGAATTGTTTCATATAAAAAGGTGGCCAAAAATATAAGAAGTGAATATATTACTTTTGCTGTAATAGCTATGATATCATTAGTAATGGTAACAAAATTATTTCCATGGATAATAATGCCTAAGATACTTACAACACTTCAATTTTCATGGAGAATGTTGGCTTTCTTTGAATTTGCACTTTCAATTATATGTGCGATAAATCTATATTACTTTGTAGAGATGATTGCAAAAGATAAAGAAAACCTATACAATGTTTTATTTGCTATTTCGATAGCACTAATTATAGTTTCTATGGTGAAAATAGATTATAATTATAGTTATGAGGATGAAAAAAATCTGACTGATAAAGAATATGAAGCACAAATAGCTGAAAAAACTTCTATATGGTCAATAAATAGAGATTATTTACCCAAAAAAGTAGATACCAAGGCTCTAGGAAAGAGTTATTTAGATTATAGAGAAAATAAAGTATATGTATTAGATGGAAATGCAACTATTATAAATGAAAAAAAGAAAGATTTACAATTAGAATTTGATATAGAAAATTATAAAGCAAACACAATTTTGGAATTACCTTACATATACTATTTAGGCTATACAGTTACAACAGAGCAAAATGAAAAGATACAAATATTTGAATCTGATAATGGAATGCTAGCAATAAAGCTAGATGAAAATATAGAAAGTGCACATATAACTGTTAAATATACGGGGACTATAATAGAGAAAGTATCATATTTGATATCAGCTATTTCAATAACAACTTTTATAGGATATGTAATTTACAGCAAGAAACAAGATATATAATTATTAAAAAGTGTTAAAATAATATAGTTGAAGAAAACTATATATTTCTTAGTAAATGTAGCAAAATGAGAAAGGAATGGAAGTTGAAATGATTAAACTTCTAAACAAAATAAAAGATAACAAGGAATATTTATACATACTATTAATTAGCATAATAGTATGTATTCCTTTGATGAATAAGAATATAAACATATATAGAGATGACGGCATCCAACATGTATGCAGATTAATTGGAACATATCAAACTATCAGAAGCGGAGAAATGCTTCCAATGATAATGGCTAGTTTCTGCAATAATTTTGGATACTCATGGAACATATTTTATAGTCCATTAACAGCATATGCTCCATTAATCTTTAAGATATTCAATTTTACATTTACAAATTGTCTAAAGATATTTATGTTTGCAGTAACATTATTATCTGGAATTACTATGTATACATTTATGATGAATGTAACCAAAAATAAAAATGTTTCACTGTTATCATCAATTTTATATGTACTTGCACCATACAGGATAACAGACATGTACATAAGAATAGCGGTAGCAGAACTTGCCTCATTTGTATTTATACCAATAATATTTGATGGCTTGTATTCTGTACTAAAAGAAGAAAAGTTATCGTTTAAGCTAATCTGGGGAACGGTAGGACTAATACTAACACATACGGTTATTACTATGTACATGGCAATAATATGCCTATTATATTTGGTATTTAATATTAAAAAATTAAAAAGCGTTAAGGTCATACGTATATTAGCAATAAGCCTAGTATTTATTTCATTAATAACAAGCTTCTATTGGGTAGGACTGCTACAACATCATAATGCTACAAGCTATGAGGTATTCGTTCCAGGACGTATGGAAGTAGGAAACAAGCTAGAATACTATAAAACAGAATTTTATCAGTTGTTCTATACTAGTAAAGACCAACAAATGATTTATGCTATAGGCATGGTTACAGTCTTAGGACTTGTTTTAACACCAATAGTGTTGAAGAGGATAGAAAAAGAGTATAAGAGAACATATGTACTATTTTTGACATTTGGAATTATTTTAATCATAATGACATTAACATTCTTTCCATTCGAAAAGTTACCAAGCGTATTTAAAATGATACAATTTACGTTTAGACTATATGAATTTACAGCGTTCTTCTTCGCCTTTGTAGCAGGAATAAATTATGGGATTATAATAAAGAACTTTAAGATATTCGATGTAATTGTGTTAGCGGTTATTTCAACATTATTATTAGTTCCATACAAAAGTAAATTGGAATATGGATTGTCTACGAATGAAGATAGGTTGATAGAAGGAGTACGAGTAACTGAAAATACTGGAAGAGTTCATGCTGGAATGGCAAGCATAGAATATTTACCAAGCAAGGCATTTAAAGTATTAAATACTTATATTGCAAATAGAAAAGATGAACCAATAATAATGAGCGGAGAAGCGGAAATATTAAATTACAACAAAAATGGGACAAACTTAGAATTTGAATTGACAAACATGAAAAATGAGCAAGAAGCGGACAATCAAAATAATAAGACAGAAGCGGGACTTACAATAGAACTACCATATATTTATTATTTAGGATATAGAGTGTATGCAAATGGCAGTGAAATTGAATATACAGAATCAGACAATGGATTTGTACAAATAAAAATTAATCCAGCATTGTATGAACAGAATGTAAAAATAAATGTGAGATATACTGGAACAAATGAGATGATTGTGGCAAGTGCTATTTCTATAATAAGTGCAATGATAATAGTGATAAGTGAAATAATATTAAATATGAAAAATCTAAAGTTAAAACGGGGTATAAAGATATATCTCGTTTTAATTTTATTTAAAACAAAAGCTTGTCATTTTATGTATTTTATAGTAAAATACATAATGTAATTTGAAAAATTAATTTTATAAGAAGGTGAAAAAATGTCAAAACCAATGGTTGCAATTGTTGGTAGACCAAATGTAGGAAAATCAACATTTTTTAATTATATAGTTGGAAAAAGAATTTCAATAGTAGAAGATACTCCAGGTGTTACAAGAGATAGAGTCTATGGCGAAGCTAACTGGAGAGGTAGAAGTTTTACATTAATAGATACAGGTGGAATAGAGTTTGACGATTCTAATGACATTTCTATTCAAATGAAGGAACAAGCTGATATTGCTATTGCTATGGCAGATGTTATTATATTTTTGACTGATGCAAAGCAAGGTATTACGTCAGCAGATACAGAAATCGCATTAATGCTTAGAAAGTCTAAGAAGCCAGTAATTTTGGTTTGCAATAAGGCAGATAATTATGGAAAGGATGCTCCAGAAATTTATGAATTTTATAATTTAGGATTAGGAGATCCGTTCAGAGTTTCTTCTGTAAATGCCATAGGAATTGGAGATGTTTTGGACGAGATATATGACAAATTGCCTCCAAAACAAGAAAATGAAGATGACAATCTTCAGATTAAAGTTGCTGTTATTGGAAAGCCAAACGTAGGTAAATCTTCATTAATTAACAAGATTCTTGGAGAAAATAGATTAATTGTAAGTAATATGGCAGGAACCACAAGAGATGCAATAGATTCTGAATTTGAAAATTCTCATGGAAAGTATGTTTTTATTGATACTGCAGGAATTAGAAGACACAGTAAAATAGATGAAAAAATTGAAAAATACAGTGTGGCAAGAACTTTGCTTGCAATAGAAAGAGCCGATGTTTGTATCTTAATGATTGACGCAACACAAGGTGTTACAGAACAAGACACAAAGATTGCAGGAGAGGCTCATGAGGCAGGAAAAGGTGTTATAATAGCAATAAACAAGTGGGATGAATATGATAAACAAAATGGAACTTTAGAAAAATACACTAAAGATGTATATTTAAAATTACCATATTTATCATATGCACCAATTCTATTCATATCAGCTAAAACTGGTCAAAGAGTAGAAAAATTATTTGATATGATAAACAATGTTGCAAATCAAAATGCACTAAGAGTTTCAACATCTGTATTAAATCAAGTATTAGCAGAGGCAATAGCTGTTGTTCAACCACCAACAGACAAGGGAAGAAGATTAAAATTATACTACATGACACAAGCTTCTACAAAGCCACCAACATTTGTAGTATTTGTAAATGATAAAAAATTGTTCCATTTTTCATACGAAAGATATCTAGTAAATCAACTTAGAAAAGAGTTTGGACTTGTTGGAACTCCAATAAGAATGATTGCAAGAGAAAAAATAGAGAAAAATGAAAAGAGTAATACTAAATAAGAAAAAACAAGGTCTGATTGTAAAAGATTATGACTTATAAGAAAGGATTGTGATTATTTATGGCAACATATATTATTGTTTCAATTATAGCATATTTATTAGGAAGTATAAGTTTTTCGGTAATATTCAGCAAGAAATTAGCTGGATTTGATGTAAGAGAAAAGGGAAGTGGAAATGCAGGTACAACCAATGTACTAAGAACAGTTGGCAAAAAAGCTGCAGCTTTAACACTTTTATGTGATTGTTTGAAAGGTGTATTTGCAGTTTTAGTTGCTTTTATAGCAGGAAAAATTGTAAAAGATACAGATTCAAGCTTATTAGTTCAATTAGCAGGAATATTTGTTGTATTAGGACATACTTTTCCAGTATTCTTCAAGTTTAAAGGTGGAAAAGGTGTTGCTACATCTCTAGGCGTACTATTAATAACAAACTGGCAAATAGGATTAATTTGCTTGGTATTTGCATTAATATTAATGTCATTAACAAGATTTGTATCATTAGGCTCAATAGCAGCTGCAATACTATTCCCAGTACTAACAGTATTCATTCATGAAAATTACTTAGTACCAGGAAGTTATGTAATATTTGCTATAATAATGGCTGTATTAGTAGTATTCAACCATAGATCAAACGTAAAAAGACTATTAGAAGGAAAAGAAAATAAACTAAGTTTTAAAGGAACAAAATAAGAACTAAATTAAATGTATAAGCCCACTATAGGAATCAGTATTTTTTGTGCAGAGGCATGATTTCGCTTTTTGAGGAGTCCGAAGGAGCTCTGATCAAGAAATTATGTACGATTGCATCAAAAATTGATTCCGTCATAGGGCTTTTATAATTATAAAAAACAGAAGGAAGGAATTTATTATGAAGAACATCGCGATAATAGGAAGTGGAACATGGGGCGTTGCATTGGCAATGCACTTATCAAATATAGGACACAACGTAAAATTATGGGCTTTTATGCAAGAGGAAGCCGACAATATTAACATAGAAAGAAAGTGCAAATTCTTGCCAGATGTAAGAATAAACGACAATATTACATGTTATACAGACATTCAAAAAGTAGTAGAAGGAACAGACATGATATTACATGTTACACCTTCAAAATTTGTTAGAGAAACTATAAAAAAATATAAGGATTATGTAACAAATCAACCAATAATAATGTGTGCAAAAGGCTTTGAAGCTGAAACACTATGTACACTTAGCCAAATTATAGAACAAGAAATGCCAAATTCAAAATATGGGATATTCTCTGGACCAAGCCATGCAGAAGAAGTTTCGGTTGGAATACCAACAGCAATTGTTATAGCTTCAAAAGATGAAGGAGTACGCAATTTAGTACAAGAAACATTCATGAATGAGAAGATGAGAGTATATACATCAGATGATGTAATTGGTGTAGAACTTGGAGGAGCATTAAAAAACATAATTGCTTTCTGCGCAGGAATTGCAACAGAAATTGATTTGGGTGACAACAGTTTTGCTGCATTAATCACAAGAGGATTAGTTGAAATAACAAGACTTGGAATGGCAATGGGAGGCAAACACGACACATTCTACGGTTTATCTGGATTAGGAGATTTAATTGTAACATGCATGAGCGAACACAGTAGAAATAGAAGAGCCGGCAGACTTATAGGAAAAGGTTATACAGTTGAACAGGCAAGAAAAGAAATTGGAATGGTAATAGAAAGCATAGACAACATAGAAGTCGCATATGCATTATCAAAAAAATATAACATAGAAATGCCAATTGTAAATGCGGTTTATGATGTATTATATAATGGACTAGAACCAAGAAAAGCAGTAACAATGCTAATGACAAGAGCTAAAAAGAGTGAATAAATTAATAGGGAAATCTCTCATATAAATACCTAATGATGCTATTTGCATTGTTAGGTGTTATTTTTATATAATATCCTTTATCTAAGCAAAGCCACATTGTTATTTCATATCCATCCATATTATCAGCAAAAACGCCTAAAATGGTTGCAATTTCTATTGGATTTTCGTATGAATTTTGCCATTCTAAGGAATGATAATATATATCAAAATTCTGTGAAATTTTTTCATTTATGTCATAATATTTTGAGAGAAACCTAAAAATTTCTCCATCTTTATTACTATAAAATTTTATTGTTGGATGCATGATGTATTTAAATTAATCTTATAAAAATATTTCTATTTTACTGATTAAATCCTTTCTTGTAAATTCTAAAATTATTATTTGATTATTAAAAAAATATATACTTACAATATATAGAATAAAATAGAGCAATTTAGGGAAATTTATATTAAAAGAAAATTGAAGGGATTTTTAAATATGAAAAGTAAGAATTGGTTAATTAGCATATTTGCGTTAATAATAATGGTTGCAATAATTTCGGTTACTGTTGTTGTAACTGTTAATAATAAAAAGACGAACCTTAATGAAAAGATTATCTCGGAAATTGATTATCTAGATAAAACGATGATTGCAATGGTAAATAAATTGAATAATTTACAGACTAGTGACGAAATTCATGCAAAAAGGACATCAGTAGAGATTTCTTCACAGAATATTATGACTGATAGTAGTAAAAGTGGGAAAGAAAGCAGCTCCAATAGCAATGGTAGCAAAATGGGAGGTACGGATTCTTCTGGCAGTAGTAATTCTGAACAAGGCTCTGGAAGTACAGGAGATTCATCTACCAGTACAGAAAAGTATCAAATTCAAAATAATGCAGTGCTACTACGAAACACTTCAGACATTGACTGGAATGAACTGCAAAATCAAGCAGAGAATTTATATAAGTCATGGACAACAATAACCTTAGACTTAAATACTATGAATGTTACGAGTGATGATATTTTAGCTTATAATACAAATTTAGACAATTTGATGATATCTTTAAAAGAAAAAAACAAGATAAATTCCGCAATATGCTTAGCAAATATGTATAGCCTAATTCCAAAATATACTAATGAGATTTCGAGTGATACAGCAAAATCTAAACTGGAAAACGTTAAGTCCAACATTATATTTGCATATTCAATAGTAGAGACAGACAGGTGGGATGATGTATTAAAATTACTGGGACAGGCAGAAACAGATTTAACAGAATTAATGACAATGAAGGAAAATTTATCAGCAATTAGAAAACCAAAAATAAATAAAGCTTATGTATTACTTAAAGAACTAATAAAATCAAGTAATGATAAAAATGTAGATATATTCTACTTAAAATACATTAATTTAATAGAAGAGCTGGATAATCTTTAAAAATAATGCTAAAACATTGATTTTTGCTTTAAGTTGCGGTACAATAGAAAAAGAGTAAATTAAATGGTCGCGTATAGCAAGGCTGAAAGGCAGCGTACGAGGAAAGTCCGGGCCCCACAGAGCAATGATGCTGGATAACGTCCAGTGAGGGCGACCTTAAGGAAAGTGCAACAGAAAATAACCGCCGTAAGGTAAGGATGAAAAGGCGAGGTAAGAGCTCACCGCTGGTATGGTGACATACTAGGCTGTGTAAACCCCATCTGGAGCAACACCGAGACTAGAAGGATAAGACTGCTCGTCATCTTCTTAATTTGGTGGCTTGAGACATGTAGTAATATATGTAATAGATAAATGGCCATTCTAGACAGAACCCGGCTTACAGATTTACTCTTTAATTTAAAATTAGTAATTACATGACTGCAATAGAGGAAACATTTCGATGTTTGCTCTATTTTTTATGTTAGTGTTGAAAAATGAATATATTTGTGGTATAAATATGTGAGAAAATTTTGGAAGGAGATAAAAATGCAAGAACATGTTGAACTTGAAGTGTCTTTGGAAATAATAATGGCAAGAATTGCACAAGCAATATTTAATTTGAACAAGGGAAATGGAGAAGAAAACACTAAAAAGTTAAATGATTTAATTGCTCTACAGGAAGAAGCTTATAAAGGCAACAGAAAAGCTGTTGAAGCAATATTAAACACAAAATAATGGTTTGCTAGATTATTTTTACAATAAAAAAGAATGTTATAAATACAAATAAAAAGTATTAAAAGAAGGAATTAAAAAATGGAAAGAAGAACTATATCAAAGGAAGTGTATGGTAGAGTTATATCTCTAATACCACAAGAGATTATAGATATGTTGCCGGAAAACCCAGAAAAGCTATTACCATATGCCACTCGAACGAAAGAGGTTCAAGTAACAACAGGAATAAATGATGATGTGAGAGATTTGATGCAAGAATATTTGTTAAGTGATGAGGAATATCTAAAAACTTTTTTCTACGTAATGGCAATAACTTTTTATAATAAAGTACCAGTAGA
>ERZ1106954.3617-NODE-3617-length-10012-cov-9.236115_pt1 | contig 10012 bp, 6 predicted proteins | sample MGYA00403678_ERZ1106954 | MGnify/ENA primary metagenome ERZ1106954 (study PRJEB35170, sample SAMEA104062445) | human gut metagenome | biome: human gut; feature: human-associated habitat; material: faeces | place: Denmark | collected 2012-08-20 ... | reverse complement strand
TGCCCCAGAAGAAGAACCCCGACGTCACCGAGCTGATCCGCGGCAAGACCGGCCGGGTGTACGGCGACCTGAACACCCTGCTGGTGATGATGAAGGGCCTGCCGCTGGCCTACAACAAGGATATGCAGGAGGACAAGGAAGCCATCTTTGATGCAGTGGACACCTTGGAGCTCTGCCTCAAGACCATCACCCCCATGCTGGATACCATGAAGACCCTGCCCGCCAATATGCGCCGCGCCGCCGCAAAGGGCTTTATCAACGCCACCGACTGCGCCGACTACCTGACCAAGAAGGGGATGCCCTTCCGGGATGCCTACAAGCTGACCGGCTGCATGGTGTCGGACTGTATTGCCGCCGACAAAACGCTGGAAGAGCTGACCCTGACCCAGTTCCAGACCTACAGCCCGCTGTTTGAGGCCGATATCTATGATGCCATCGACCTTGTGCACTGCTGCGAGGGACGCACCAGCTACGGCGGCCCCAGCGCCGCCAGCGTCCAGCGCCAGATCGCACTGGCAACGGCGCGGCTGGACGCATGGGAGGAGGAAAACGCATGAAGGTAAAGGTATTTATTGATGGCTCTTCCGGCACCACCGGCCTGCGCATCGCCGACCGTCTGGCAGCCCGCCCGGAGATCGAACTGCTGTCAATCTCCGCCGAAGGGCGCAAGGATGTGCACGAGCGGGCAAAGGTCATCAATTCTGCCGACCTTGCCTTCCTCTGCCTGCCGGATGCAGCTTCTAAAGAAGTCATGCCTCTGCTGCGCCCGGACGTGAAGGTGCTGGACACCTCCACCGCCTTCCGCACCGATGCCGCATGGGACTACGGCTTCCCGGAGCTGGCGGGCCAGAAGGAAAAAATCAAAAACTCCTGCCGCGTGGCAGTGCCCGGCTGCTATGCCAGCGGCTTTATCAGCATTGCCCGCCCGCTGGTGGAACTGGGGCTGGTGCCGCAAAGCTACCCCTTCAGCTGCACCGGTATCTCCGGCTACTCCGGCGGCGGCAAAAAGATGATCGCGGACTACGAAAGCCCCGACCGCCCGGCGCACAGCAAGCTGGATGCGCCCAAGAGCTACGGCCTGAGCCTTGGCCACAAGCATCTGCCGGAGATGCAGAAGATCAGCGGCCTTGCGCACACGCCGATGTTCGTGCCGGTGGTGTGCGACTACTACTGCGGGATGCAGGTGCTGGTGCCGCTGGATCTTACCCTTGCGGGCACTACCGCCGAGGCCGTGGCTGCCGCCCTTGCGGACTACTACAAGGACGCCGCCACCGTCAAGGTGCACGGCCTGAACGAGCCGCTGCCGGAAAACGGCCTGTACTCCAATGCCATGGCGGGCACCGACCGCATGGAACTGTACCTGACTGTGAACGCCGCCGGAGATCAGATGATGCTGGTCTCGTTGTTTGATAATCTGGGCAAAGGCTCCTCCGGTGCCGCCGTCCAGTGCATGAACCTGATGCTGGGTCTGGAAGAGACCAAAGGGTTGGAATAAACTTGTTTTTCTTTGTGGGAAAGGAAAATCGTTATGCAGTATAAGGAAGTTGCGGGCGGCATCTGCGCGCCCAAGGGCTTTGCCGCCGCCGGTGTCCATTGCGGCATCCGGGCAAATCACAGCGAAAAATATGATCTGGCGCTCATCAAGGCCGAGGTGCGCTGCGCGGCTGCGGGCGTGTACACCACCAACAAGGTCTGCGGTGCGCCCATCAAGGTGGACCGCGCCCATCTGGCTGATGGCTACGCACAGGCCATTGTGGTCAACAGCGGCAACGCCAATACCTGCGCCGCCAACGGCGTGGCGCTGGCTGAGGAGTGCTGTGCACTGGTAGGCAAGGCGCTGAACATTGACGAAAAGGATGTTCTGCCCGCCTCCACCGGCGTCATCGGTCAGCCCATGGTCATCGATCCCTTTGCCCGGGGCATCCCGGCGGCAGCGGAAAAGCTGGCTGCCACCGCGCAGGGCAGCACGGACGCTGCCACTGCCATCATGACCACCGACACCCATAAAAAGGAGTACGCCATCCAGTTCGAGCTGGGCGGCAAGGTGTGCACCGTGGGTGCTATCGGCAAGGGCAGCGGCATGATCGCCCCCAACATGGCCACCATGCTGGCGTTCTACACCACCGACGCCGCCGTCTCGCCCGCGCTGCTGGAAAAGGCGCTCAAGACCGTGGTGCCCGGCACCTATAACCAGATGAGCGTGGATCTGGATACCTCCACCAACGACACCCTGATCATTATGGCGTCCGGTCTGGCGGGCAACCCGGAGATCTGCGAGGAAAACGCGGACTACGCCGCCTTTGTGGCAGCGCTGACCGCCATTGCAGAGCACATGTGCGCCGAGCACGCCGGAGACGGCGAGGGTGCCACCCACCTGATCACCTGCGAGGTGACCCACGCGCCCGACCTGAAAACCGCCCGCGCCGTGAGCCGCAGCGTGGTCTGCTCCAACCTGTTTAAAGCCGCCGTCTTTGGCCGCGATGCCAACTGGGGACGCATCCTGTGCGCCATCGGCTACACCCCCGGCGATTTCTCCATTGATAAGGTCTGCGTCTGGCTTTCCAGCAAGGCGGGCGAGGTGTATGTGTGCGAGAACGCCGCTTACCATCCGTACAGCGAGGACGAAGCCGCCAAGGTGCTGGCAGAGCACGATGTTCTGGTCAAGGTGGATATGGGCACCGGCGAGGCAAGCGCCAAGGCGTGGGGCTGTGACCTGACCTACGACTATGTGAAGATCAACGGCGATTACAGAACCTGACAGGAGCGCGGAACAGATGAAAAACGAAGAAATGGCGCGGCTTTTTTCGGAGGCCACCCCTTATATCCAGAAGTACCATGGCAGGACCATGGTCATCAAGTACGGCGGCAACGCCATGATCAACGAGAGCTTGAAAAACGCCGTGATGAACGACCTTGTCACCCTGACGCTGCTGGGCGTGCGGGTGGTGCTGGTGCACGGCGGCGGCCCCGCCATCAACGAGATGCTGAAAAAGGTGGGCGTGGAGAGCCACTTTGCAAATGGTCTGCGGGTGACGGACGATGCCACCATGGAGATCGTGCAGCAGGTGCTGGCCGGTAAGGTGAACAAGGACCTTGTGGCAAAGCTGCGCGGGCGCGGCGTGGGTCTGTGCGGCATGGACGGACAGATGCTCCGCTGCACCGAGTTGGACCCGCAGCTGGGGCATGTGGGCGAGATCGTCCATGTGGATGCAACCCTGATCGAAAGCCTGCTGGACGGCGGCTTTATCCCGGTCATCGCCACTGTGGGCATGGATGACCTTGGGCAGGCGTACAACATCAATGCCGACACTGCCGCGGCCCAGATCGCCATTGCCCTCAAGGCCGAAAAGCTGGTGTCCATGACCGATATCGCGGGTCTGCTGCGGGATAAGGAGGACGAGACCACCCTCATCCCCGAGGTGGAGGTGACCGAGATCGAGGGCTACAAGTCCGCCGGCATCATTGCGGGCGGCATGATCCCCAAAATCGGCGGCATGGCAGATGCCATCTATCAGGGCGTGCACGAGGCTGTCATCATTGACGGCCGCGTGCCGCACTCCATCCTGCTGGAACTGTTCTCCGACCGCGGCTCCGGTACCCGCTTCTATCGCCGCAGCCACCGCGAATAAAAAGATTGCGCAATCGCCAGCGGAAAGTTATAATAAAGGCAACGGAACCGCTCCGCTTTTCCCCTTTGCAGGAGCGCTTAAAAGCCGTCACCCCTTGGGGGGAAGGTGGCGCGTAGCGCCGGATGAGGGGTAATTACCATAAGCTGCTGCTTGCCCGCACCCTCATCCGTCTGCTCACTGCGTTCGCATCCACCTTCCCCCGACTGGGGGAAGGCTTCAGCGGTGGCGGTACAGCTTCAGAGGAGTCCGCACAGCATTGCGCAAGAACTCCATGTTACAGGAGGTACACCTATGGATTCTGAAAAAGTCATCAAGCGGGACAACGAGTACGTCCTGCACACCTATAACCGCAGCCCCATCGTGCTGGAAAAGGGACACGGGCTGTACGCCGAGGGCCCCGAGGGACAGAAGTATCTGGACTTCACCAGCGGCATCGGGGTGAACAGCCTTGGCTACTGCGACCTTGCATGGGCAGAAGCCGTGTCCCAGCAGGCACACAAATTGCAGCACACCTCCAACCTCTACTATACCGCACCCTGCGGCAAGCTGGCGAAAAAGCTGTGCAAGCGCACCGGCATGAGTAAGGTTTTCTTCGGCAACTCCGGCGCTGAAGCCAACGAGGGCGCCATCAAGGCCGCCCGCAAGTACAGCGTAGACCACTATGGCAAAGACCGCTACAACGTTATCACGCTGGTCAACAGCTTCCATGGCCGCACCCTTGCCACTCTGACCGCCACCGGGCAGGGGGTGTTCCACAACTACTTCGGCCCCTTCAACGAGGGCTTCCAGTATGTCCCGGCGGGGGATATCGAGGCGCTACGGGAACTGGTAGACCGCCACACCTGCGCCGTGATGATGGAACTCATTCAGGGCGAGGGCGGCGTGATGGCGCTGGACCCGGAGTATGTACAGGCTGTGCGCGCTTTGTGCGACGAAAAAGACCTTGTGCTCATCGTGGATGAGGTGCAGACCGGCGTGGGCCGCACCGGCACCTTCCTGTGCTGTGAGCACTATAACCTCAAGCCCGACGTGGTCACTCTGGCCAAGGGTCTGGGAGGCGGCCTGCCCATCGGTGCCGTGCTGATGAACGAAAAGGTGGCCGAGGGCATGGGCCCCGGCACCCACGGCTCCACCTTTGGCGGCAACCCGGTGGTCTGCGCCGGTGCAAATGTGGTGGTGGACCGTCTGGACCAGAGCTTCCTTGCACAGGTCAGCGAGCGCGCCGTACAGCTGCGCACCGGTCTGGCAAAGCTGCCCCACGTCAAGAACATTTCCGGCATCGGCCTGATGGTGGGCATCGAATTCTTTGATGTGCAGGCTGCGGATGTGCTGGCTGCCTGCCGCGAAAAGGGCCTGCTGGTGCTTACCGCCAAGACCCGGCTGCGTCTGCTGCCGCCGCTGACCGTCTCCGAGCACGAAGTAGACATGGCGCTGGAGGTGCTGGCCGAGGTGCTGGGCACGATGGAGCCGACGGCTCCGAAGGAGCAGGCATGAAAAATCTGCTGAAAATGGGCGACCTTTCCCCCGCCGAGCTGACCCACATTCTGGATGTGGCCGACCAGCTGAAAGCGGACTGCAAGGCGGGCCGCACCGCCCCGCTGCTGGCGGGCAAAAGCGTGGCGCTGCTGTTCTCCAAGGCATCCACCCGCACCCGCACCAGCTTTGAGGTGGGCGTGTACCAGATGGGCGGTCTTGGCAACTACATGAACACCGCCGAATTGCAGGCCGGGCGCGGCGAGCCTTTGCGGGACACCGCCCGGGTGCTGGGGCGCTACTACGACTGCGCCGTCTGGCGCACCTACCGCCAGCGGGACTTGGAGGAGCTGGCAGAGCTTTCCGGCATTCCGGTGATCAATGGCCTGACCGACTACGCCCACCCCTGTCAGGTGCTGGCAGACCTGATGACCATTCGGGAGCGCCGGGGCACGCTGGCAGGGCTGAAGCTCTGCTTTGTGGGCGATGGCAGCAACATGGCAAACAGTCTGATCGTGGGCGGCCTTTTGGCGGGGATGCAGGTATCCTGCGTCTGTCCTCCGGGCTACCGCCCGGCAGCGGATGTGCTGATGTTTGCCCACAAATACGGCAATGCCTTCCACCTGACCACCGACCCTGCCGAGGGCTTGCGGGACGCGGACGTCGTAGCCACCGCCGCATGGAACACCACCGCCCCCGGCACTGCCGAGAGCGAGCAGCGTCTGCGGGATTTTGTGGGCTTCCAGCTCACCGGCCGTCTGCTGGAAAACGCCAAGTCGGACGCGCTGGTGCTGCACTGTCTGCCCGCCCACCGGGGCGAGGAGATCTCCACTGCCCTGTTCGAGCAGCACGCGGACGAGATCTTTGACGAAGCGGAGAACCGCCTCCACGTCCAGAAAGCCGTGCTGGCGGTGCTGCTGGCGGGCAAGTAAAATGCAATGACCCCCATACAGGGGACTGCCGCACAGCGCTGTGCGGCAGTCCCTTTTTGCGCCCCAAAAGGGTGCGCAAGGGCTTTTTTAGGTTTTTTCGGGGCGATTCGATGCATTTCAGGGGTCATTCACGCAGAAATGCACCACTTTTGCCGCCGTTCGTGGTATACTACAAGCACAGAGTAGTGCTCTGTTTAATATGCCATTCCCATAATTCCTATAGAGCAGAAAACCGTCCGGTAACCGCAAACCGGGCGGTTTTCTGTTTTTGCGGGTGCATCCGGCGCGCCGGGGCGTTTCAGCGCATTTGCGGGGCGATTCGTGCCCAAAACCGTCCAAAGCGGGCAAAACGTGGTACACTGGGTACAACAAAAAACGCCCGGCTTGGAAGGGCACTTAAAAAGGAGAGGATCTTATGCAAAAACGGCTCATCAGCATGGTTCTGGCGCTGAGCATGGCACTGACCGCAATGCCGCTGCCCGCCCTTGCCCAGAGCGCCCCGCCCGACACCGCCAGCGCTGCCGCACTGGCAGAGGAAAACGACGATGTCACCGATATCTTTCCAGATGACTGGTCTGGCAAGCCCTACGGCGATCTCTTCGGCAACAGCAACGGCAGTTGGTCCTACGATGAGACCAGCAATACGCTCACTCTGGTAGACGGCACCTTCCGGCTCCACCATTATAGTTACAGCGGCTCCAATAATTACAGCAAATTGAACGTGAAGATCGAGCCCAATGCCACCCTGCAGGAGGCGCGGATCGGCTCGGAATACCATAACGGCTATACCGTGACCAACGCGGGCACCATCTCCGGCGGCACCTTCTACGGCAAGGTGATCTGTGAAGCCGGGGCTGTCATCAGCGGCGGCACCTTTAAAGGAAATGCCATTGTTAATGCTGCGGGCGGCGAGGTCACCATTGAAGGTGGCACCTTTGAAGAGGGTAGTTATACCAGCGGCGTGACCGTTAAAGCAGCGGGTACCCTTACCATCAATGGCGGCACCTTTAAGGGCAAGCGCACCTGCTCCGTGGATATCGACAATTGTGAAAAGATCGTCATCAACGGCGGCAGCTTTGAAAGCTCGCTCACGGATCTTAAAAGGACAACGGAAATCATCATCAATGGCGGTCTGTTCAACGACAAGCTGTATGTTGCAGAAGATAAATGTACCGTCAACGGCGGTCTGTTCACCACTGAAGATGACCCGCTGCCCGAGGACGCAACCGTCAACGGCGGCTACTTTGTGACAGACCGCGATGGCCTTGTAGCCATCGATGCAACCAATGCTCCGGTGTATGCCCCTGTCGCAGTGGCAGCGAACGGCACGGTGACCGAGTGGTCGGCAGACACTTATGGTACCCTCTATGTCACGCCCAATACCAGTGTCACCCTGAAGCCCACCTGCAAGCTGGAAAGTGTTTCCAGCGGCGACAACGAGCTGAACTATACTGCCAAGGACGGCGCAGTCAGCTTTACTGTGGGCACGGAAGCTGTCCAGTTCAACAGCGTTACAGTAGGGGAACTGGTCATTGAAAAGGACGGCTTCCCCAAGGGCACAGACGGCGGCGTCTATGGTGCCAAGGGCAACGGCTGGTCCTTTGACCCGGCGCACAAGCACGCAGAACTGTTTACAAACGATGTCCCCACCCTGACCATCGAGAAGGACGCTGTACTGGACTTCGACAAGGTGACAAATAAGGCCGGTACAGTAAAATTTGCAGTTGAAAACTACGGCACCTTCAGCGGTACGCTGAACTCCACCCGGTATGTGTACAACAAAGAGGGCGGCGTCATCACGGATGCCAAGCTGAACAGCCCGCAGAGCCTTTACAATGACGGCCTTGTGGAGGATTCGGTGCTGTGCTTTGACTACATCGGCAACGGTTGGCGCGAAACGGCGCAGCCTGCTACCATCAGCAACTCTGCGCTGGATATCACCGGCTGGCTGCTGGCCAACATGGCTTCCAATAAGGCTGTACTGGACGGCTGCTATAACAGCGCCGGTTACACCGGCACTGCCGTGATCGGCAACGGCGGCACGGTCAAAAACAGTAAGAGCACCCTGAAGCTGCCAGTGAAAAATACGGCCGGCTATGACGGCAACGCAGAGCCCTACCAGCCCATCATTGACGGCGGCGAGTGCACCGTTGTCTATAATGAGGGCGGCATCATTCAGAATAACCCCACCATCCACGCACTGGTGGCAAAGGAACCCAAGGACCTGAACGGCGCTGCGGATTACTACACCCTGAACTACGCCGTACCGGCAGATGCCGAGTACGCTAAAAAATACATCAACGGCATCAATGGCATGATGGAGGGTATTTGGGACGCAAAAACCTCCACCCTCTACGTTGACACCGATCAGGATACCATCTCGGTCATCACCCACGCGCCCATCAAGAGCGTGAACGGCGTAGCTTATGGCGGCTCTGTGCCCTATGATAAAGAGCGCTACACCAGCACCATCGACCTGAGCAAGTATAACATCCCGCAGACCCATGTCCTCAACCTGAGCGCCACCGGCGAGGGCACGGCAGAGCTGCCGCCGGCAGACCCCGCAGACTTTACCTTTGCCCTGCCCACCAACCCGACCTATGACGGCAACCCCAAGAGAGTGGAAGTGGACGTGAAGGACAACGCCACCAAGGAATACGGCGATGTTACCGTGACCTACAAGCAAAATGGTGTAGCACTGAACGGTGCTCCCGTTGAGCCGGGCACTTACACCTTTACCGCGAATGTAGCAGCTACCGCCACCTGTGCGGGCGGTGATGTGACCCCGAAGTATAACACGTTTACCATCCAGAAGGCTGCACTGTACCCCGCAGACTTTACCGTGACAGAGCCCACTGACCTGACCTATAACGGCAGCGCCAAGGAAGTAACCGTTAAGAACACCAGTGATAAGGACTACGGCGAGATCACCGTGACCTACAAGCAGAATGGTGAAGCACTGAACGGTGCTCCTACTGAACCGGGCGAATACAGCTATACCGTCACCGCCGCAGGCAGCGCACGGTATGTGGGCGGCACTGTTAAAACAGGCTCGTTCCGCATCAAAGAAGCCGCCAAGCCTGACCCGAAGCCGGAGCCGGAAGAAACCTATCAGCTTACCGTTGCCGGTGCAGACATCACCCTGCCCGAGGATGCAGACGCAAGCGCCCTGAAAGCAGGACAGCTGGTCAGCCTGACCGCTTACCCGGACACCGACACCGTGCACTTTGCCCAGTGGGTAGTGAGCGGCGCTGACGGCGCACTGAGCCCGGCAGACCTGATGGATGCCGCAGACGAACCGCTGACAGAGGAAGCCTTTAAGCAGCGCACCCTGACCTTCAGAATGCCCGCAAAGAGCCTGACGATCACCGCCGAGACCACCACGGTGGAGCAGCCAGAGCAGCCGCCGAAGGAGGACAGCACCGAGTACAGCCCGCTGCAAACGGTGGGCATTCTGGCCGGTACAACGGCAATGTTTGCTGGCTGCGCAGTGATCGGCTACGAGTTCGTTACCGGCAGCATCCTTGCAGACCTGCTGCCCAAGGGCACGGCCATCCCGAGCACCCGGGAGCAGCTGGCAGTGCTGCTGTGGAGCACCGCAGGCAAACCTGAACCCACTGCACCCGCTGTTTACAGCGATGTAGCCGAGCCTGACACCGCCAAGGCAGCCCGCTGGGCTGTGGAGGCCGGGCTGCTGCCCGACATGGGCGAGGGCGTCTTTACGCCCGGCAAGCGTGTGACCAAAGTACAGGTCATCCGTGCTTGGAGCCAGCTGAAAAAGCTGGGTCTGGCGAAATAACCATTGCCATCTCCCGATCGATCCTTTCCAATAAGCACAGCAAGGCCGTCCGGCGAATGCCGGACGGCCTTGCTGCTTTTAGATACTTTAAAATAGGGCTAACGGCGTGCGCCCTCTCCGTCTGCTCACTACGTTCGCATCCACACTCCCCCTTTTGTCGCTGCGCGACATCTTCCCCC
>ERZ1106954.3591-NODE-3591-length-10062-cov-3.046767_pt1 | contig 10062 bp, 9 predicted proteins | sample MGYA00403678_ERZ1106954 | MGnify/ENA primary metagenome ERZ1106954 (study PRJEB35170, sample SAMEA104062445) | human gut metagenome | biome: human gut; feature: human-associated habitat; material: faeces | place: Denmark | collected 2012-08-20 ... | reverse complement strand
CCCGACATCATTTTATATGTGTATGGCGAAGTAACCACATGAGGTAAACTACGCTACGTTAGCAGAGGTTTTACGAATGAGGTTCTGAATAGTTACGATTATGACTAACAGGAAAGGAGCCTTAAAATGGCAATCAGAAACGTAAGAAAAATTGGAGATCCGGTATTGAATAAGGTATGTAAGGAGGTCAGGGAGGTCAACGACCGTATCCGGGAACTGATTGATGATATGTTTGATACCATGTATGAAGCAGATGGTGTGGGACTTGCAGCACCGCAGGTTGGAATTCTGAAACGGATTGTCGTGATCGATGTAACGGGAGAAGATCCCATTCTCCTTATTAATCCGGTGATATTAAGTACCGATGGAGAACAGACCGGATACGAAGGATGCTTAAGCGTTCCGGGCAAGACCGGTGTGGTGACCCGTCCGAACCATGTGAAGGTGAAGGCTTACAATGCGGATATGGAGGAGTTTACCTTAGAGGGTGAGGAGCTTTTAGCACGTGCGATCTGCCATGAGCTTGACCATCTCGATGGAAAGCTTTATGTGGACCGTGTGGAAGGAGAACTGATGAATACCGAGGATCTTAATGAGGAGTAGGAAGGAGAGAGAGGATGAAGATTGTATATATGGGAACGCCGGATTTTTCGGTGGCACCGTTAAAGGCATTGATTGAAGCCGGACATACAGTTACGGCGGTAGTGACACAGCCGGATAAACAGAAAGGCCGTGGCAAAGAGGTTTCCATGACTCCGGTGAAGGAATGTGCACTTTCCTATGGCATTCCGGTGCTGCAGCCTGTAAAGATCAAGGCACCGGAGGCTGTGGAGGAGCTTAAGAAATACGAAGCCGATATATTTGTCGTCGTGGCATTCGGACAGCTCCTGTCCGAAGAAATTTTAAATATGCCGAAATTCGGATGCATCAATCTTCATGCTTCCCTGCTCCCGAAATACCGTGGTGCAGCACCAATTCAGTGGGCGATTTTAAACGGGGACAAGGAGACCGGTGTCACCATTCAGCAGATGGAAAAGGGACTCGATACCGGAGATATGTGGAGCCGTGTGGTCGTTCCGATTGATGCAAAAGAAACCGGAGAAAGCCTTCACAATAAGCTGATGGAGGCAGGAGCAAAGCTCCTTGTAGAGACGCTGCCGATCATTGAAGCAGGGACGATTACGCCCGAAAAGCAGGATGAAAGCCTTGCTGTGTTTTATGCAGCGAAGCTGGATAAGGCAATGGGTCATATCGACTGGACGAAGCCGGCAGAGGTGATTGAACGTTTTGTACGGGGGCTTAATTCCTGGCCGAGCGCGTATACCTTTTATAAAGGCAAAACCCTGAAGATCTGGGATGCCGATGTGATCGAAGGAAAAGAAGGAGCCGTTCCGGGAAGTGTGATTCAGACCGGAAAGGAGTTCTTCGATGTTGCCTGTGGTGAAGGGGCACTCCGGGTTTTGACCGTACAGCTGGAAGGAAAGAAGAAAATGTCAGTAAAAGACTTCCTGTTGGGCTATGATGTCAGGGAAGAGAACTTTGACGTAACAGGCTGAACTGCTACAATTTGATAGATAAAGGAGGAAGAGACAATGTTTTATGGATATGATCCAACCTATATTTTAGTAATCATTGGGGCAATCCTTTCCATGATTGCCAGCAGCTTTGTACAGAGCACCTACAGTAAATATTCAAGGGTACAGAGCCGTACCGGGATGACGGGGGCTCAGGCGGCACAGAGGATTTTACAGATGTCCGGAATCAGTGACGTGCGCATCGAGCATGTGTCCGGAAAGCTTACGGATCATTATGATCCGTCCCAAAAAGTGGTCCGCTTATCGGACAGCGTATATGGAAGCACTTCTGTTGCTGCAATCGGCGTGGCAGCGCATGAATGCGGACATGTGGTACAGCATCACAAAGGATATCTTCCTATGAAGATCCGTACCCTCCTTGTACCGGCAGCCAATCTGGGGTCTAAGCTTGGAATTCCGATTGTCCTGCTGGGACTGATTTTGGGTCTGAATTTCCACCTCCCGGACGGAACTTATTTTTCACTTGCACAGATCGGAGTGTATATTTTTACCTTTGCGGTACTGTTCCAGATCGTGACACTTCCGGTTGAATTTAATGCTTCAAGCCGTGCCCTTAATATGCTGCGGGATTACGGAATGCTTGCGCCGGATGAGGTATCCCAGAGCGGTAAGGTGTTAAAAGCTGCCGCCATGACCTATGTAGCTGCAGCGGCAGCCGCAATATTACAGCTTCTTCGGCTGTTCATGCTGACGGGACGAAGAAGACGGGATTAGCACAGGAGATACGAAGTTGAACGAACGAGAACTGATTCTGGAGATGCTGATGGAAATTCTGGAAAGGGGAACCTATTCCCATCTGGTGATCCGGAATGTCCTGAATAAATATGATTATTTAAAGCAGCCCTCAAAGGCCTTTATTAAACGGGTTACGGAGGGCACAATTGAAAAACAGATTACGATTGATTATGTATTAAACAGCTGTTCCAAGACACCGGTTTCCAAAATGAAACCACTCATCCGTAATCTTTTACGTCTTAGTGTTTACCAGCTATTGTTTATGGATTCCGTTCCGGACAGCGCAGTATGCAATGAGGCAGTAAAGCTTGCCGGAAAGAGAGGATTCCGTAATTTACAGGGCTTTGTAAACGGAGTGCTCCGGAACATTGCAAGGACGAAAACGCAGATTGCTTATCCCGATGAAACAGATCCGGTGAAATGCTATTCAGTGCGCTATTCCATGCCGGAGTGGCTGGTAACCCTGTTTCTTGAGGAACGTGGAGCGGAAATTACGAAGCAGATCTTCGAAGAGATGCAGAAGGTTCATCCGGTGGTGCTGCGTTACTGCGGACCGGAGGAGAAAAAAGAGGACTGGAAGCAGAGTGTGGCGGCACAACAGATTACCCTGCGGCAGCATCCTTATCTTTCCTATGCCTATTTGATAGAGGGAGGGGAGAGCGTACAGAGTATCCCCGGCTATGAGGAAGGTCTTTTCACAGTTCAGGATGTGAGCAGCATGCTGGTTACCGAGGCAGCGGGGCTCCTTGGGGATGAGCTGTTACTGGATGTCTGTGCGGCACCGGGAGGAAAAAGCCTGCATGCGGCAGGACTTTTAAAAGAGGGAAACGTGATTTCGAGGGATCTTACCGACAGTAAGACCGCTTTGATTGAAGAAAACAGCAGAAGATGCAACTGCCCGAATATCCGGATCGAGACCTTTGATGCGTTGAAACCGGATGAAAATATGATCGGAAAGGCCGATGTAGTCTATGCGGATCTTCCCTGCTCAGGACTTGGCATTCTTGGAAAAAAGCGGGACATCCGTTACCGGATGAATCCGGAGCAGATGAAGGTGCTTGTAGAGCTTCAGCAGAAGATCATGTCCGTCATATGGCGGTATGTGAAGCCGGGCGGAACGCTGATGTACAGTACCTGTACGATTCACAGGGCAGAGAATGAACAGATGGTTCAGTGGTTCACACAGAATTTCCCCTTTGAGAGACAGAGCATGAAGGAGCATCTGCCGGAGGACTTATGGGACAGTGAAGAGAACGGCATGCTGCAGCTTTTGCCTGGAATTCATCAAACGGATGGATTTTTCGTTGCGAAGCTGCGCAGAGTAGAGAAAAAGGAGTAACGGACCGGAATGGATATCAAATCAATGACTCTGCCTGAATTGCAGGAGGAAATGGCAGCAATCGGGGAAAAGAGCTTTCGGGCAAAACAACTATATGAATGGATCCATGTCAGGCAGGCACGGAGCTTTGATGAAATGACCAACCTTTCTGTGGCTCTGCGTGAAAGGTGCAGGGAACGTTATGATCTCACGACACTGCAGGTAGTACGGATGCAGGAGTCGAAGCTTGATGGTACACGGAAATATCTGTTTGAGTTAAAGGACGGGAATCTCGTGGAGAGTGTGTTCATGCGCTATAAGCATGGAAACAGTGTGTGCATTTCTTCCCAGGTAGGCTGCAAAATGGGATGTCGGTTCTGTGCATCGACACTCGATGGCTGGGAACGGAATCTGACACCGGCAGAGATGCTGGATCAGATTTATGCAATTACGCAGGATACGAAAGAGCGCGTTTCCAATGTGGTGGTCATGGGAACCGGGGAACCGCTCGATAATTATGACAATCTGCTCCGGTTCATTTCTTTGCTTACTGATGAGAACGGACTTCATATCAGCCAGCGGAATGTGACGGTTTCGACCTGCGGACTGGTGCCGGAGATTTATAAGCTGGCACAGGAAAAGCTGCAGATCACTTTGGCGCTTTCCCTTCATGCCACAACGGATGAAAAGCGAAGGAAGCTCATGCCAATTGCCAATCAGTATTCTATCGCAGAACTGATGGAGGCCTGTCAGAATTATTTTGAACAGACCGGAAGAAGACTTACCTTTGAGTATTCCCTTGTGGGAGGAGTCAATGATACACCGGAGGATGCCAGAGAGCTGTGTGCACTGGTAAAGCCGCTCAACTGTCATGTGAATCTGATTCCGGTAAACCCGATCAGGGAACGGGATTATGTACAGTCGGAAACCAAAGCAATTCAGGCATTTAAAGGAAAGCTTGAGCGAAGCGGTATTCAGGTAACGGTGCGCCGCGAGATGGGGAGAGATATCGACGGAGCCTGCGGACAGTTAAGGAGAAGAGTACTTGCCAGGGAAGAAGACTGACACATCGCTGTCAGGTATTCAAAAGAGCGTAACGCCTGCGGATTTGCTTTTTTTCAGCCATCATGCTATGATATAGAACAATTATGGAGTGACTTGCCCTGCCGGGCAGTCAGTGGGAGGTAACGGAGTGTTACAGGCTTTTTCGGTTACGGATATTGGAAAAAGACGACAACTAAATCAGGATTATGTGTTTGCACAGGAAACTCCTTTAGGCAATCTGGCAAATCTGTTTCTGGTAGCAGATGGCATGGGAGGACATAATGCCGGTGATTATGCATCGCGATATGCAGTGGAAACCGTTGTACGGGAAGTAAAGGGAAGCTTTGAAAAGAGTCCGGTACGGATTTTAGGCAAGGCAATTAAAGTGGCAAATGACCAGATCCGCCGTAAGGCCGGCGAAGATGTGAGTCTGTATGGGATGGGAACCACGATGGTGGCATGTACATTACAGGAGGAGACTCTTTATGTTGCCAACATTGGCGATTCCCGTTTATATTTATTGAGGGATGAATTACAGCAGATTACGACAGATCATTCTATGGTAGAGGAAGTGGTACGGATGGGCGGCATGGATGAAACAACTGCCAGAAACCATCCGGACAAGAATATTATTACGAGAGCCGTGGGGGCCAGGACAGAAGTGGAGGTAGATTTTTTTAATGAAGAGCTGCGTCCGGGGGATCTGATTCTGATGTGTTCAGATGGTCTGACCAACATGCTGGAGGATGAAGAGATTCTGAAGATTATGAAGAGTGCCTATACCATCAGGGAAAAGGCGCTGTGTCTGATCGACGGCGCGAATGAGCATGGTGGGAAAGACAACATTGCAGTAATAATAATTGATGCCTTTGCGAAGGATATATAAGAGGTAAAAGATGATCAAAATTGGAATGATAATTGGAGACAGATACGAAATACTCGAAAAAATCGGTACGGGTGGAATGTCTGATGTATATAAGGCCAAGGACCATAAGCTGAACCGTTTCGTTGCGGTTAAGGTTTTGAAGCAGGAATTCAGTGAGAATGCGAACTTTGTTTCAAAATTCCGGATTGAAGCGCAGGCGGCAGCAGGCCTGATGCACCCGAATGTAGTGAATGTGTACGATGTAGGTGAGGAAGACGGTATTTACTATATCGTGATGGAGCTTGTAGAAGGGATTACCCTTAAGAAATATATTGAAAAGAAGGCCAGACTGTCTGTTAAGGAGGCAATCAGCATTGCCATCCAGATCAGTATGGGAATTGAGGCTGCACACAACAATCACATTATCCACCGTGATATCAAGCCCCAGAATGTCATTATTTCCAAAGAAGGAAAGGTGAAGGTGACGGACTTTGGCATTGCCAAGGCAGCAACCAGCAATACCATTACCTCGAATGTGATGGGATCCGTTCATTATACATCACCGGAGCAGGCAAGAGGTGGATATTCGGATGAAAAGAGCGATATTTATTCCCTCGGTATTACTCTGTTTGAAATGCTGACAGGGCGTGTTCCGTTTAATGGAGAAACGACCGTTGCAATTGCAATTAAACATATACAGGAAGAGCTCCCATCTCCGAGAGAATTCGTTTCGGAAATTCCGGTCAGTGTCGAGCAGATTGTATTCAAATGCTGTCAGAAGAGTCCGGACAGAAGATATCAGTCCATGGGCGAGCTGATCGTGGATCTGAAGAAATCCCTGATGAATCCGGATGAGGATTTCGTGAAGGTGGTAGACCCGGATGAAGAGGGAGCCACGAAGGCGGTAAGTGACCGTGAGATGGTATCCATCAAGAAGCAGTACAGGGACCGGGAATCCATGGAGGATGCCATGCACCTTCGCAGGGAACGGGATGTGAAAAGAGAAGCGGCCAGTCATTCCAATAACCGCCGTTATATGGAAGAGCCGGACGATTACGATGCCGGTGATGAGGATGATTATGATCCCAAGATGGAGAAGCTCACCACAATTCTTGCCGTGGTGGCAGCTATACTGATCGGTGCGATCATACTGTTTCTGGTTGGAAAAACACTTGGCGTTTTTGACTTTGGAGGTAATAAGGAAGAAAACGTACAGGAGGATGTAAAGCAGATTAAGATGATTGATGTGGTCGGACAGGACGCCGATGCGGTCAAGAAAGCATTGGTGGAGGTCGGACTGACGCCTGTCATTGAATATGAAGAAAGCAGTGAATATGCCAAGGATATTGTCATCCGCTGCAGTGTCAGCGAAGGAACCGTGATCCCTTCCGGAACGGAAGTGATCCTTACAGTCAGTGCAGGCGTAGAAGGTGTGGAGGTTCCGGATGTCGTGGGAATGACCGAGGCAGAGGCAGTATCCACACTGGTTAATAAAGGTTTTGTACCCAATAAGGTAGACGGATATGATGACTTTATTAAAGAGGGCTCGATTATCAGCCAGGAACCTGTAGCAGGAAGCAAGGCACCGTCAGGTGCTTCCATTACGATCCGCATCAGCAAGGGTGCAGATACCCAGAAAAAGCAGGTGCCTGATCTGATGGGCAAGGATGAAATGACTGCAACCGCACTTTTAACAGAAGCAGGTCTTGAAGTCGGTACGGTATCCGAAGTAAATAATGATTCAGTAGCAGCAGGCCTGGTCTGCTATCAGAGCTATTCTGCAGGCTCCTATGCGCCGGAAGGAACGAAGGTAGATATTAATGTAAGTCTCGGACCGATTCAGGCCACTTACAAATTTGTAGACAGTATTGCGGCTCCGACGAAGGAAGAGGATCCGAATTTTAAATCCGGAACCATGGTAACCGTTACGGTATATGCAGACGATGGAACACAGCTCTTAAGCACACAGACGGATTCGTTCCCGATTCCACAGCAGAATATCTCCGGGATCAGGAGTGCAGCCGGAGTGATTCTGTTCCAGTACACGAATGTCAATGCAGCAACAACCGTTACGAATGATGACGGAACCGTAACCACAATTGACGGTTCTACTGAAAGCAAGGAGATCCGGAGAGCGGTAGCATTTACTGCGGAGTAAAGTTTTGAGTATGAAGGGTAAGATTATTAAAGGAATTGCCGGGTTTTATTACGTGCATACCGAAAAGGGAATCTTTGAATGTAAGGCAAAAGGGGTTTTCCGGAAGGAAAAGGTGAAACCCCTTGTTGGTGATAATGTAGAAATTGAGCTGCTCGATGAAGGGCAGCTTCTTGGCAATATTAAGGCAATTCTGCCGCGGAAGAATGCCTTAATCCGTCCGGCCTCTGCCAACATCGATCAGGCGCTTGTAATCTTTGCAATTGTGAAGCCTGACCCAAATTATAATCTGCTTGACCGCTTCCTGATTTCGATGCAGAAGCAGGGGATACCTACCGTGATCTGCTTTAATAAGAAGGATCTGGCATCGCAAAAGGAGCAGGAAGAGCTTCTTGCAGCCTATCGTGCGAGCGGCTGTGAGGTACTGTTTGTAAGCGGCAGGGAAGAAGAGGGCATCGACCGCATCCGTGAAATCCTCCGTGGTAAGACAACGGTTGTGGCAGGCCCAAGCGGCGTTGGCAAGTCTACAATTGTAAACAGTCTCACTCCGGAAGCTAATATGGAAACCGGTGAAATCAGCCGCAAGATTGAACGCGGAAAGCATACTACCCGCCATGCCGAGCTGTTTGCCGTCGAGGCAGATACCTATATTATGGATACGCCGGGCTTTACGTCCCTGTATATTGAAGGAATGGAAAAGGAAGATCTGAAGGAGTTTTATCCCGAATTTCTGCCCTATGAACCCTATTGTAAGTTCGGGGGCTGCGTACATTTGAGCGAACCAGTCTGCGGAGTGAAGGAAGCCCTTGCTGAAGGGGAGATCAGCCCAATCCGCTATGAGAATTATAAGCTGTTGTACGAAGAACTGAAGGAGAGGAAGAAGTATTGAGGATGACATTCTGGAAATCGTCGATGTATTATTGAAAAAGGACAAATAAAGATACATGGAGAAATATAAGCTGAAAATCGGAATATGTGATGATAATTCCTATGTATGTTCTGAGATTGAAAAATCGGTTTTGCAATATGCAGGGGAAAAGGGGCATTCCATAGAAGTTGATATTATGCAAAGTGGAGCAGAGCTGTGTGAATTACTGGATCATACGGCGAATGGTCCACAATTATTGTTTTTGGATATTGAGCTTGGTGATACCACCGGAATTGAGGTTGGAAACCGTATCCGGAAACAGATGCGGAATCATATGATGCAGATTGTGTATATTTCCTATCGGCGTGATTATGCAGAGAAGTTATTTAAGATACGGCCCTTTGATTTTCTGGTTAAACCGGTCAGTAAAGATGCTGTCTATGAAGTGCTTGATACCTATCTGGAAATATTTCCCTTGGAGAAAGTATATTTTTCTTATATGGTGGATCGTTATATCAGTTATATGGCCTGTGATGAAATTGTTTATTTTGAATGCCATGCGAAAAAGATTTATATGGTGACGATGTCCAGGACGATCTGCTTCTACGGGAAAATGAAGGAAGTGCTGGATCAACTGGATCCGGCGAATTTCTGGCAGGTACATTATTCTTATATCATTAACCGGCATTATGTACGTGAATTCCGGAGAAATGAATTTGAGATGGAGAATGGCGCGGTTATCGGTGTAAGCAAAAAATATAAGCAGGAAATTTTACAAAAGTTATTGGAAATAAAGGGACAGTAAGATGAGTATGTGGGAGATGGTCATCTATCTGGTCGTTAATTTCATGGCAATTAATATAACGGTCAGATTTGCAGAATGTTTTTTGAAGAATAATATACGAAGCCGCCGGGGGAGAATAGGTGGAATCGTTATTTACTGGCTTATCAATAGTCTGGTTTATCTGATTTTCCGGAATGATACCTACAATCTGCTTACAAGTCTGGGAGGAATTATTTTCATAGCCATTATTGTTTATAATGGCAGTATTCTGAAAAGAATAATGGCAGCAATTCTTGCATTTTCCATGGGAATGGTATCCGAAACAATTATCTGGTATATTTTTACACCGGCTGATCCGGGCAGTCAGTCCAAGCTGATGATGAACATAGTCAGTGTATTGATGTATTTTGGGCTGCAATTATTAGTAGATCATTTCTGTCATTTGAAAAAGGGAGATCTTGCTTCAGAGAAGTATTATCTTCTGATAATGGTATTTCCCTTTTTAAGTATCTGGTTTATTTATCTTTTGTTTGCGGATAAAGTGAATGATTCCCTGGTGCTTTTTGGAATCCTGTTCATTATTTTAATTTTAAACTTTTTTCTTTTTTATCTTTATAATAAGAAACGCCTCCTGAGCCGAAGCCTAGCAGACGTTTTTCATTACCGAAACAGTGTTGCTTATAAAAAATAAAAGATCG
>ERZ1106954.3572-NODE-3572-length-10098-cov-32.413721_pt1 | contig 10098 bp, 9 predicted proteins | sample MGYA00403678_ERZ1106954 | MGnify/ENA primary metagenome ERZ1106954 (study PRJEB35170, sample SAMEA104062445) | human gut metagenome | biome: human gut; feature: human-associated habitat; material: faeces | place: Denmark | collected 2012-08-20 ... | reverse complement strand
TCTCCGGCGCGGCGGCTGCCGCCAATGCCGATACGCTGGTGTTCAACATGATGGCCGCGTTCTACACCGCCTGCGCCAGCTTTGTCAGCCGCAACTGGGGCGCGGGGCGGAAGGAGCGTATCCTTAAGAGCTACTACATCAGTATGCTGTACGCCGCCGTTGTGGGCGTGCTGGTCGGCGTGCTGCTGACTGTCTTCGGCCGGGAGTTCCTGGGCCTGTTTGCCGACAAGCCCGAGGTCATCGACGCCGGCGTGGACCGCCTGCGGATCATGGCCTTCTCCTACTGGATCGGCCCCCTGATGGACGCCAGCATCGCCGCCTCCCGCGGCCTGGGCCGCAGCGTGGCCCCCACCATTATGGTCATTCTGGGCTCCTGCGTGTTCCGGGTCATCTGGATCTACACCATCTTTGCCTACTTCCACACGATCACGTCCCTGTATCTGCTGTATATGTTCTCCTGGATACTCACCGGCGTGGCGGAGTATATCTACTTCCGCATTACTTACAAGCGCAATGTGCTCACTGCCCGCGCCACATGGTAACAAAAAAAGACCGTGCCGAGAGGCACGGTCTTTTCCTATTGCGGCGTTACTGCGCGGCGGTGAACAGGGCGGCCATGTCGGCGGTGACATCCTCGGTGAAGCTGCACAGCGTCACGCTGAAGGAGTAATTGCCCGCCTTCAGGCATACCAGCAGCTCATACGTGGCGATGTCGCCGTTCATGGCGGATACGGCCACGGCGGGAACGTTCTTCTGACCGGCAAAATCCACGGTGGTCAGCTGGGCCGTCACGTCCGTGAAGCCATAGCTCTCCAGCGCAGCGGGGACCTGCTCTACGGACAGCTCGGCCACATCCTGGGGCGTCACGGTGCTGCCGCCCAGCAGACCCATGTTGGTGAATACGACGTTGATGGTCATCAGACCGTCCGTGGAGGCGGCGTACATATCCTGCACGCTGCTGTTGCTCTCCAAGCGGGTCTTCAGCTCCTCGTCGCTGGTGCTCTCGCGGACAAAGCCGTTGAGCTCGTCGATCTGCTCATCGGTGTAGAAATACCAGCTGTCATCCAGGGTGCAGCTGATGCCGGCAAAACGGTTGGTGTAGGTGCCGCCGCTGACAGTGCCCATATCAGGAACAGCATCGCCGGTCACGCCGGGGGTCACGGCGCCGCCCGCCTGGTCATCCTTCTGGCTGCCGCAGGCGGCCAGGGACAGGGTCATCAGCAGCGCCAGTGTCAGGGCTGCAAGTTTCTTCATCATGGTGTTACCTCCTGTGCGGGGAATAGCGATCCCCTTAAACTCACGTTATTTTACCAGATACGACGAAAAATTACAAGGGCAGACCGACGCTTTTCACCCCTGGGCCGAAAAATCAAAGTCCTTTGCCATTTCCCGACGGAAATCGCGCCTTTAGCCGTTTACAATAACGGAAAAAGGAGGGACGAGCCATGAAACATCTGCTCCCGGCGGTACAGCGCACCGCCCTGCGTATTCCCTGGGCGGCTGTGTGCGGCTGTGCCGCGGCGCTGCTGCTGACGGCCGCCGCCCCCGGCGGGCAGTATGCCCCCTGGGCGCTGGCGGCGGTGGCGGCGGCCGGCGTGGGATGGCCGGGCCTGCTGGCGGTGGTCTGCGCGGGGCTGGGCGCCCTGCTGTTCATGGACTTTCAGCCGGGGCTGCGGCATACCGCTGCGGCGCTGCTGATCTTTTGTGCCAACACGGCGCTGTGCAATACGCGGCTGTACCGGCGGCCCCGCTTCCGGCCTATGGCCGCTGTGTGCGCCGCCGGGCTGACCCAGCTGCCGTATCTCATACAGCGGGGCGGACGGCAGTGGGCCCTGTGTATGGCGTCGCTGGCGCTGCTGTATGGCGCGGCGGCGCTGCTGCCCGATCTGCTGCCGGAGTCGGCGGCGGAGCAGGCGGACAAGCGCCGGGCCTGGTTTTTGCTGCTGCTGGGGGTATGCGCCGTGCCGGCGGACTGGACGGTGATGGGGTTTTCACCGGCGGCTGTGCTGACAGCTGTGCTGCTGCTGTATTTTGTGGGCCGCGGGCCGGTGCCCGACGCGGCGGCCGCCGGTGCGCTGGCGGGGCTGACGCTGGACCTGTGCGGCACGGGAGAGCTGTATCTGGCGGTGGTGCTGTGCGCCGCCGCATCCGCTGCCGCAGGGCTGCGGAGAGGACAAAGAGTGCCGGCGGCTGCGGCCTTCTGCGCCGCGGGTGTGCTGGCGGCCCTGCTGCTGGGGGAGGTCCGCCCTCTGGCGGTGCTGTGCCAGCTGCTGACCGCTGCCGGGGTGTGGCTGCTGCTGCCGGAAAAGGAGGGACCGCTGCTGACGGCCGCCGGAGAGGTGTCTCCGGAGGCCGCGGCACCTGCGGCGGCCTTCCGGGCGGTGTATGACAGCCTGGAGGACCACGCGCCGCTGCTGCGGCCGGAGAACCCCGCCGTGCTGTTTGACCGGGCGGCGGAGCAGGTCTGCCGGGACTGTCCCCTGCGGAGCGACTGCTGGCAGGCCCATTATACCGACACGTACAATGCCTTCAACGACGCCTGCCCGGCGCTCCTGCGGCGGGGACAGGCGCTGGCGGAGGATTTCCCGCCGTACTTTGCGGATCGCTGTGTGCGCTTTCCCAAGCTGCTGGGGGCGCTGGACGGACAGCTCCATGATTTCCTCCAGCGCCGGCTGCACCACGGGCGGCTGGACGCGGCCTATCGTCTGGCCCGGGAGCAGTACCGGCAGGTGGCCGAGGTGCTGTCACGGACCGCCCCGGCGGAGCGCCTCCGCCGCGCACACCTGACCTGCCGCACCGCTGCCCTGCTGCGGTCCAAAACCGGCGAAAAGCACTGCGGCGATCAGTGCGCCGTTTTTGATGCCGGAGGGCTGACTTGTCTGGCGCTGTCCGACGGTATGGGCAGCGGCGAGAGCGCCCACTGCGAGGCCGCTATGACCATCCGCCTCCTGCGGCAGTTTCTCCAGGCGGGTATCGAACCTCTCCCGGCGCTGAAGACCCTGAACACCGCTGCCATGCTCCGCTGTCAGGGGGGCGCCGGCTTTACCACCATCGATCTGGCCTGCCTGGATCGGGCCGAGGGCGTGCTGACACTGTACAAGTACGGCGCCGCGCCGTCCTATATCAAGCGGCAGGGCGCCGTGGCCCGCTATCGCGCACAGGCGCTGCCCGCGGGACTGGAGAGCGCCGACGGCGATGTGCCGCCCCAGCGGATCGCGGTGTCGCCGGGCACCTGGCTGGTGCAGGTGTCCGACGGTGTGGCCGGCGAGGACGACGAGTGGCTCCAGGACCTGCTGGCCGGATGGGACGGCACCTCGCCCCGGGCGCTGGCGGAGGAGCTTCTCCGTCAGTCCGTTCAGCGGACGGGCGGCGCGGACGACTGCGCCGTGCTGGTGCTGGCCATCGACGGCAAGGCGGACCCGCACCGCGTCTGAGCGACAAAAAACGGCGGGAAATTTTGCCCGCCGCGCCGTATAACTTTCCGCCGCCGCGGCGATACTATGGCTGTAACAAACAGCGCCCGTCACGGCTGAAGGAGGCATCGGTTTTGGTAAAAGGCGTTTCCCGCCGCGTGATCGTCGTGGACTCTCCCGACCCGCGGATATTCGAGCAGGCTATTTTCATCCTTCCCACGGACGGCGGCGGCGTCAGCTCCCGCCAGCTGGTGGACGAGGCGGTGCGGATCGCCCGCAGCTACGCCCGGGGACAGACCGGCGTTCGCCGCCGGTGGCGTCCGCCCGCATGGCTGTGGGCGGTATGGGGCGCGTGTGCCTGCGGCCTGGTGTGGCTGCTGGCTGCGCTGCTTTGATCGTCGCGGTCCTGCGGCGCAAGGGCGCTGTATCAGCTTACTTCCAGCGGTTTCCGCTGTTTCTGCCCTTTCATCGCGGCGGCTGTGAGCAGTCACCGCCGCAAGGGTCCTGTTTTTTCTCCTCACTTGGGGCGGACGCGCGGCGTCCGCCCTCCTTTTTTACCCGGCGGTATCGTATGCCCTGCGCCGCAAAAAAGAGACGCCCGCGGGCGTCTCTTTTTTTGTGGGTGCCCACAGGTTTTGTTGTCTGCACTCCCGCCCACCGCAAGGAAGGGGGAGTGTGAGGGAGGAACCTTTGACGGGTTCCCCCACTCGCGTTCAATCACCCGCCCGCAGGCGACCACTTTTGCGTAGCAAAAGTGCTGCTCCAAAAAGAAACACCATCCAGACGGATGGTGTTTCTTTTTGGAGCAGGGTACGGGAGTCGAACCCGCCTTAACGGCTTGGGAAGCCGCTGTAATACCGATATACCAACCCTGCGATTTACTTACCGGGTTATTGTAGCATACCGGCGGCGGTTTTGCAACCGAAAATTGTGTCGAAAGGGCATGAACGTCTTGTCCCGCCGCATACCCATAGAAAAAAGCCTGGAGGGGACGCTATGAAACGAAAACTGACAGCGCTGCTGGCGGCGCTGTGCATCACCGCTGTGCTGCAGGTACACGCCGGGGCGGTGGACCTGCCGCTGACCTCCCGCGCCGCGGTGCTGATGGAAAAGACCACGGGACAGATGCTGTTCGCCCAAAACGAGCATGAGAAGCTGGAGCCGGCCAGCGTCACCAAGATCATGACGCTGCTGCTGACCATGGACGCCATCGATAGCGGCGCGCTGGCCTATGACGACGTGGTGACGGTGTCGGCCAACGCCGCCGGCATGGGCGGCAGCCAGGTCTTTCTGGCGGAGGGCGAGCAGATCACCGTGGAGGAGCTGCTGAAATGCGTGTGCGTGTCCTCCGGCAACGACGCGGCGGTGGCGCTGGCGGAGAAGGTCGCCGGTGTGACGGAGCTGTTCGTGGAGCAGATGAACAACCGCGCCAGAGGGCTGGGGATGGACGATACCCATTTTGCCAATCCCACCGGTCTGACGGCGGCGGGCCACGTTACCAGCGCCTATGATATCGCGCTTATGAGCCGCGAGCTGCTGACAAAGCACCCGGACATCCGCAATTTCACCACCATATGGACGGACAGCATCCGAAACGGCACCTTTGATCTGGCCAATACAAACAAGCTCATCCGCTGGTACGACGGCGCCACAGGGCTGAAGACCGGCTACACCGCCTCCGCAGGCTACTGCATCAGCGCCACGGCGGAGCGCGAGGGCATGGAGCTGATCGCGGTGGTCATGAAGGGGGAGACGTCCGACAAGCGGAATACCGACGCCAAGGCGCTGCTGAATTACGGCTTCTCCGCCTATACGCTGGTCTCCGCCGCGCCGGAGGAGCCGCTGCCCGCCCTGCCGGTGACCATGGGAGAGGCGGAGCAGGTGGGCCTGACGCTGCCGGAGACGGGCGTTACCGCTGTGGTGGAGAAGGCGCAGGCATCGTCGCTGGAGTATCGGGTGGACCTGCCGGAGACGCTGGCGGCCCCGATACAGCAGGGCCAGCAGGTGGGCACGCTGACCCTGTGCAGCGGCGATACGGAGGTGCTGGCGGTGCCCATTCTGGCGGCGGAGAGCGTTCCGGGGCGCAGCTGGGGACGGATGTTCACCGATCTTTTGAAGCAGGCGGTGTTCCTGGCGTAGCGGGAAGGGGAAAAGCGGGGGAAAGTCCCGTTTTTCCCCTTGTATTTTCGCCGGAAACGTTGTACGATAGGGCAAATAGTTGCATTGCACCGACGAGGAGGTTTTAACATGATACAGGTCGATCTGCAAAATATCCGCAGCTTTATCCCACTGCCCTACGAGGCCGCGCTGTCCCCCCGCCTGCGTATCGCCCATGACCATCTGCAAAATGGTGATGGCGCCGGCGGCGAATTTACCGGCTGGGTGCGCCTGCCGGAGGACTATGACAAGGCGGAATTTGCCCGCATCAAGGCGGCGGCGAAGAAAATACAGTCCGATTCCCAGGCGCTGGTGGTCATCGGTATCGGCGGCTCCTACCTGGGTGCCCGGGGTGTCATCGAATGCCTGCGCTCGCCCAATTACAACCTGAAAAAGAAGAATACGCCCAACATTTACTTTATCGGCAACGGCCTCAGCTCCGACGCGCTGACCGAGGTGATGGAGCTGGTGGACGGCGTGGACTTCTCCGTGAACGTTATCTCCAAGTCCGGTACCACCACGGAGCCCGCCGTGGCCTTCCGCTTTTTCCGTGAGCTGCTGGAGAAGAAGTACGGCCCGGAGGAGGCCGCCCGGCGCATCTATGCCACCACCGACGCCCGCAAGGGGGCCCTGAAGGGCCTGGCCGACGATAAGGGCTACGAGGAGTTCGTGGTGCCGGACAACATCGGCGGACGGTACAGTGTGCTCACGGCCGTGGGTCTGCTGCCCATTGCTGTGGCCGGCATCGATATCGACGCGCTGATGGCCGGTGCGGCGGATATGATGCGCGAATGTGCCCTGGCGGACATGAACGCCAATCCCGCCTGGCAGTATGCCGGCGCCCGGTATGAGCTGTACCGCACCGGGAAGAAGATCGAGCTGCTGGCGGCCTATGAGCCCTGCTTCCGCTTTATGTCCGAGTGGTGGAAGCAGCTGTACGGCGAGAGCGAGGGCAAGGAGAACAAGGGTCTGTTCCCCGCCAGTGTGGAGTTTACCGCCGACCTGCACTCCATGGGCCAGTACATCCAGGAGGGTGAGCGCCACCTGTTCGAGACGGTGGTGCGCTTCGGCCCCTCTCAAAACGAAAACCCCGTGCCCTATGACGAGGGCAACGGCGACGGCCTGAACTTCCTGGCGGGCAAGAGCATGGACTTTATCCGCCAGCAGGCCATGGACGGTACGCTGCTGGCTCATGTGGAGGGCGGCGTGCCCAACGTGACGCTGCGGACAGGATCCGTCAGCGAGCAGACCCTGGGCGGGCTGATCTACTTCTTTGAGTACGCCTGCGGCCTGTCCGGCTACCTGCTGGACGTGAACCCCTTTGACCAGCCCGGCGTGGAGGCCTATAAGAAAAATATGTTCGCCCTGCTGGGCAAGCCGGGGTATGAGGACCTGCGGCAGACGCTGCTGGGGAAGCTGGAAAAGTAAAAGTGCCCAAAAATAAGTTTACTTTTTCTGCATTGCTATTTTTCCACCGGTATGGTATGCTGTACTCAGGTGGAAACCACCAATGACAAAGGAGTGATTTCTTATGGTTAGACTGATCATGGGTGCCAACGGTGCCGGTAAGACCAAGCAGCTCATCGAGCTCATCCACACCAGTGTGGAGTCCGAGACCGGAAGTGTCGTGTGCATCGAGCCTAAGGGCGATATGACCTACGACGTCAGCTACAACGTCCGTCTGGTCAACGCCGGCGAGTATAATGTGGATTCTTTTGACTGCCTGCGCGGCTTCCTGTGCGGTATGTACGCGGGCAATTACGATATTTCCCATGTGTTCGTGGATAATCTCTGCAAGATCGCCGGCAGCAACGACCTGCAGGCGGTAGAGACGTTCCTTCACTGGCTGGACCGCTTCAGCGAGGAGAATGGCGTGAAGTTCACCGTCACCATCAGCGCGGACGAGGACACCGCTACCGAGGGCATGAAGCAGTACATCTGAGGTTTTTATCCGAAATACAAAAAGAACCGCCGGGACGGCGGTTCTTTTTTCTTTCACCCCAGCAGATACAGCACCAGCCCGTACACCACGCTGGCAGCGGTGCCGAATACGATCACCGGCCCGGCCACGGTGAACATCTTGACCGCCGTGCCGGTGACGATGCCCTCCGCCCGGAAGTCGATGGCCGGCGAGGCTACGGCGTTGGCGAAGCCGGTGATGGGCACCAGCGTGCCCGCCCCGGCGTACCGCGCCAGCCGGTGGTACAGCCCCAGCGCCGTCAGCAGCACCGACAGGAACACCAGCGTTACCGAGGTGGCGGAGGCCGCCTCCTGCTGCGTCAGCCCCAGCGCCTGCCAGCCGTTGGCGATCAGCTGTCCCACGGCGCAGATCCCGCCGCCGACGACAAAGGCCAGCGCCGTGTCCTTGCCGATGGGTGAGCTGGGCGACAGCTGCCGTACCAGCGCGTCATATTCCTTGGGTGTCACGCCATCACATCCTTTCGCCGGTAATATGTGCCGCTTTCGCCGCGGCTATACTTGTCAAAACCCATGAAAACGGCTATAATAATACGGTGATTTCAGGAAAGGAGGGCGTCAGTTATGTACGACCCTGCCCATCCCTTCGGGCGCAAGGCGGTCCAGCTGGCCGTGATCGACCCGGTGAGCTGCACCGGCTGCGGCTGGTGCGCCATGTTCTGCCCCATGAAGTGCATCGACCTGCGGCCGGACGGCTATTATGAGGTCCGTCAGGATGACTGCATCGGCTGCCGCAGCTGCAAGGTCAACTGCTTTTACGGCGCTGTGACCATACTGCCGCCTCAGGTACGCTGATATGCAGAAAGAAAAAGCCCCTCTCGGGCTCTATATCCACATCCCCTTCTGCCGCCAGAAATGCGCCTACTGCGACTTTTACTCTTTGCCCCGCAGCGAGGAGAAGATGGACGCCTATACCGCCGCCCTGCTGCGCCATATCGAGGAGGTCGCGCCCCGCACTGCTGCCCATCGGGTGGACACGGTGTACTTCGGCGGCGGTACCCCCAGCTATCTGGGACCGGACCGCCTGACAAAGCTGCTGCGGACCCTCCGCAAGCGCTGCCCTGTGGCCCGCGACGCCGAGATCACGTTGGAGGCCAACCCGGACTCCGCCTGTGACGTCAAGGCCCTGCGTGCGCTGCGTCGGGCGGGCTTCAACAGGATATCTCTGGGCGTTCAGTCGGCGGATGACGGCCTGCTTCGCGCCATCGGCCGCATCCATACCTTTGCCCAGGTGCAGGAGGCCGTGGCCGCCGTGCGGAAGGCCGGGTTCAAAAACCTCAGTATGGACCTGATCTATGGCCTGCCGGGCCAGACCATGCAGCAGTGGGAGGACACCCTCGCCGCCGTCATCGCCCTGGCCCCGGAGCATATCTCCTGCTACGGCCTGAAGCTGGAACCCGGCACGCCCCTGTATGACCGCCGGGACAGCGAGTGCTTTCCGGACGACGATGCCCAGGCGGATATGTATCTCTACGCCGTCACCGTTTTGGCACAGAACGGCTATGAACAGTACGAGATATCCAACTTTGCCAAGCCGGGCTTTGCCTCCCGCCACAATTTGAAATACTGGCACATGGAGGAGTATGCCGGCTTCGGGCCCGGCGCCCACTCCGACTTCGGCGGCGTGCGCTACGCCTACGTCCGGGACCTGGACAGCTACATAAGCGGACGCCTGATCCTGTCGGAGTCCGAGTCTGACGCTACGCTGACTCGCGATTACGAGTACGTCATGCTGTCCCTCCGCACGGCGGAGGGCATCGACCGCCGGTATTTCGAGACGACCTACCGCCAGCGGTTCCAGCCCATGGAGGATCTGTTCGTGCAGTATGAGCGCACGGGACTTGCCGCCCGGACGGAGAACGGCTGGCGCCTGACGCCCCGCGGCTTTCTGGTGTCCAACAGCATCATCGTGGCCCTGGAGGAGGCGCTGGCTACCCAGAAAATACGCCGGGAGCAGGCCCTGGCCCAGCGGGATTATCGGATAATTTAACTGAAAAAGGCGGCTGTGTGCCGCCTTTTTCCGCTTTCCTCTTGACATTTTTTCAAAACCGTGCTACATTGTCAGCAATATTGAAAGTTGCGATGAAGGGGACAGGCCGTGCCTCATGTCCACGCGAAGAGAGCCGCCGTTTGGTGCAAGGCGGACGGGACAGGGACACCGAACATCACCCCGGAGCATCCGCCTGAAAGCTCGCCGAGTAAGCGCGGACGGCAAGGGAGCCGTTACCTTCTCCCCGCCCCATTCCGTGGGGGATGAGTGGCCGCCCCGGCGGCAACGAGAGTGGTACCGCAGAGGACGTTTTTCCGCGCCTTTGTCTCTTGAACGAGACAAAGGCGCTTTTTATTTTGTTTTCAAAACTATTCAGATAAAGGAGAAGCAACATGGAGTACAAGAAGACACTGAATATGCCCAAAAGCGGCTTTCCCATGCGCGCCGGCCTGCCCGCCCGCGAGCCGGAGATGCTGAAGCACTGGGAAGAGCTGGACCTTTACAATGAGCTGCTGAAGAAGAACGAGGGCAAGCCCCTGTTCTCCCTCCACGACGGCCCTC
>ERZ1106954.3569-NODE-3569-length-10104-cov-4.056623_pt1 | contig 10104 bp, 9 predicted proteins | sample MGYA00403678_ERZ1106954 | MGnify/ENA primary metagenome ERZ1106954 (study PRJEB35170, sample SAMEA104062445) | human gut metagenome | biome: human gut; feature: human-associated habitat; material: faeces | place: Denmark | collected 2012-08-20 ... | reverse complement strand
TCATATTCCGCTTCATCTATGCACGCTTACTCCAAAGGAATATGTTAAACATCTGTAACCTGCTACCGGTAGTTTTTATATTTATTTAGCTATTTATTTAGCTACTATTATGGAGATGTCCATTGACCATATAGCAAAATTTTTGTATGATTTTGTTATCAAACAGGAAGGTGTTTTTATGCCAACAATTAAATCAAGTGCTGATTTAAGGAATCTGTTTTTGCAGGTTCCTTCTATTTTTCCAATATATATCTTCCTTAAATTCAGAGCACAAAACCTCCGCCTTAACCGGAGTCACGCAAATAAGATTCATTGGTGTCTCAAGTTTCTGTAATGCAGCGGTTGGAATTTTCTTATAGGCTGCATGGGGCAAGCTCCGGATCTTTTCCACGAAATACCATACAAAGTCCGCACATGTCGCAGTCTGCAATACATGGAAAAGTATTTTTGACATACTGTCTTCTTTCCTCTTCTGTAGAGGTCTCTATCTCCGGTGGTCTCATATTACCACCTACCTAACGGTACCGGAATTGCTCCGGTATTCCTCATGGATTTCCAGCAGTTCCTTTTCGCCGTTGATATATGGCTCATAAAATGCATCCACGGAGTCGCTCTTCTCTGGTAGTATCTTTGATCAAAATACTTTTTATTTCCATTCAGCCATCATCCTCTCCCAATTTTTTGTCTTTCAATATAATTCAAATAATTTCTCTCTTAAGTTAAAGTTTAGCACGAAAAAAGAGGTGCCGCAACCGACACCTCTTGTGGGGTTTTATCCTATTTTCTACTTTAGAATGTTATAAAATATAATGGGACAGGAACTCAAATAATTTCTGATTCGTTTCTTCATTCAGTTCTTCAGCCTGCAAATATTCAGGCAGTGGAATTCCCTGCTGGCATTCTCCGCAGATATCAATGCCAAGTATATTTCCGTTTTCCAGAAAATGTGAGAGCAATCGCTCCAGCATCGGAAGTGACATATTCCCCTGACTCCAGTTAGTCTCTGTATATTGTTTATCCAAGATGTCTTTATCTATGGAAATATAAACCGGCAGATTCTTTTTCATTTTGGAAATCTTATTTTTGTCTTCTCCGGTATGAATTTCTTCTGCGGAAAAAGTAAGGAGTTTTTCTGATATTTCCTTACGATTCATCAAGCCATCTTTTTCCCGATAAAGCTGCTCTATACCCTTCGCCTGCGGTCCGATTAATATCAGCTGCTGCAACCATGGATTCGTCTCTAACACCTTTTCTGCCCAGTCTCCGCAGCTTGTTAATCCTTCAATCATAGGTTTTTGCATATCGGTATGGTGATCAAATACAACTAAAGAAAACGGTTCCTTAATTCTGTCAGTCATTATCTTAGTAACATAATGGTAGTTACCCGAATCAATAAAATGTATTCCATGAATTCCAACAGAATCAACTCTTTCACCTATCTGTTTTTCAGCTTCGTCTGATACATACATATCACATCCTGTAATATCAGTGCAGTCTATCCATGTAAGTGATGTTTTTTCCTTAGCAAATTCATCATCATATACACCTGTGAAATCAAGAATAAAATTGTTGTTTTTCTCTCTTTGCATTATACATTCACCTCAATGGATGTTACTTTTTCTCAAATTCCTCGCTTATCTTCTCCACAAGATTATTCTTTGCAAGTCCATAAGCAATCTTAACTGTATTATACACTGTTTTGTCCGTTGCTGCTCCATGTCCCTTAACAACCGGCTTCTTAACGCCTAGAAGAATTGCTCCGCCTTCATTGTTATAATCAAACTTTGGCTCAAGTCTGCCAATAAGTGCCTCAAGCTGTACCTTTTGGGTATCAGATGCATCTGCTGCCGCCCTTCTTATATCATCAAACACAACCTTTGCTGTTCCCTCAATTGATTTAAGAAGCACATTTCCTGCAAATCCATCACATACAACAACATCTGCGTTGCCGTCTAACACTTCTTTGCCTTCAATATTACCTGTGAAATTAAAACCACATTTTTCTAAAAGCTCATGTGCTTCCTTAATAACATCACTTCCCTTTCCAGCTTCAATGCCATTAGAAAGTGTTGCAACTGTCGGATTCTCAATTCCAAGTGTCTTCATGTAAGCCACACCAAGTCTTGCAAAATCGACAAAACGGTCTGCCTTGCAGTCAATATTGGCACCGCAGTCAACTATACAGAATGGCTTGTCATTACGGCCATTAAGAACTACTGAAAGTGCCGGTCTTGTCGCATTTAACTTGCCAAGTATAAGGATAGAACTTATAAGCACAACTCCTGTTGCACCACATGTCACGAATCCACCGATATCCTCATTCATGCGGCACATTTTAAGTCCCTTGATTAAGGACGAATCAGTCTTATCGTGGTAAGCGTCAACCGGGTCATCATAATTAGTTATCTCCTGTGTGCAGTCCACTATCTCAAGCTGCGATTCATCATAAGTTACATTGGCAAGGAAATCCTCCAGCTCGGCCTTCCTTCCCATCAGATATACATACAAATCTTTATTCTCACTGATTGCCCTGATTGCACCCAAAACAAGCTCTGTCTGCGGCTTGTCAGCACCAAGCAAATCTACAACTATCTTTATCAAATTTGTTCCTCCTTCTGCTCGTGCCAGAAATTATCAAGCAGATTCTTATACACTGCCTCTGAAAATGGAGCTTTTGACAGCTTCTGCTTTGTCTCCTCTGACAAATGCTTTGTCGCAGCAAACTCTTTTCCAGCCGCCTCATACTTTGACAAATATCTGTCAAGTCTTGAACTTGCACCCAGTTCAATTAATGTCTTTAACTGTGGACATAGAATTGCTGTAAATCCATTTTTACCACATATGCACTCATATTCCTTAAGAAGCGAATCATAGACTGACTCTGACTCCGAATAAGCACATCCCGATATAAGAACCAATTTCTGTCCCGTCTTTGGATTTCTTATGCCGTGAAATGACTCGCCATTTTCAGGTGGCTTCTGTCCCCTGTAAGTACACATCATGCTTAAAAGTCTGTCTGTGAAAAGCTTCATCTGTCCTGGCATGCCAAAAAAATACAGCGGATAACTTTCAATTATAATGTCTGCTTCTTCTATTCTTTTCTTAACTGCCGGCATGTCATCATTTTTGATAACACACTCGCCCTCAGTCCTTGCCCAGCATGAAAGACAGCCCTTGCATGGAGTAACATTTAAGTCGGAGATATTAATTATCTCCGACTCGTATTCACCACCTTCGCACATTCCCTTTACAAATGCGTTGGTTACCGCCATTGTAGTGCTGGCACTCTTATGTGGACTTCCATTTAAAACTAATATCTTAGCCACGTCCAAATAATCCTCTTCTCTTTCTTGCAGGAGCCTTTGATGCTCCAAGTAACTGTGCTGCACCAGGAACCTCTCCTACAGCCTCACTGTATTCGCTGTAACGGCCTATTTTTCTGTATTTCTCATATCTGTCATCAAGAAGCTTATCAACCGGCTTCTTCTCTAACTGCTTTATTTCTTTTGAAAGGTCGTCAGCAAGTTTTTTCATAAAATGTGATGTTTCTTTCTCTTCTGAAAAATCTTCTGGTTCTTCAACAACCTTTTCTACGATACCCATTTTATTGAGGTCTGATGCTGTAAGCTTGAGATGTTCTGCTGCCTCTGGCGCTCTCTTAGGATCTTTGAATAGAATACTTGCACATGACTCAGGTGTGATTACTGAATAATATGCATTTTCAAGCATCCATACTTCATCCGCAACAGCAAGTGCAAGTGCACCGCCGCTTCCGCCTTCACCAATCATTACTGATATAATAGGTGTCTTAACATCTGTAAGCTCATACAGGTTGTTGGCAATTGCCTGTCCCTGTCCTCTTTCTTCTGCTCCCTTACCGCAGTTAGCACCCTGTGTATCAACAAAACAGATAACAGGTCTATGGAACTTTTCAGCCTGTTTTATAAGTCTTAATGCTTTTCTGTATCCTTCTGGAAGAACGCAGCCAAAATTCCTTAAAAGTCTTTCGTTTAAATCTCTTCCTTTTTCAATTCCGATTACAGTTACAGGCTTTCCGTTAAGTCGTCCGATACCACCGACAATGGCATGGTCGTCTGCAAAGCATCTGTCACCGTGAAGTTCTACAAAATCAGTTATTGTAGCATTTATATAATCCGATGCAGTTGCTCTGCCGCTCTTTCTTGTACGGCATATTCTGTCATAAACACTTAAATTCTCGTTTGCCATGATTAATCTTTCTCCTTATATTGCAATGCAATACTGTTATGCACTTACTGTTTCTACATGTATTGCAAGAATGTTAGCAAGATATGCCCTTTGTTCCTGTCTTGGCACGATATCATCTATAAATCCATTCTTTAACTGGAACTCTGCGCTCTGGAAATTATCCGGAAGCACTTCACCTGTAACCTGCTCTACTACTCGCTTTCCTGCAAATCCAATCATTGCACCCGGTTCAGATATGATTATATCTCCAAGCATTGCAAAGCTTGCTGTAGCACCGCCCATTGTAGGGTCTGTTGTACATACAACATATAAGAGTCCTGCGTCACTATGTCTCTTGGCTGCTGCTGAAACCTTTGCCATCTGCATAAGTGACAGCGCGCCCTCCTGCATTCTTGCACCACCTGAAACCGTGTATCCGATAACTGGAAGTCTGTTCTTTGTAGCATATTCAAAAAGTGCTGTAATTCTGTCTCCGACAACTGTTCCCATAGAACCCATCATAAAGTTAGGCTCCATAATGAATATACATGTATCATGCCCACCGATAGTTCCTCTGCCGCATACAACGCCCTCTGTCTCACCGCTCTTTTCTCTGGCAGACTCATACTTTTCCTTGTATGAAGGAAAATCAATAGGATCTGTAAATTTCTGGTCATTAAACATTACATCAAACTTTTCTGTAAGCATCTGAAGTCTGTTCTTTGCCGGCATGCGGTTTAGCTTCCCGCATAACGGGCATATGTAGTAATTCTTCTCCAAATCCTCTTTATTGATTTCTTCTTTACATTTGTTACATTTGACTGTCATTATTATTCTCCTGCCTTGATGTTCTCAATTGCCTCATTCAACGCATCAGCTGTTGTAACTGTGTACATCTTTGCTTCTGGAAGTGTCTTCTTAACAAATCCTGTAAGCGTCTTTCCTGCTCCTACCTCGATAAATGTGTCTATTCCGTCAGCCCACATATTCTTTAATGTGTCCTCAAACCTTACACTTGAAGAAGCCTGAAGTGCTATTGTTTCTATAATCTGTGCTGTATCCTGTGGATAAGGCTTTCCTGTTCTGTTGGCATATATCTCTGTCTGTGGAGCATTAATTGTCATTACCTTAAGTGCCTTCTCAAGCTCCTCGCTTGCTTCCTTCATATAAGGTGTATGGAACGCACCGCTTACTGCAAGCTTAACTGCCCTGCCGCCTTTTTCCTTGATTGCAGCGCAGAATGCGTCTATCTCGTCAGCACTTCCTGCACATGAAATCTGTCCCGGACAATTGTAATTAACTGGCCAGATTTCCTTGAATTCCTTACAAGTCTCTTCAACAACTTCAGGAGCAAGCTTAAGTGCTGCTGCCATTCCGCCTGCATACTTTGTAGCGAGTTCACCCATCTTTGTTCCTCTGATAACCACCAGTTTAAATGCGTCCTCTGTCGATAAAACTCCTGCATAAGCAAGCGCCGGAATCTCTCCAAGTGAAAATCCTGCTACAGCGTCAGCCTTAATTCCGGCATCCTTAAGCGCATTGGCAAATGCAAGGTCTGTAAGGAAAAGTGCTGGCTGTGTATTCTCTGTCTTGGTAAGCTCCTCGCCTTCTCCTTCAAAGCACACCTTAACTGTTCCCGGGCGGAGCGACTCCCCCAAATCATATAATTTCTTTGCATCAGAATCTGAATCGTATAGGTCTTTGCCCATTCCTACATACTGTGCACCCTGACCTGAAAATAATACTGCTAGTTTTCCCATTACTTTATTCCTCCGTTCCATATATATCCTTGCGGTCTACTGTTGTAAATGTCATGCTTCCCTTTGCGTACACATTGCCATCTACCTTAACTACTGCGTCAAATACTGCGAGAATCTTGTTGATTCTTGTAGCTGTAACTGTAATATCAAGTGTATCTCCTGGAATAACAGGCTTTACAAACTTGAATCCGTCTACTTTAAGAAGCACATATAATCTGCCCTCTTCCCTGCTCTTTCCACCGTCATCAATTACAAGTGAACAGAGCTGGGCGCAGCTTTCAATTATAAGTACGCCCGGCATTATAGGTGCGTCAGGAAAATGTCCCATAAAATATGGTTCATTAATTGATACATTTTTAATACCTCTGGCACTTACATTAGGCTCAAGCTCTAACACCTTCTCAATCATCTGGAAAGGTGGGCGCTGTCCGATTCTTTTATTAATCTCAAATATATTCATCATAATGATAATCCTCCATCAAGCACGATAACCTGACCTGTTACATATGAAAATGCGTCTGAGCAAAGTGATGATACAACATTTGCAACATCTTCTGCCTTTCCTAACTTATGCATCGGGATTGCATCTAAATACTCTTTCTTCTTCTCTTCTGGAATTGCATCCAGCATCTCTGTCTCTATAAATCCCGGTGCTACTGCATTTACACGGATTCCGTAACCCGCAAGCTCCTTAGCCATTGTCTGTGTCATTGAATTAACAGCACCCTTTGTTGCACTGTATACAGACTGTCCCGGAAGTGCAAATTTTGAGCTGACTGATGACATGTTGATGATGACACCGCTCTTCTTTCTGAACATTTTAAGTACTGCCTGCTGTGCGCAGTAGAAGTAACCCTTAACATTTAAGTCCATGCATGTATCAAGTGTATCCTTGTTGAGCATGAGAAGGTACTCATCTCTTACAATTCCTGCGTTGTTTACGAGTACATCTATTCCGCCAAGCTCCTTACTTACATCTTTAACCATCTGCTTAACCTGATTAAGGTCTGAAACATCTGCTTTATATGTTATGGCTGTTCCGCCTGCTGCCACGATTTCATCAAGAACCTTCTGTGCCTGTTCCTCTGAATGGCTGTAGTTGATGACTACGGCATATCCGTCTTTTGCCAAACGTATAGCACAAGCCTTTCCAATACCACGGGAAGCTCCTGTAACTAATGCTACTTTCATATATGTGTGTCCTTTCTTTAAGAAAATGTCAGTTCTTTGTCATGGGCATCTGCCCCTGCTTCATTACTTGCTGAGTACGATTGCTGTGTATGAACCCCCTGCACCATATGCAACTACAAGTACATTGTTTAACTTAGAAGCTTCTACATTAGTCTTAGAAACGCTTCCGTCTGCTGCAATGCTGTATGCTTCCTGTGAAGGTATCTTTCCTGCAAACATAAGTGCTGCATGTGCTGCTGCTGTTGTAGCTGCTGCTGCTCTTGACTCACCAAGAACCTCCTTTAATTCCACAACCGGTTTTTCTGCCAGTTTGTCACCAAATACTGCTGTCAAGCCCTTGATTTCTACATCATCGACAGCCTTCATTCCGTTTGCAAAACCAAATACTGCATCTATATCATCAGTTGTCATTCCTGCGTCTGCTAATGCGTTATTAACTGCATTTGTAAGGCCTGCCTCTGAACCTGTAAGTGTTCCGAACTTAACATTTGAATGAGCCATTCCGTATCCTGCTGCATGGCAGTAAATTCTTGCACCACGTTCTTTGGCTGCCTTCTCGTCCTCGATAAGAACTGAAGCACTGCCATCGCTTAATACGAATCCGTCATTTCCTGCAAATGGAGTAACGACACTTTCAGATGTAACACCTAGCTTACCGAAAAGCTCTGTCATTATGTCGCTGTTCTCATCAGAACCTGTGGCTAACATAGCATTTTCCTGACCTGAACGGAGTACGCTCATTGCATATGCCATGCTTGCAAGACCAGACTGTGCACCGTTAGTAACTGTTACATTGTAGCCCTTGATTCCTGAACAGATTGAAAGATATCCGCCTGCTGCATTGTATACGGTGTTAGGAAATTTGAATGCACTTCCTGAAGCATTGCCCTTTTCTGTAATCATGCTCTGGAAATCACAGCATGTTCCAAGTGCGCCCTCTGACGTTCCCACAATTATTCCAATATCTGTTGCATTATCGTCTGTTACTGTATAATCAGCGTCCTTAAGTGCTTCCATACCTGATACTGCCTGAAGCTGACTGAAATTATCAAGCTTTCTATAGAATGACATCTTAAGTCCAAGTGCATTATAATCTTCCTTGCCGACTGAACTTCTTAAATTAGCTTCTGTCAGAGCAACATTTTTTACTGCATTTGCAACATATGTATCTACACCGTTGCCGCTTGGTGTAACCACACCAATACCTGTGATAACAAGGGGCTTCTTCTCTTCCTTAACTGTCACATTGCCAGCCTCTTTGCTAAAGATAATACTTGCGTTATTACCGCCGAATGCAAATGAGTTGTTCATTACGCTTGTAAGCTCTTTTTCATGTGCCTTATTAGGGCAGAAATCTATCTTTCCGGCCTTTTCGGCAAGCTTATCCATATCCTCGTCCTTAAATCCGAGTGTTGGAACTACTGTATTAGTTGTAAGTGCCTTGATTGAAAATACTGCTTCAATTGCTCCTGCTGCACCGAGGCAGTGTCCTGTCATAGCCTTTGTTGAGCTTACTGAAAGGTTATCGTTCTCGCCATCAAATATTGTATGTAATGATAAGAATTCTGCATCATCGTTCTTAGCTGTTCCTGTTCCATGTGCATTAACATATCCGATGTCCGATTTCTTCAATCCTGAATTCTTGATTGCTCTGTTGATAGCTTCCATCTGACCTTCTCCATCCGGTCTTGGAGCTGTGATATGGTGTGCGTCACTGCTGACACCAGCACCTAATACTTCACAATACATTTTTGCATTTCTTGCCTTAGCATGCTCGTAGCTTTCTACTACTACGACACCTGAACCTTCACCAAGTGTAATTCCTGTACATCTGTTGAATGGTGAGCAGCCATCTGCGTCAAGTGCATGAAGTGATAAGAATCCGGCATATGGTACTGCTGCAAATGTGTCTGAACCACCTGCAAGTACTACATCTGCCTTACCTGCTCTGATAAGCTCGCATGCGTATGCAATACTGATTGTTCCGGCCGCACATGCATTTGCAATATTAGTAACAACGCCGCCTGCATGGCACTGACCTGCAACCTGAGGTGCTATTGATGAGATTGGCATCTTAGTTACATCACTTGCTTTCTTGCCATGCTCATAATAATCAGAAATGCTGACTGCACCACCAACACAGCTTCCAATTATAACTGAAGCCTTAGGATTTCCTGCAAAATCATCAAGTCCTGCGTCCTTCATTGCCTCGCCAGCTGCCTTGATACAAAGCTGTGCTGAACGGTCTGCATCTTCGCTTCCCTCAAAATCTCCAAGTGTGTCGCACTTAACTTCTGCTGCAAGGTCTGCGTAACAGTCTGTTGTATCAAGTGTTGTTGTTTTATGTATTCCTGAAACCGAATTAATGGCATTATTCCATGCTTCATCTACTGAATTACCGATAGCACATATCATTCCAAGACCTGTAATGACTGCGCGGTTATTATTCTCTGTCATAATTACTCCTTTATGTTATTTTCATAATTTCTTATAATACTTTTTTTGGGGGTGGAGTGTGTAGTTGTCTTTGTTTTGGACTTTGTGAGGCATGTTCTTGCTTATTATGCCCAATCTTCCAGCTCTGGTGCGTCGGTTTGGACTTTTCAAGTCCTGTTTCTGCTTCTAACGTCCAATCTGCTCGCTCTGGTGCGTCGGTTTGGACTTTCCAAGTCTTGTTTCTGCCCACAACATCCAATCTGTCAATCTCGTCACGCTGTTTTGGACTTTCAGGAATCCAATTCCACCAAAAAGTCCAATCCATCGACTCTAGCATTCCCGTTTGGACTTTGTAAGCAATATTCCAGCCTAGAAGTCCAATCCGTCAGCAACATCCAAGCAATCAACCACAACTTATATCCGTAACTAATACGGGTGTAAAACTCTTTCCTCCCGAAAGAAGAAAAAACAGTAGCCCGAAAAAGAAAAAGCCGCACAAGGTCTGACCCCC
>ERZ1106954.3559-NODE-3559-length-10120-cov-15.734824_pt1 | contig 10120 bp, 8 predicted proteins | sample MGYA00403678_ERZ1106954 | MGnify/ENA primary metagenome ERZ1106954 (study PRJEB35170, sample SAMEA104062445) | human gut metagenome | biome: human gut; feature: human-associated habitat; material: faeces | place: Denmark | collected 2012-08-20 ... | reverse complement strand
CGGCAGGTCAATGACCTGCCGGCCTTGGCTTGTCAAAAATCCTTAATGGGACATTCTCCGCTGGGAACCGGCAGCTTACCGCTCCTCGCGGAAGTAGCTCAGACCCAGGCTTGCAGGCGGCTGCTTTGATCCCCCGTCCGGCCAGGCCGGACGGGGGACCCGAATTTCATGCTCCTTCGGGCGGAGTGAATCCGCCCTTCGGCAAGGTTTTGCTGGGCAAAACGCTTGGGACGCGGCTGCGCCGCGGGGGAAAAGCAGCAGGGGAGCCGACTCAGGAACCGGCAGCTTACCGCTCCTCGCGGAAGTAGCTCAGGCCCAGGCTTGCAGGCGGCTGCTTTTCCTTGTTGTTCCGCAGGCTGGAAATCACCAGCACCACCACGGTGACCACATAGGGCAGCATCTTGTACAGCTCCTTCACGGCCATCTGGGTGCCGGTGGGGATGTACAGATACAGAATGTACAGGCCGCCGAACAGAATGGAGGCCAGGACGCTGACATTGGGACGCCAGATGGTGAAGATGACCAGGGCGATGGCCAGCCAGCCGCGGTCGCCGAAGGCGTTGTTGGACCACACGCCGCTGGCGTAGTCCATCACATAGTACAGGCCGCCCAGGCCCGCGATCATGCTGCCGATGCAGGTGGCCAGGTACTTATACCGGGTGACGTTGATACCGGCGGCGTCGGCGGTAGAGGCGCTTTCACCCACGGACCGCAGGTGCAGACCGGGCCGGGTGTGCTTCAGGAAATAGGACGTCAGCAGAGCCAGGATAATGGCCAGATACGCCAGGAAGCCATAGGACAGGAAGATCTGGCCGAACCAGCCCAGGCTCTTGGCGAAGGGCAGGGACTTGGCAAAATAGCCGCTGGTGGCGGACAGGGCAATGGAGGGCACCTCGCTGCCGGTGAGCTTGATCAGGGAGCCGCCGAAGAAGTTGCCGATGCCCACGCCGAAGGTGGTCATGGTCAGGCCGGTAACGTTCTGGTTGGCCCGGAGGGTCACCGTCAGGAAGCAGTACAGCAGGCCCATCAGCAGAGAGCCCAGCAGGGAGCACAGCATGGGGATCATAATGGCCAAAAAGCCGCTCATCTGGTCGGCGGGCACGGCCTGCTCATAGAAGAACGCGCCGATGACGCCGCAGATGCCGCCCACATACATGATGCCGGGGATACCCAGGTTCAGGTTGCCGGACTTCTCGGTGAGGATCTCGCCGGTGCTGCCGTACAGCAGGGGGATACCCTGCATGACCGCGCGGGGGATGAAGGATACAATATCAAAATCAAACATTTTCTCACGCCTCCTTCTTTCCGGAAGTACGGAACTGGACCTTATAGTTGATGAAGAACTCACAGCCGATGATGAAGAACAGGATGATGCCCGTCAGGATATCGGCGAAGGAGCGGTTCAGACCGAAGGCCGTGGAAATCTCGCCTGCGCCGCGGTTGAGCACCACCAGCAGCAGGGACACGAAGATCATGATAATGGGGTTGAATTTCGCCATCCAGGACACCATAACGGCGGTGAAGCCGCGGCCGTCCACGATGGTGGTGGTCATGGTGTGGTCGGTGCTGGAGGTCAGCAGCAGGCCGATGAGGCCGCACAGTGCGCCGGACAGGGCCATGGTCCGGATAATGACCCGGTCCACCTTGATGCCGGCATAGCTGGCGGTGCGGCGGCTCTCGCCCACCACGGCGATCTCATAGCCCTGCTTGCTGTAGTTCAGATAAATGTACATCAGACCCGTCATCACGGCTACCACCAGAATGGCCAGCAGATACTTCTGGTTGCCGATGGTGGGCAGCCAACCGGCCTGGGAGTCCTGGTTGATGATGCCGATCTTACCGGCGCCCTTGGGGACCTCCCAGATGATGATGAAGTAGGCCACCAGCTGGGTGGCGATATAGTTCATCATCAGGGTGAACAGGGTCTCGTTGGTGTTCCACCTGGCCTTGAAGAGGCCGGGCAGGAAGCCCCACAGGGCGCCCATGCCCAGGGAGGCCACGAACATGATCACCAGCAGCAGCCCGTTGGGGATCTTGTCGCCCAGGGTAATCATGCAGGTGGCGGAGGCCAGACAGCCGATGAGCACCTGGCCCTCTGCGCCGATGTTCCAGAAGCGCATTTTGAACGCGGGGGTCACCGCCAGGGAGATACCCAGCAGAATGGCCACATTTTCCCAGGTGGTCCAGCTCTTGCGGGCGGTGCCGAAGGCGCCCTTGAGAATGGTGCCGTAAATGCTCAGGGGGTTCTCGCCGGTGAGAACGGTGGTGACCAGGGCGCACACCAGCAGCGCCAGGATGATGGCTCCGCCGCGGATCGCAATGTTGATATACAGCGGCAGGGTGTCGCGCTTGGCGATATGTATCTTATTCATCCGCTTTGCCTCCTTTGTTCACCAGCGTCATCAGTGCACCTATCTGGCGCTTGTCGGTGGTGCGGGCGTCCACCACGCCGGAGACCTGGCCGCCGCACAGAACGACGATCCGGTCGCACAGCTCCAGCAGCACGTCCAGGTCCTCGCCCACATACACCACGGCCACGCCCCGCATCTTCTGCTCGGTCAGCAGGTTATAGATGGTATAGGAGGTGTTGATGTCCAGGCCACGGACGGCGTAGGCCGTCATCAGCACGGCAGGCTGCTGGGCGATCTCGCGGCCCACCAGGACCTTCTGCACGTTGCCGCCGGACATGCGGCGCACGGGGAAGCTGGTGCTGGGGGTCACCACCTCCAGCTCCTGCCAGATGCGGTTGGCCAGGGCCTCGGGGTCCTTGCGGTCCAGGAAGATGCTGCTGCCCTTTCGCCAGGAGCGCAGCATCATGTTGCCGGTCATGCCCATGGAGCCCACCAAGCCCATGCCCAGACGGTCCTCCGGCACGAAGGACATGGCGATGCCGCTCTTGCGGATGGCCATGGGGCTCAGGCCCACCAGCTCCTTGGGCTGGTCGTTGTCGGGATTATAATAGGTAACGGAGCCGGAGGCCACCGGGTACAGGCCGGCGATGGATTCCAGCAGCTCCCGCTGGCCGGAGCCTGCAATACCGGCAATGCCCAGCACCTCGCCGGCGTTGACGGTGAAGGTAACGTCGTCCAGACGCTTGACGCCCATCTCGTCAAAGACCGTCAGGCCCTTGATGTCCAGGCGGGGCTTCACGTTGACGGGGGTGGGCCGGTCAATGTTCAGGGTTACGGAGTGGCCCACCATCATGTCCGTCAGGGACTGCTGGTCGGCGTCCTTGGTCTGCACGCAGCCGATATACTCACCCTTGCGCAGCACGGCCACCCGGTCGGACACGTCCAGCACCTCGTGGAGCTTGTGGGTGATGATGATCAGGGACTTGCCGTCGTTTTTCATGTTGCGCATCACGGCAAACAGCTTGTCGGTCTCCTGGGGGGTCAGCACGGCGGTGGGCTCGTCCAGGATCAGGATGTTGGCCCCGCGGTACAGGACCTTCACGATCTCCACCGTCTGCTTCTGGGACACGGACATATCATAGATCTTCTGATCCGGGTCAATGTCGAAGCCGTACCGGTCGCAGATTTCCCGGACCTTCTTCCGGGCCTCGGCCAGGTTCAGCTTGCCGGGCATGCCCAGGATGATGTTTTCCGTGGCGGTAAAGACATCCACCAGCTTGAAATGCTGATGGATCATGCCGATGCCCAGGGCAAAGGCGTCCTTGGGGGAGGCGATGGTCACAGGCTGGCCATCGATGTAGATCTGCCCCTCGTCGGGGAAGTAGATGCCGGAGAGCATATTCATCAGGGTGGTCTTGCCGCTGCCGTTTTCACCCAGCAGGGACAGGATCTCACCCTTATAGAGCTCCAGCGTAACGTCCTTGTTGGCCGTTACCTTGCCGAAGCGCTTGGTGATATTCTCCATTTTAACTGCGCATACATTTGCCAAGGCAGTCACCCTTTCTTCTTTCCGCCGGGCCGGGGCGCAGGTGGCCCGCCGGTGTTTTGTTCCATAACCAGCATTTTAGCATAATTCTACAGCGTTGTAAATCGCTAATGGCAAAAAAATGATAATAAATACAAAAAAATTTAGCAGAATACAAAAATAATCAGGCAAAACCGGGAACAGGCCATGAGTTCCCCCGTTTTACGCGGCCGAAAATGATCAGCGTTTATTTATTCACAAAGTAAGGGAGCCAATGAAAGAAAAATAGAGCGGATGGGTAGGTAGGCTTTGGCACAATGACCGGACATATTGCAAATTATGCATAAAAAAAGAATGTGAATAAGTTCACATAATGTTAAATTTGCAGAAATTCATGCTAAAACTTTATCAAAATTGTCAATTGTGCAATTGACCGAATAACTGTATACTTTGAATATGCCCAATAGACGCACGCTGCCGGTAAGGCGTGCATCACTCCTCGCTTCGGCGGGTGAACAACAAAAAGGAGAGAAAAAATGGAAGAAAGAAAAGGCTTTGGGTCCAATTTCGGATTTCTAATGGCGGCCATCGGCTCGGCAGTCGGCCTGGGCAACATCTGGGGCTTTCCCAACAAGATGGGCGCCAACGGCGGCTTCACGTTCCTGATCCTGTATCTGGTGCTGGCCGTGTTCTGCGGCGTTATCGTCATGATCGGCGAGCTGGCTCTGGGCCGCAAAACCGGTCACGGAGCCATCGGCGCGTACAGGATCCTGTCCAAGAAGTTCAAGTGGCTGGGCTGGATGGGCGTGCTGTCCGCGTTCCTGATCCTGGGCTTCTACTGCGCTCTGGGCGGCTACTGCCTGAAGTACGTCACCCTGAACGTGGGCAATCTGTTCCATGCCGGCTTCGGCACCGGCACCCTGGACGGCGCAGGCGTGTTCGACGCCCTGATGGCCAACCAGGGCGAGTGCGTGATCTACGGCCTGCTCTTCGTGGCCATCACCATGATCATCGTGATGGGCGGCGTCGGCGGCGGCATCGAAAAGGTCTGCTCCGTGGGCATGCCCGCCCTGTTCATCCTGCTGATCATCAGCATCATCCGCGCCTGCACCCTGGACGGCGCAGTGGAAGGCCTGAAGTACATGTTCGTTCCCGGTTGGGCCTTGGACAACGGTATTATCAAGGAAGCACCCTCGTTCTTCTCCGTGCTATCCACAGCGGGCGGCCAGATGTTCTTTTCCCTGTCCCTGGGTATGGCGGCCATGATCACCTACGGCTCTTACATGGACAAGAAAAAGAACCTCCAGAAAAACGCTGTGGTCATCGTAGTCATGGATACCGTAGTGGCCCTGATGGCCGGCCTGTGCGTCATCCCCGGCCGCTTCGCCCTGGATCCCACCGGCAATCTGGGCGGCCCCTCCCTGCTGTTCGTTACCATGCAGAACGTGTTCGACCGCATGGGCTCCGTGGGCCCCATCTTCGGCATCATGTTCTACCTGCTGGTGGTGTTCGCCGCCGTCTCCTCCTCCATCTCCCTGCTGGAGGCCGTTGTGGCCCACTTCGTAGATAAGGCCCGGGACCAGGGCAAGGGCGACAAGCGGAAGGCTTACTCCGTGCTGGCCGGTATTGCCGCCGGTATCCTGTGCGTCATCGTATGCCTGGACTCCCTGGGCACCGCCGGCATCTCCCCCGCCGATATCCTGGGTATGCGCGGCACCATGGAAAAGCTCCCCACCTGGAGTGCCGACTGGCTGGACTTCTTCGACTGCATCGCCGAGGGCATCCTGATGCCTCTGGGCGCGCTGCTGATGAGCATCATGTACGGCTGGGAGATCGGCCCGGGAGTTGTCCGGGACGAGATCGAGCACGACGAGGGACACAAGATGTTCGGCTACACCTTCTTTAAGATCTGCATCAAGTACGTCACGCCTGTGTGCATGGTGCTGGTGCTGTATGGCCAGATCAAGGAGTTCTTCTTTGTATAACGCCTGCTAAAATCCCAAAAGAAACCGGAAAGGACCGGCGGCTATAGCCGCCGGTCCACAGCTTGTCAAAAAAGGGCGCCGCCCTTTTTTGACAAAAGGCTGGCCCAATGGAGTTGGAGGGACTTCATTTTCCGGCAGATGCGCGCTTATTTTTCGAGACTCTCTGCCTAATGCTTTTCTTCTGCTCCGAATACGCCAGAAACCCGGCTGCGGCATAATGCGCAGCCGGGTTTCCCGATAGATGGTACTATGTTCTTTCCTCCAAATGTGCCTCCTTCAGTTCAAGGATTTTATCGTATAGAGGAAGAAGCTCCGGGCTCACCTTGTGTTCGATGCTGATGACGGTCAAACCGTCCGTCCGGAGCAGCTGGGACAAAATTTTCTGGCTGCTGCCCTTGTCCATATTGGCAGTGGCTTCGTCCAGGAAGATGACCCGCTTATTCTCGGTCAGCACCCGGGCCAGCGCCAGCTTTTGCCGTTCTCCGCCGGACAGATTGCCCTTCGTGTTCTGGAATACCTGGTCCAGATCATGGGATGCAAGAAAGGCATCCATTCCCAAGGAATGCATCACAGAAACGGCACGTTCCTGCAATGCAGGGCGATAAAGCGTGACATTCCGGAGAAAGGTATCGTCAAAGATAAACGCGTCCTGAAGCACGACGCCGATCTGGTCATAAAGAGCGGGCCACAGCTGGCGGATATCCGTTCCGTTCACCGAGATACACCCCTCATACTCTGTTTCCAGCCCGGTCAGCAGCTTGAACAGCGTGCTCTTTCCGCTTCCGTTTTCGCCTAAAATCAGGTATTTCTTCCCCGCCTCGAACCGATAATTCGCATGGAAAAGAATGACCTTTTCATCATGTCGGAAGGACACATTGTCAAGCTCCATGTACTCGATCGTGGGAGCTGCTGTCAACGCCGCAGCGCTGTCAGGGACAGACAGCAGCTGCTGGATCTTCTGGCGAATACCGGTGACGCTCCGCATTTCCGATATCTGATAGGAAATGCTGTTGGTGGGGATCACCAGCATTTCCGATAATTGCAGCGCACCCACCAAAGCGCCCACGGACAGCCGCCCCTTGGAGATCTCGTAAATGCTGAATCCCACCATCACAGCCTCGCCGATATAGGACAGCAGGCCGATGATCGTATTCACCCGAATTTTTGTTTTCGCCTTAGCAAACTCTGCGTGGGCGGCTTTCTCGTTGTCCTGCTCCAGCGTTTGCAGGTATTCCCGCTCTATGTGGTTTACCTTGATGGTGGGGTACCCGTGGATCAGATTGCCGATCATGACATTGAGCTTTTCCAGGGCCATCGTATAGAAATTGGTCCGTTTTTCCAGCGCCTTCCCCTGCACGGCGGAGGCCACAATGGGGCACACGGTGGAAACGATGATGATCATTGCCAGATAGCCGTTGATGTACAGCAATGCGATCACACAGGTGATCAACACCAGGATGCTGTAGGCCAATTCCAAGCGGGTGACATAATAGCTGTCCACCAGCATCTCGATTTCGTTGTTCAGTGTGGTGACATAGTTCTGTCCCTGCTGTTCCTGGAATTTCCGGGGCGGCATATAAACAATATGCGCCATGACCTTCCGCTTGAGACTGAACAGCCTGCTGTTCCGATATTTCCCCGTGCTGAGCTGCCGGGCCGTCTCAAATAAAAGGATTCCCAGGATGCTGGCAGCATAGCACAGAAACATGGTAAGTGCGCCGCCTGCGCCCGCATCCACCGCATCGATGGCATTTTGAAGATAGATCGGTTTCAGCGAGGTGCAAACGGCCAAAAGTACCGATGAAATCACGACAATAAAAACCACGGTTTCGCCTCCTATTCTGACGGGCTGCCGCTATGGGTCCCGGATATTCTGGTATATCCGGCAGATCGGGGCCCATCGTTTGCGAAGGCCCCCAGCCTTCGCCATTTTTATCATATCATAATATGAAAAAAAACAAGAGGATTGTTTTGCAATAGTTGAGTCAGTTTTTTAAAAACGAAAGCCCTTCACGCAGCGGCGGCTGAAGTCACGGAAATGGACGCAGCTCCATTTGATTTGAGAAACGCACTCTACCCGTGGCCGTTTTTTCGTGAATGGCCGGGACATGGACGCCATGAACAGAGCTTTCCTTTATGCGCTCCCCGGGAAAACAGCTCTGTATTCTATCAAGACCCAAAAAAATTTAAAAATTTTGAAAAAATATGGTTGCAAAATCCCCGCTGCGGTGTCTACTAAACGGAGGGGACATGAGACCCCCCCAAAAATAGTGGGATATCCTGTGCGGGGACTGACCCTCTCCTGTGCAGCGTCCATAGAAAGCACCGCCGAAGGCAAGCCTTCGACGGTGCTTTTCTTGCGTATGAATGAAAATGGATAACCCATGCCTATGCATATACAGATATACAAGCTGTATTTTTGCGCCGGATTATCACAAATTGTATTGGAGAATCAGAACTCCGGGGCCCCGGGCTGCATCTGCTGCTTTACCCGGCGGCCGGTGGGCGTAGCGGCCAGGCCGCCCAGGGCGGTTTCCCGGAACTCCACAGGCATGCGGCGGCCCACCTCGCCCATGGCGTCGATGACCTCATCCACAGGAATGCGGCTCTCGATCCCGGCCAGGGCCATATCCGCCGCGCTGATGGCATTTACCGCGCCGATGACATTGCGCTTGACACAGGGAACCTCCACCAAGCCGGCCACCGGATCACACACCAAGCCCATAAGATTTTTCAGGGCCATGGCCACGGCGTGGCCGATCTGTTGGCCGGTGCCGTCCCGCAGGGCCACCAGGGCCCCCGCCGCCATAGCGGAGGCAGTGCCGATCTCCGCCTGGCAGCCGCCGGAGGCGCCGGCGATGCAGGCCTTATAGGCGATGACCGCGCCGATTCCGCTGGCCACATACAGGGCCTCCAATATCCGGTGCTGGCTCAGCTCCTCGTATTTACAAAGGGGCAGCAGCACCGCCGGCAGCACGCCGCAGGCTCCCGCCGTGGGAGCCGCTACGATGCGGCGCATGCAGGCGTTGGATTCCGCCATGGACAAGGCCTCGGCAATGACCTCGCTGACGTAGCCGCCGGACATGGCCCGGCCCCGGATGGAATACTGCCGCATTTTCAGGCCGTCGCCTCCTGCCAGACCGCTGACGCTGCGGCGGCGGCCGGTATAGGTGTCCGCCGCGTCCACCATATATTGCCAGGTGGTCAGCATTTTCGCCATGGACTGCTGGCGGGTCACCTGGCGCTCGTCCATGTCCGTCTCCAGCACAATCTCCCAGAAGGGCTTGTGCTCGGCCTCCATGCGGTCAAAGATTTCCTTCATCGAATCCAGAGACATCGTCATCGTCCTCCTTATCGTAATAGGTCACGGACAGGATGCCCGTCAGCTCCGACAGAAACGCCACCTGATGGGGCTTGATATGCTGGTCGGTTTCGATGACCATCAGGGCATCACCGCCCCGCTTGTGGCGGCACAGGCTCATGTTGGCCACGTTGATGCGCAGCTGGTTCAGCACCGATGTCACCGCCGCCACCGCGCCGTTTTCATCCTGATTGCGGATGACCAGGGTGTTGAACATGCCGTCGAAGCTGACGTCGATGCCGTCCACCTTGTTCACCAGGATGCGGCCGCCGCCTACGCTGCATGCCTGAAGCTCCAGCTTTTTGCCGCCGGCGTCCCAGGTCTCGATAACAGCGGTGTTGGGGTGGGCGTCCCGCAGCTCCACAGTGTCGATGGTGTAGATCAGTCCCCGTTTTTTCGCCTCCTGAAAGGCAAAGGGAATGCGCAGGTCGTCAGGCTTCATGCCCAGCAGTCCCGCCACCAGGGCGCGGTCCGTGCCGTGGCCGGGGCCGGTCTCGGCAAAGGAGCCGTGCAGATGGATCCTGGCCTCCACCGGCTCGTCGCCCAGCAGCGTCCGGGCCATGCTGCCGATGCGGACCGCTCCCGCCGTGTGGGAACTGGACGGGCCCACCATCACCGGGCCCAGAATATCGAAAATATCCAGCATGTGATCGTCCTCGCTTTCTCTGTGCAATCAAAGCCATCATAGCACATTCCGGCAGAAAAAGCGAGGGGTGTTTCCATTTTTTTGCGGCCTGCCTGTAGGACTGCAAGCCTATCGGGAAAAAGAGTTGCAAACGGAGTCAGAGTATGATATAATTATATTAATTGATGTTGAATCAACTGTAATGTGATCAACGTGATATTTTTGGAAGCTCCGGCCGTTTCGTCCGCTGAAAATGTCCGCCGCACAGGGCTT
>ERZ1106954.3558-NODE-3558-length-10121-cov-5.203656_pt1 | contig 10121 bp, 9 predicted proteins | sample MGYA00403678_ERZ1106954 | MGnify/ENA primary metagenome ERZ1106954 (study PRJEB35170, sample SAMEA104062445) | human gut metagenome | biome: human gut; feature: human-associated habitat; material: faeces | place: Denmark | collected 2012-08-20 ... | reverse complement strand
TAGAAACTTTCAAAGATGATTCTCCTAATTTTAATGAACTGGTAATTAAATTTATTAAAAGTAAGGTAAATAGTGATTGATACAATGTGCCAAATTAAATTTGTATGGTATAATTTAATTGGCTTTAGTTGTTATACAATAAAGAAAGGAGAGTAAGCTTGTATAACACTTTAAATGTGATGCCAGATTACTACAAAGCAGGAATTTATATAAGATTATCAGAAGCTGATGAAGGTAAATCTTACGAATCTGAAAGTGAGAGCGTCCTTAATCAAAGAAATATACTAATGAATTTTATCAAAGAAAAAGGATTTATTTTTGTAGATGAATATGTAGATGATGGATATTCTGGTACTACTTTTGATAGACCAGGATTTCAGAGATTAATTGAAGATATTAAGGCTAAAAGAATTAATCTTGTAGTAGTAAAAGACTTATCAAGATTAGGTAGAGATCATATTTTAACAGGATATTATGTTGAAACTTTCTTTCCAGAAAATGGAATAAGATTTATTTCTATGTTGGAGGGATACGATAATGCAATAAATCAAGCAAGTAATGACTCAGCAACGTGGTTATTTGCTTGTAATGATTATTATAGTAAACAAAATTCTATTAAAATTCGTAATGTTTTAAATGACAAGAGAAGAAATGGTAAATTTATTGGAAGTGCTCCAAGTTATGGATATTTAAGAGATTCAAATGATAAAGGGCATTTAATACCAGATCCAGAGTATGCATGGGTAGTAAAAAAGATATTTGATATGGCTTATAACGGTGTAGGACTTTCTGAAATAACTACTTATTTGAATGATAATAATATTAAAACACCTAGTAGTTTGAAGAGAAAGAATCCTAATTCAAAAGCTAAATATAATCCTATGTGGACTATTTCTTCTGTTAAAAAGATATTAAAAAATCAAATGTATGTAGGTGATATGGTACAAAGTGTACAAACTAAAGTATCATATAAATCCAAAAAGAAAAAATCATTACCGAGAAGTAATTGGGATATTGTTAAAAATACCCATGAACCATTAGTAGATAGATTTATATTTGAAAGTGTTCAAAATAATATTAAAAGGACTACTAAAACTACTATTGCTAAAAGAGAAAAAAGGTTATTTGAAAATTTATTATATTGTAAAGAATGTGGTAATACTTTAACAATTTCTTATAGAAAAAATCATGATTATTGGACTATTAATTGCAATAGATATTCAAGAGACCCTAAAAGAAGAATGTGTGAGCCTCATTTCAGTCCGTATGAAAAACTAGAAGAAGCTTTGCTAGAAGTTATTAGAAATACTTGTAAAAAGTATTTAAATAAATTAGATATATCAGAAATATCTAAAAGTATTAATAAAAAAGATGATAGTGAAGTTAACAACAATATAAATGATTTAAGAAAGCAAGAAAAAGCCTTAATTAGTAAATTAGATATGTTATATCAGGATAAATTTAATGGTATAGTATCTGAAGAAATGTATTTAAGAATTTCTAGAGAAACAGAAAATTCTCTAGTTAGAATAAGAGAAAAGATTCAAAGTCTACAAGATGCAAAAAATGATAAAAAGGTTAATAATAATGATTTAAAAAACTACGAAGATAAAATAAGAGAATTGATTGATATTGATAATCCATCAAGAGAATTAATTGGAGCTTTAATAGATAAAATTATTATAGATAAAGATAGAAACATAGAAATTATCTATAAATTTAGTATACTGAATAATTAGAACTTTGTCGCAACTTGCGACAAGGGGTACATAAAAAATTGATAAACTACTTATACAAAACAAAAAAATTGTAATAAGAACAAATGTTTGGTATAATATATAGCAAGGGAGGTTAGTTAAAATGAGTAATATAGAAGAATATACTGAAAAAACTTTTGAAAGTATAAAACATATTGATGAATATGGAAATGAATTTTGGGAAGCAAGAGAATTAATGCCTTTACTAGAATATAGTAAATGGGAAAATTTTCATAAAGTAATAAAGCGTGCAATGATTGCTTGTGAAACTAGTAATAATAAAGTAAGTGACCATTTTCCCGAGTTCAGGAAAATGGTTGACATAGGATCAAAGACAAAAAGAGAAACTATTGATTATCGTTTATCTAGATATGCTTGTTATTTAATAGTTCAAAATGCAAATCCTAGAAAAAAATCAGTAGCTCTTGGGCAAACTTATTTTGCAGTACAAACTAGAAAGCAGGAAATTACCGAATTAGAATATTCAAAATTAACTGAAGACGAAAAAAGACTGTATACTAGAATTCTTGTTAATAACAAAAATAAATATTTATTTAAAACTGCTAGAGAAGCAGGTGTAGAAAATTTTGGCAAATTTAATAATTATGGATATAAAGGCCTTTATAATGGAGAAACAGCTAAACAAATAGCAAAACGTAAAAACATAAAAGAAAACGAAGATATTCTTGATTATATGGGTAGTGAGGAATTAGGTGCAAATTTATTCCGTATTACACAAACAGAAGCTAAACTAAAAAAAGATAATATAGATAATGAAGATGATGCTTGTTTAACTCATTATAATGTAGGTAGAACCGTTAGAAAAGCAATTGAGGAGCTTGGTGGTAATATGCCAGAAACTTTACCAACTCCAGAAAAATCTATAAAAGAATTAGAGAAAGATGAATTACAAAAAATTGGAAGTAATCAATAATTGTTAAAACTATTGAAAATAAATGATATATCCCATTTTGGTGTTTACACCAAAATGGATATTAGAATATTTATTATATTGCAAAGAATTTGATAATATATTAATAATTTCTTATAGAAACAATGATCAGGAGGTAAAAATGAAAGCAGTATTTGATTATATTAATAGTAATAGTTTTTTAACTACGATAATAGGTGTGATTATTGGATCTATTATAACTTCATTTACAACAATTTATGTTAGTTCTAAAGACAGAAAAGAAAGAAAAAAAGAAGAATTATTAAAAGAAAAAAGACGTCAGTATGAAAATAAAGCTGAATTAAAAATAATTAGTGTAAACGATAATAATAATAAGCCGGATATGGAAGTCTTTTTAGCACCATTTAAAGTAGATTACAGCAATGGATTTAAAAATTTTCAAATAGTATATCCAAAGGATATAAAAGATAGGACTAAGCATAAATGTAAAGAATTTATAATAAAAAATGTTGGCAAATCAGATATTAATGAACTTGATATATGTGCTACATTTAAAAATCATAATGTTTTAGTAAATTATGAATCATTAGATACAATTGTAGATGAAAAGGTTGTAGATTATAACTCTTGCTATGATAGAAAAATTATGAAAGGTGAAACTATAGTAATAAGAGTATATTATTTGGAAGGTTTACAAATATGTCATCCAATAAGCTGTACATTAGCAATACTATTTAAAGATTCATTTAATAATAGTTATGAACAGCCATTTTGGTATGAAAAGGATAATTTATATCCACCAAGACCAATAGATTATAAAGAGTATCATACTTATATAACTTCAGATGATGCATACTATTGTTTTGAACATCCTTATATGTGGTAAGCAAATTTAGACGAGGTGATAAAATGATAAAATATGAAGATGTTTTTAGCCACTATGGAATTATTAAAATTACAGGTGGAAAATATAAGGGAAGGTTTGCATATTATGACGATGATGATACTGATGATGATGGAATAGACAAAGCTGTTGTTTATTTTGGTGATATTTTATACAATTCTTATTGTGAATATATCGATTATAAATATATAGATGACAATTATACATTTGACGATTTAAAGAAAAGATCAGATGAGATTATAGGCATGCTGTGGAAAAATATAAATGACAATGAAAGAACGATGTTAGTGGAAGAAAAAAATATGATTGATATGGAAATAATATCTCACTTAGAAAATTTTATTGAGTTAAAAAATATTAATGATAAGAAAATATTCTTATCACATTCTTCAATAGATAAATCAATTGTTATATCTGTGGCTCTAGATTTAGAAAAAAGAGGATTAATTCCTTGGGTTGATGCATTTGATATATTACCTGGAGAATCTATTGTTAATAAAATAAATGAAGGATTGAATAATTGTGATTTTGTTTTGCTTTTTTTATCGAAAAATTCAATAAAGTCAAATTGGGTTTTAAAAGAGTGGGAAACAATGATGTGGGATGAAATTAACTCTGGAAAAATAAAAATTATTCCAATAAAATTAGATGATTGTGAAATTCCTAAAATCTTACAAACAAAAAAATATATAGATTTATCAAAAGACTATGATACAGGTGTATTTCAGATAATAAGCGCAATTAAACAATACAATAATATGAAATAATAAAAAGTTACACTTTGACCATCACTAGGTGGCACAGGCGCTGAAGCAGTATATGCACTCAGAAACAATGATGCTTTATCTAAACTTATCTTAGAAGAGATTGCCAAAACAGGTCAACCAATAAGAAAATGGTATCAAAGAAGATTACCATCTGATCCCTCAAAAGATTATTATTTTATACACAGATTAACTGGTAAAACAGAACCTGTACTTATTGAGTATGGATTTGTAGATAATATAAAAGATGCTAATTTCATAAAGAATAATTGGCAAAATTTGGCAGAAGCAACAGTTAGAGCAGTGGCTAGTTACGTAGGAGCACCATATGATCAAGTCAGTGAAAGTTCAATATACGTAGTAAAAAGAGGCGACAGTTTATACTCAATAGCCAAAAAATTTGGAATAGACGTAAATAATTTAAAATCAGCAAATAATTTACAAAATAATTTAATAAGTATAGGTCAAAAACTAATTATACCTGGTTTTGTTGAATCAACAGGAACTAACATAAATTATGTAGTTCAAAAAGGAGATAGTTTATATTCAATAGCATCTAAATATAACACAACAGTTGATTCAATTAAAAGATTAAACAATCTAAGTTCTAATGTTTTAAATGTAGGTCAAACTTTAAAAATACCAGTAAAAAAAGAATTCGAAGCAGAAGTCGACATAGCAGCACCTACCAATACTTATGTAGTGGAGTATGGTGATACGTTAGATTCTATAGCGAAAAAGAATAATATACCCGTTCAACAACTAATAGATTTAAATAAACTAACTGATTATGAATTGTATGTAGGTCAAATTTTAAAATTACCAACGCTTGCTGGTGAAGAAATAATTGGAGAAAATGATTATGTAGTAAAAAGAGGCGACAATCTATATTCAATTGCAAGAAAATATAATACGACAGTATCTGAAATAAAGAAAATAAACAATCTTACTTCTAATAATTTAGAAATAGGTCAGGTATTAAAAATGCCTACTTCATTAGTTGAAGTTGAGGTAGTAACAGAACCAAATACATATATAGTAAAAAAAGGAGATAGTTTATATTCAATTGCATTATCAAACAATACAACAGTAGATGAAATCAAAAGATTAAACAATTTAACAAGTAATACACTAAATATAGGAGATAAACTTAAACTTCCATCTACAACAAGTGACATCACTACATATACTGTAAAAAGAGGAGATAGTTTATTTTCGATAGCAAGAGAGTATAACACAACCATAAATGAAATCAAAAAATTGAATAATTTGACGAATAATTTGTTAAGTATAGGTCAAATAATAAAAATACCTGTATAATAAAAAAATCTATATTTTGATGTTATAACTTAAATTTCACATCATTTATAGATTTTTTAATGTAAATTCTTGCAAATGCCAGAAGCTGGTTCATAGAAACAATGACTTTTATACTTACCTGTTAGTTTTTGGTCATACCAAGTTGATCTACAAACAGTACCCGTTTTAGGAGCATAAAACCATAAAGCATTAGTGGCAGGGAAAAAAGTTTCACCTCTTATAGTTCTCTCTGCTAACTGTTTTTCTTTTGTGGTTGGATTACTAAAAAATAGCGGACTATCTTTTCCAGAAAAGCCACCTGGTGTTTGATATATCATGTCAGGAATACTTCTTATATTTTTAAAATCCAAACAATCTGCAATAATTCTATTAATACCAACATTACCAACCATAAGCATACCAAGATTTCCCTCACCAGTCGCTTCAGCCCTCATTAATCTTGCAAGAAGTTCCAATTCTTTTGTATTATATTTAATAAGCATATAAATCACCTATAAAATTATATATAAATATTTGACAAATTATGATAAACACTGTAAAATAATTAATGTGACCTAGGGGTATAGTTAAATGGTATAATAATGGTCTCCAAAACCACTGTTGGGAGTTCGATTCTCTCTACCCCTGCCATGAGTAAAATAACCCTTAGTATAGTAAGGGTTTTTATTATATTTGATATTAAATGCATAACTATTAAAAGAAAAATAGTTTTATAAAGCATGTTTAATATATAGTTGCTATGAAATACTATAAATGGAGGTAAATATGAATAATAAAGTTGTGATAATTGGATGTGGTAATGTAGGTATGAGTTATGCATATGCTCTTTTAAATCAAAGAACTTATGTTAATGAACTTGCGTTAATAGATTTAAATAAAGATAAAATAGAAGGAGAAGTAATGGATTTAAACCACTGCCTTGCTTTTGCACCTTCTAAAATAAATATTAAAGTAGGTAGTTATAACGATTGTAAAGACGCAAAAATAGTATGCATAGCAGCAGGAGCAAATCAATTGCCAGGTGAAACAAGAATGGACTTAATTAACAAAAATAGTGTAATTTTCAAGGATATTGTTAGTGACGTGGTGTCATCTGGATTTGACGGCATATTTCTAGTTGCAACTAATCCACTTGATGTAATGACATATTTAACGTTCAAATATTCAAATGCTAAACCGAATAAAGTAATCGGCTCAGGAACAAGTTTAGATACATCAAGATTAAGATTTTTAGTTGGTGAAAAACTTGGTATAAATCCAAAAAATGTGCATGGATATGTGATTGGTGAACATGGAGATTCTGAATTTGTACCTTGGAGTTCAGTCACAATTGGTTCACAAAGCATAAGTGATTTTTTAAGTAAAGAAGAAATGAATAATATTGCCATTGAAGTAAAAGAAGCTGCATATAAAATAATAGAGAAAAAAGGCGCTACTTACTATGGTATAGGTATGTGCTTAGTAAGAATAACAAATGCAATATTAGGTGGAGAAAACACCATAATAACAGTTTCTAATTACGATAAAGAAAATGATTTGTTTATTGGTCTTCCAGCAATACTTAATAATGAAGGTGTAAAAGAAAAAATATATGTTACTTTAAATAAAGAAGAAGAAAAAAAATTAACTCATTCAATACAAGTAATAAAAGATGCAATAAATAATATAAAATGATTATTATACATAAAATTTATTGGTGATAAAATGGATAAAAGCGAATTTGAAAAATTTATGAGTCAAGATTTCAACTCATTTTCAAGTTGGCTTTTTTCTCTTAATTCATACGAATTTACATTTATTGCATCTTTGGCTGGTTTTGCAATTGCTCCTTCACTCACACTAAATGAACAAAATTCATTAGGAAATTTCTTTGAGCTTTTAGGTCAAGTAATACTAACTATAAATGCACAAGGTTCAACACTAAAACAAAATAAGGCACAGAAATCAAGTATAAAACATGGAAGAGAACTAGAAACACTAGAACAAGAAATACTAAAACTAAAAGATGAAGTTATTAAACTTAGAAAAGATGCATTAAATAATGAAAAAAACTAGCCAAGCTAGTTTATATAATATAAGAAAGAACATTTATAATAAAACATAATGTTAAACCGATTATCGTCGGAAGAATAATAGATAAAATCATCCATTTAATACTACCAGATTCCTTTTTAATTGTTAAACAAGTTGTTCCACAAGGAAAGTGAAATAAACAAAATATCATAGTTGAAAGTGCTGTTATTATAGTCCAGCCGTTATCTATTAAAAGAAGTTTTAAAGAACTTATATCTAAACTTGTTAACATAGATTCTTGCATATATGTCATTATTGCTATAGGAATAACTATCTCATTTGCAGGAAACCCTAGAATAAATGAAAGCATTATAACCCCATCTAATCCAAAAATATTTGCAAAAGGATTTAAAAAATCAGATATGTTTTTAAGCATGCTTATTCCATTAATTGATATGTTTGATAAGAGCCATATAACAAGCCCCATAGGCGCTGCAACAACAATTGCTCTTCCAAGAACATATAAAGTTCTGTCAAATATTGATCTAACTATTACTTTTCCTATTTGTGGTTTTCTATATGGAGGAAGTTCTAATATAAAAGATGATGGCATTCCTTTTAATATAGTTTTTGATAATAATTTAGATACTAATAAAGTAGCAATAATGCCTAGCATAATTAATAATACAAGTAATAATGAAGAAGTTATAGTACTAGTAGTAAAGAATATTGCTATAAGAGTAATTAAAGTAGGAAATCTTCCATTACATGGTACAAAATTATTTGTTAATATTGCAATTAATCTTTCTCTTTTAGAATCTATTATTCTGCTTCCTACAACACCACAAGCATTACAACCAAATCCCATACACATTGTAAGTGATTGCTTACCATTAGATGAACACTTATTAAATAAATTATCCATATTGAATGCAATTCTTGGTAAATATCCAGAATCCTCAAGTAATGTAAATAGTGGAAAAAATATAGCCATAGGAGGTAACATAACAGATATTACCCAAGCAAGAGTTCTATATATTCCGTACACTACTGGATCTTTTATCCAAATAGGAATATTTAAATAAGAGAGCACATTATACAAAATACTTTCAAATTTAAATAAAACATTAGATAATAACTCAGATGGATAGTTAGCCCCTACAATAGTTAACCAGAAAATAAAACCAAATAGTAACAACATTATAGGAATACCAGTTAACTTAGAAGTTAATATTTTATCTATTTTCCTATCTCTTTTATTATAATTCACATTATTTATTGTCACAGATTTAATATATATTCGTTCTGATTCTAATACTAATTTTTTAATAATTTCCTTTTTAATATCAATAAACTTACTCTTCTCGTTTTCAATTGTTGCTAACAAAGTTTTATCTTCATATATATCGTAATTTAAATTCTCTTTTAAAGATTCATAAATTTTATCATCACTAAGTAACTTAATACTTAACCATCTTGTATTAATATTTTCAAAAATTTTATCTAAATAACTTTTAATTACACTTATAGAATTTTCAATTTCATCATTGTATTTTATTCTATTAGGTAAAATAGTATTATATATACTATATTTATATATACACTTAACTAACTTATCAAGACCATTATTAGATCTAGCACTAGTTTTAATAACGGGTATATTTAATTCTTTTTCAAGAGCTTCTATATCTATACAAATATTTTTCTTTTCTGCCTCATCAATTAAATTAACACACAGTATTACATTGTTAGTTAATTCTGTTATTTGAAGTACAAGATTGAGATTTCTCTCAAGAGAAGTTGCATCTACAACAACAACTGTCACCATTGGCTTTGAATAACAAATGAAATCTCTAGCAATTTCTTCTTCTTTCGAATCAGAAGATAGCGAATAAGTACCAGGCAAATCAACCAAAATAAAATCCTCATCATTATAATTAAACTTTCCAATCGCTTTAGCAACTGTTTTACCTGTCCAGTTACCAGTATGCTGATTTAGCCCAGTTAATGCATTAAATATTGTGCTTTTGCCAACATTGGGATTTCCCATAAGTGCAATAATAATGTCACTTTCATTGTCCTTATAAACTTCCCTTTCTTTAAGATTAAATCCCATAGATTTTTTAGTCAATCCCATTTTCCACCTCATAAACTAATATTTTTTTTGCATCCTCGTTTCTAAGAGCAAGAGTAGTGCCTCTTATATAATATGCAGTAGGGTTTTTAAATGGGCTTTTATACAATACTTCTATCCTTGTGTTAGGAATTATTCCTAAATCAAAAATTCTTGATCTTTTGTTGCCTTCGAATAATATATCGTAAACTATACATACCCCACCAACATCAATATTATCTAATGTAACAATATTTTTCATTTTTCACCTCTATTTTTTGAGTCCTCGTACATCGGGGTGATAATGGCAACACCCGCGCCGGTAAAGACAGGATTC
>ERZ1106954.3556-NODE-3556-length-10123-cov-36.838002_pt1 | contig 10123 bp, 7 predicted proteins | sample MGYA00403678_ERZ1106954 | MGnify/ENA primary metagenome ERZ1106954 (study PRJEB35170, sample SAMEA104062445) | human gut metagenome | biome: human gut; feature: human-associated habitat; material: faeces | place: Denmark | collected 2012-08-20 ... | reverse complement strand
TAGGCTTGCAAGGCGCACCGATGTGCATAGACATGGGAATGACCACCTCAGCCGGCGCCGCCAGCTTTTCGATGGCCTTTTCATTGGTTGCGGCCTTCATGTCGTTGGGATGAACGCCGCCAAAGAATGCTTGTGCCATTGTCTTCACCTCATCTTACTACCGGGTGGCGCTATGCCACCGCATACTGTCTTAAATATTACAACAAAACTTTTCTCTTGTCCAGCCCCGCGTTGAAATTCCCACGTTTTTTTGCGGTTTTTGTCGGAAACTTCACCGGCAAAGACCGCCTCTTGTGTTTTTCGGGCAGCTGTGCTACACTATACGGTAGAGGGACGGATGCCGCCGGAAAAAACTTCCTGCACTGCGGCAGACGGTCCTCCGCCGGATATCAAACTCTATTCCGAAAGGATGGTATTTTAGTATGGTACTTGACCGTGGTTCCCTGAAGCGGGAGTCCAAGGTGCTGCTGAAAACCGCACAGGTCAGCCCTTACCTGTTTACGCTGGTGCTGCTGGCCATCATGTTCGTCATCAACGGCATCAGCGACTATGTGCAGATGGACGACGAGTTCGCCTATGTCTACTCTCTGCGGTTCGATATGGATCTGAGCTTCCTGGCGCTGCACCGGGCGTTCCCCGCTTTTGCGGTGTGGTTCGTGTCTATCGTTTGCACGCTGCTGGGCGTAGTGCTCAACGTCGGTGCGTCCCTGTACCACCTGGGCATCCGTCGGGGTGAGGAGATGCCCTTCGTCACCCTGTTCGATGGCTTTGCCTTTGCCGGGAAGGTCATCCTGCTGTTCATCGTGCAGTACATTTTCATTCTCTTGTGGACGTTTCTGCTGGTGATCCCCGGCATCGTGGCGGCCTACCGCTACCGCTTTGCTATGCTGAACCTGTGCGAAAACCCGGAGATCGGCGTCATGGAGGCCCTCAACATGAGCAAGGCCCAGACCCTGGGCTTCAAGTGGCAGCTGTTCGTGCTGGATCTGAGCTTCATCGGATGGAATATTCTGGTGGGTCTGACGCTGGGCATTCTGGATATCTGGGTGGCGCCATACATCGCCCAGAGCAACATCGCCTTCTTCCAGGAGATCAAAAAGATCAAGGGCGTAGGCTTCTTCCCGCCGCGGCCGGAGGACGACGATCAGTTCCGTCCCCACGACCCCTTTGGCGAGGACAACTGGTAATATGCAGAGAACAAGCCCCGGGGCATCGCTCCGGGGCTTGTTGTATTCACGCTTCGGCGGGAGCCGCTTCCTCTGCCTGCGGCATCTCAGCCGGGGCGCTGCCGTCGAAGGGCGTCTCCAGACAGGTCAGGTCCCGCAGGCACCTGCGGAAGTCGTGACAGAAGGCGGCGTACTCATAACCGGTACAGATACGCTCGTCCATAACGATGCCCAAAGGCATCATCTTCTTGGTCAGGTCACCGTTCATGTAGTTAGGCACCGGCTTGCCCATGCAGACGAACACGCTGGTGGTGCCGAATTCATAGCAGTGGTGGTGGATGTAGCTGGTCTTGATAGAAGCCAGGTTGGTGATGAACATACTGGTGTGGAAGGGGCTCAGGTCGATGATCTTCCGGGGCAGCAGGCCATGCTTGTCCAGATGGTAGGCCAGCCAGATCACGAACTTGGGCAGGCCGGGGATGGAGAACATCATCTTGGCGAACTTGTCGGTACTGTTCTTCTGCTCCGTCTGGCTGTTGGCGGCGATGGCATCGGCGATCTTCTGGTTGATGGTGAAAATAGTGTCCTTGGGCTCCAGATAGATCTTCAGCGTCGTCTCATCCGGGCTGCCGTCGGCCCGCTTTTTCAGGATGACAAAGGAGACGCAGAAATGGTTGCGCTCATAGAGATGACTGTTGACCACAAACCAGTTGAGCTTGGGGTTGGTCTGATAGGCCTTGTAATAGGCGGCGATGATCACCGCCATGTGGTTGATGCGGATCCCAGCGCGCCGTTTTTCGCGGATATAGGCCTTGATGCCCTCCTCGTCGATGTTTTCGGTGATGGTGTTCCAGGCATCGTACCGCTTGGGCATGATGTAGGGAATAGCTGCCACGATGGGGGGCAGGTCCTTTACTCGCTTTCCGTCAGGGCGCATGAGCAGTTCCTCGATTCTGTCTGTATTGTATCCATCATAGACCATATGGCCGCGGATTGCAAGCTGTTGTTTTCTTTTCCGAACAGGTGCGGAAAAGAAATTTTTTCTTTACCTTTCCGCACGATGTTGATATAATAAAGTATTAGTAATGTTATCATGGGATGAAAGTTCCATTTATCATGCAGAGAGGAAGGTGACCGCCGTGCGGTTCAGCAAGTGGCATATCGCGCCGGAAAAGCCGGAGGCGCAGGCATGTCTGCGCGCGGCCGGCTATCCCTATCTGGTGGCCGCCGTGCTCTCCGCGCGCGGCATCGAAACGCCGGAGCAGGCCGCCGCCTTTCTGGAGCGTGAGGACAAGCTGACCATCAGTCCCTTCCTGATGCGGGACATGGACAAGGCCGCGGCGCGTGTGCAGCAGGCGATCGCGGGCGGCGAGAGGATCGCCGTGTTCGGCGACTATGATGTGGACGGCATTACCGCCACCTGTATTCTGGTAGACTATCTCAAGAGCCGGGGCGCCGACGTGGTGCACTACATTCCCCGGCGCATCGAGGACGGCTACGGTCTCAGCCGTGACGCCATCAAGGGCCTTTTCGACCAGGGCGTGCGCCTGCTGGTAACGGTGGACTGCGGCATCACCGGTGTGGAGGAGGTGGACTACGCCAACTCACTGGGGCTGGACGTGATCATCACCGACCACCACGAGTGCCGGGAGGTCCTGCCCCGGGCCGTGGCTGTGGTGGACCCCCACCGGGCGGACTGCGCGTACCCCTTCAAGCATCTGGCCGGCTGCGGCGTGGCGCTGAAGCTGGTGCTGGCCCTGGGCGGGCCGGACCGGGAGGAGCCTCTCTTTGCCCGGTACTGCACGCTGGCGGCCATCGGCACGGTAGCGGACGTCATGCAGATGTCCGGCGAAAACCGCACCATCGTCTCCCGCGGGCTGGCCACGCTGGAGCATTCGGACTTTATCGGCCTGCACGCCCTGCTGCGGGAGGCGGGTCTGAGCGGGAAGGAGATCTCCTCGGTGCAGATCGGCTTCGTGCTGGCGCCGCGGATCAACGCTGCCGGACGCATGGGCGCGGCGGACAAGGCGGCGGAGCTGCTGCTGTGCACCGATCCCGCCGCGGCGGAGGCCATGGCTAAGGAGCTGTGCGCTCTGAACCGGGAGCGCCAGAACGTAGAGCAGGATATCTACACCCAGGCGGAGGAGATGATCGACCGGATGCCGGAGCGCCAGCGCAGCGCGCTGGTGCTGGAGAGCAGCCGGTGGCACCAGGGCGTGGTGGGCATCGTGGCCAGCCGCCTGTCGGAAAAATACTCCCGGCCCAGCTTTATGATCCATCTGAACGGCAGCACCGGCAAAGGCAGCTGCCGCAGCTGGGGCGGCTTTAATCTGTTCGCCGCGCTGGAAAACTGCAAGGACCTGCTGCTGGGCTTCGGCGGACATGAGCTGGCGGCGGGCTTTACCATCGACCGGGACAACATACCGGCCTTCCGGGACCGGATGAATGAATATGCCCGCAGCTACTGCGGCGGACAGCAGCCGGAGTCGGCGCTGGAGATCGACGTGGCCATCGCCCACCCCGCCGCGGTGACGCTGGAGGAGCTGGAGGCCCTGTCCGTGCTGGAGCCCTATGGCAGCGGCAACGCCAGACCGCTGTTCTGCCTGCTGGGCGCCACGCTGCTGCGGACCCAGAACGTGGGCCAGAACCGGCACCTGAAGCTGCGGCTGGGCAAGGGCTGCGCCCAGTTCGACGGCATATTCTTCTCCACCGTGGCCGAGCGCTGCGGGTGCCATCCGGGCGACCGGGTGGACGCGGCATTTTATTTGCAGATCAATGAGTTCCGGGGCAGCCGGACGGTACAGTTGCAGATGGTGGACATCCGACCCTCCCTCTGCGCCAGCGGGCGGGAGCAGGAGGCGCTGACACTGGCCCACCGGTGCGCCGCCGGAAAGGCCGTTTCTCTGCGGGAGGCGCGGCGGGCGCTGCCCACCCGGGAGCAATTCGCCGCCGCCTGGCGGTTTTTAGACCGGACAGTGCCCGAGGACGGGCTGACCACAGACCGCTTGCCGCTGCTGCGGCTGATGGCGGCGGAGCTGGGCGGCGCGGAACCGGTACTGCGGGCAGCCATGTGCGCCGCGGTGTTCCGGGAACGGGGATTGCTGGACTGGCAGCTGAACGGCGACGCCATCACGCTGCATCTGCGGCGGGGACAACACGTAGCACTGGATCAGTCGCCGCTGATGAACACGCTGCAAAACGATAACGAGAAGGGAGGCGGTGCGCTGTGACACCTCAGGAGCAATACGAACATCTTGTGGAGACGGTAAAGGGCTACAACCCGGCGGCGGGCTTTGACCAGATACGCGCCGCCTATGAATTCGCCGATACCCACCACGCGGGGCAGAACCGCAAGGACGGCTCGCCCTTTATCACACATCCCCTGGCGGTGGCACAGATCGTGGCGGAGGAGCTGCACCTGGACACAGAGTCTATTGTGGCGGCCCTGCTGCACGACACCATCGAGGATACCACCGCCACCCACGAGGAGCTGGCAAAGCTGTTTTCCCCTACGGTGGCGGATCTGGTGGAGGGCGTCAGCAAGCTGACGCGGGTACACTACACCTCCAAAGAAGAGGAGCAGATGGAGAACCTGCGGAAGATGCTCATGGCCATGGCCAAGGACATCCGGGTCATCCTCATCAAGATCTCCGACCGGCTGCACAATATGCGGACCATGGAGTACCAGACGCCGGAGAAGCAGAAGCAGAAGTCCTTTGAGACTATGGAGATCTACGCTCCCATCGCACACCGACTGGGTATGCAGAAGATGAAATGGGAGCTGGAGGATCTGTCGCTGAAGTATCTGGACCCGGTGGGCTACCGGGAGATCACCGAGGCGCTGGACGAAAAGGCCGCGGAGTACGACGGGTTCATGTCCGCCGTGCACGACCGCATCGTCACGCGGCTGAAGGAGGAGGGCATCGACGCCACGGTCTACGGCCGGATGAAGCACCCCTACTCCATCTACCGCAAAATGTACACCCAGAACAAGAGCCTGGACGATGTGTTTGACCTGTTCGCCTTCCGGGTCATCGTGGACACGGTGGCGGACTGCTACAACGTTCTGGGCATCATCCACGACCTGTTCAAGCCCATTCTGGGCCGGTTCAAGGATTACATCGGCACGCCGAAGCCCAATATGTACCAGAGCCTGCACACCACGGTGGTGGGCGAAAGCGGCATCCCCTTCGAGGTACAGATCCGGACGAAGGAGATGCACGAGGTGGCGGAGTACGGCGTGGCCGCCCACTGGAAGTACAAGCAGAACGGCCAGGGCGCCGGCGACGAGCGCAGCTATGAGTGGGTGCGCCGCCTGCTGGAAAATCAGGAGGACGCCGACGCCGAGGATTTCATCCACTCTCTGAAGGTAGACATGTTCGCCGACGAGGTGTTCGTGTTCACGCCCAACGGCGACGTGATCAACCTGCCGGCCGGCGCCACGCCCATCGACTTCGCATACACCATACACTCCGCCATCGGCAACCACATGGTGGGCGCCAAGGTCAACGGGCGGATCGTGCAGTTCGACTACCACCTCCGCAACGGCGACGTGGTGGAGGTGATGACCAGCAAATCCGCCCACGGTCCCAGCCGCGACTGGGTGAAGATCGCCCGCAGCAGCAACGCCCGCAGCAAAATACGCCAGTGGTTCAAGAAGGAAAAGCGGGACGAGAACATCGTCAACGGGCGGCAGAGCTTTGAGTCGGAGCTGAAGCGCACCGGCGTGACGCTGAAGGAGCTGACCAACGAGGAGAACCTGCCCGGCGTGCTGAAGAAGCTGTGCTTCACGTCACTGGACGATATGTACGCCGCCATCGGCTACGGCGGCATTTCTGCACTGAAGGTCATCGGCCGGCTGCGGGAGGACATCCAGCGCATCATCCACCAGCATCAGACGGAACGGCAGGCGGAGGTCCCCGTGGCGGATCAGCCGCAGATCATGCGCCCCGCTGTGCCCCAGCGCGCCAAGGGCGAGCAGGGGATCGTGGTGGAGGGTCTGACCAACTGTCTGGTGAAGTTCTCCAAGTGCTGCACCCCTGTGCCGGGAGACGATATCGTGGGCTTCATCACCCGCGGCTACGGCATTTCCGTGCACCGGGCGGACTGTCCCAACGCGGACCCGGCCCGGCGCAAGCCCAGCGAGGCGGGCCGGTGGATCAAGGTCTCCTGGGGCAGCGACACGCGAGAGAGCTACCGCACCACGCTGGAGATCACCGCCAAGGACCGCATCAACATTATCATGGACGTGTCCACGGTGCTGTCCAGCACCAAGACCCACGTCTCCTCCATGAACGCCCGCAGCACGCCGGACGGCTTTGCCCTGCTGTCGCTGGACATCGACGTGCCGGACAGTGAGCAGCTGCGGACCGTCATGCGGCGCCTGGAGCAGATATCGGGCGTCATGCGGGTGACAAGACCGGCCGGATAAGGCCAATGTGAATACAAACAGTATAAAGGAGATAGAATTATGCGTGCTGTATTGACCCGTGTAAAACACGCCAGCGTTTCCGTGGACGGCAAGGTCATCGGACAGATCGGCGAGGGCTTTTTGGTGCTGCTGGGCGTGACCCATGAGGACACCGAGGCACAGGCGGTAAAGCTGGCCGACAAGCTGACGGGCCTGCGTATCTTTGAGGACGAACATGAAAAAATGAACCGCAGCCTGACGGATGTGGGCGGAGAGCTGCTGATCGTGTCCCAGTTCACGCTGTACGCCAACTGCAAGAAGGGCCGGCGGCCGGACTTTCTGGCGGCGGCGCGGCCGGAGGTGGCCATCCCCCTGTACGAAAAGTTCGTGCAGCTGTGCCGGGACAAGGGCTTTCACACCGAGACGGGTGAATTCGGCGCCTATATGCAGGTGGACAGCCTGAACGACGGACCGCTGACCATCATTCTGGACACCGACACCCTGTAAGGAGGACACCATGACCATCAAAACACTGCAAGTGGGCCCTATCATGACCAACTGCTACCTGCTGTGCGACGAGGACGCGAAGGTCTGTGCCCTGATCGATCCCGGCGACGATGCCGCCCGGGTGGAGCAGCTGGTGGGACAAAGCGGCTGCGCGCTCAAATACATCCTGCTGACCCACGGGCACTTTGACCACACCTCCGCCGTGCGGCCCCTGTTGGAGAGATACCCGGACGTACCGGTGTACATCCACGAGAAGGACAGCGTGACCGGGCGGGGCGGCGAGCTGCTGTTCACCCGGGTGGACGAGCAGCACCAGCGGTATTATAAGGAAGGCGACGTGCTGCCCCTGGGCGGGCTGTCCCTGCGGGTCATGGAGACACCAGGCCACTCCGAGGGCTCCGTGTGTCTGCTGCTGGACCGGGAGCACGTGATCTTTGCCGGGGATACCCTGTTCCGCTGCTCCTGCGGACGATGCGACTTCCCCGGCGGCAGCTATCCCAAGATGCTCGCCTCCCTGGGCCGTCTGGCGGCGCTGGAGAGCGACTGGCGGGTCCTGCCCGGCCATGACCGGGAAACGACGCTGGACTTTGAGCGCCGCATGAACCCCTATATGCGGCAGGGGACGGCGCAATGAAGCTGAACCTGCGCGGTCACGAGGACCGCTACGCCATCGAGCAGAGCCTGCTGGCCTTTTTCCCGGAGGAGCGCCCGGTATATGAGGGCGAGGACGGGGACAGCCACGCGGAGGTCACACTGCATGAGGGCAATGTATATGCCACCGGGGTCACGACACTGACCTATGGCGGCAAAACGGCGCGGGGTGAGGCCCGCGTTCGGACCGCAGGCGTTTCCGACGCATACGAACGGGAACGCCTGCGTCAGCGTGCGCTGAAGCTGTCCTTCTTCCGGGCGGCCCGGGACGTCACCGGCGTGACGCCCAGCTGGGGCGCGCTGACGGGCATCCGCCCGGCCAAGCTGGTGCGGACCATGCTGGAGGACGGCATGACCCCCGCCCAGGCGGACCGGGTGCTGCGGGACACGTACTGTGTCTCCCCGGCGCGGCGGCGTCTGGCGCTGGAGAGCGCCGAGGCGGGCCTTAAGGCCAAGAATGGCCTGCGCCCTGAGGACATCTCTCTGTACATCGGCATCCCCTTCTGCCCCACCCGCTGCGCCTATTGCAGCTTCGTGTCGGCGTCGGTGGAAAAATCCTTTAAGCTGATGGAGCCGTATCTGGCGGCGCTGACGGCGGAGGTGGAGGCCGCGGGCCGCATGATGAAGGAGGCAGGCCTGCGGATCAAGTCGTTCTACATGGGCGGCGGCACGCCCACCACCCTGTCCGCCAGTCAAATGGATGCGCTGCTGACGGCGGTGAACCGGAATTTCGACCTGTCCGACTGCGTGGAATACTGCATCGAGGCGGGACGGCCGGACACCATCGACCGGGAGAAGCTGCAGGTGCTGCTGGATCACGGTGCGGACCGGATCAGCGTAAATCCCCAGTCGCTGGAGCCCCGGGTGCTCTCCGCCATCGGCCGGAAGCACAGCCCGGAGGATATCGAAAAGGCCATGGAGCTGGCCACGTCCATGGGCTTTCCCCATGTGAACATGGACCTGATCGCCGGGCTGCCCGCCGACACACCGGAGGGCTTTCGCCGGACGTTGGATACGTGCCTGACCTTCGGCGCGGACAACATCACCGTGCACACCCTGAGTCTGAAAAAGGGCAGCCGCATCCTGCTGGAGGGCCTGCCTATCCCCTCGGCGGAGGACGTGGCGGCCATGCTGGACTACGCCGATCCGGCGCTGCGGGAAAAGGGCTTCGCCCCCTATTACCTCTACCGCCAGAAATATATGTCCGGCAGCTTTGAGAACGTAGGCTGGTGCATATCCGGGGCGGAGGGCCTGTATAATATCTACATCATGGAGGAGCTGCACAGCATCCTGTCCCTGGGCGCAGGCGGCTCCACCAAGATGGTGGACGCAAAGCGGAACCGCATCGAGCGCGTGTTCCACCCCAAATTCCCGCTGGAGTATATCCAGCGGCCGGAAAAGCTGACGGAGAATTTAGAGGCGTTCCGCCGCTTCCATCAGGAGATGGCGCGGTGAGATAAGGAGGCACCATGACCCACCGGCGGCAAAACTTCATGGGCGGCGCGGCCATTCTGGCCGGGGCTGTGGCGGTGACAAAGCTGCTGGGCGCCCTGTACAAGATCCCGCTGGGGAACCTGCTGGACCGGGAGGGCATGGCGCATTTCTACGCCGCGTACAACATTTACAGTCTGCTGCTGGTGCTGTCCACGGCGGGACTGCCGGTGGCCCTGAGCCGCATGGTGTCCCGTGCCGCCGCCCAGCGGCGCTATGGCGCCGTGCGCCGCTGCCTGCACCTGGGTCTGGCCCTGCTGGCGGCGCTGGGGCTGGTGTGCTCCGCCGTTATGTGCCTGCTGCCGGAGGCCCTGGCCGCCGCGCTCCACGATCCGGACGCGGCCCCGGCCCTGCGGACGCTGGGGCCGTCGGTGCTGCTGGTATGCCTGTCGGCGGCGCTGCGGGGCTATTCCCAGGGGCTGGGCGATATGGTGCCTACCGCCGCCGGACAGGTGGCGGAGTCCGCCGGCAAGCTGCTCATCGGGCTGGGGCTGTGCCTGTACCTGCTGCGGCAGGGTGCGGGGACGGACCTGTGCGCCGCCGGGGCCATCGGCGGTGTCACCGCCGGGGCGGGCCTGGGCCTGCTGGTCACCGCCCTGCTGCTGCCCCGGCGGGCCGCACTGCCGGAAGTGCGCGACGTACCCCCGGCAAGCAGCCGCGTACTGCGGGAGCTGCTGCGGACCGGCATACCCATCACCGTGGGCGCGGCGGGCATGAGCCTGATCACCCTGCTGGACCAGGCGCTGGTGACGGCCACCCTGCGGGACACGCTTGGCTATACAACGGCGGAGACCACCGCCCTGTATGGCGAATACACCTTCGGCATGACACTGTTCATGCTGCCGCCGTCGTTTATCTACCCCCTGTCGGTAAGCCTGATGCCGGCGGTATCCACCGC
>ERZ1106954.3552-NODE-3552-length-10128-cov-3.186737_pt1 | contig 10128 bp, 6 predicted proteins | sample MGYA00403678_ERZ1106954 | MGnify/ENA primary metagenome ERZ1106954 (study PRJEB35170, sample SAMEA104062445) | human gut metagenome | biome: human gut; feature: human-associated habitat; material: faeces | place: Denmark | collected 2012-08-20 ... | reverse complement strand
TTTGAGTACGCGCAGAAGGCGATTTCCAGCGGCGTGACGGCGTATCTGCTCAAGCCGGTTCAGCGCGAGGAATTCTACGAGAAGATCGATCAGGTGCTCGCGTGGCTGGACGAGGAGGAAAAGCGTTCGCAGCCGGCGGCGCCGGACATGGAGAAAATCTGGTATGGCCTTTCGCACGGCTATGCCATGGATGATAAAGCGCGTCGGGCGCTCGCGGCGAAGGGGCTTGCGCCGGACGGCGCGCGGCCGGTGCTGATGCTCGTGAAGTTCCCGGGGAGCGAAATCGAAAGCCGGGTCGGCGAGTTCGAGGCGCTGCTTCGTCCGCGTGTCGGCGGGCTTTGGATTATGTCCAACTGCCGCGCGATGCTGCTGTTTGAGCAGACGGCGCTTCTGCCGGATGAGGCGCTCCTTGCGTTCGGTCATGAAATTCAGCGGAGCCTGAAGGAAGGGCTGGGCGCGACGCCGAGGGTGCTCCTTTCGCAGCCGAGGAACGGCGCGGCCGGTCTGACCGAGGGCTGGCGGCGGCTGGAAGCGCAGGGTGAGCTGCGGCTGTACGCGGCCGGAAGCGTGATTCTTCCCGACGCAAGGCAGGCAAACGAGGACGAACGGGTGCTTGAGCAGCTGAACCGACTGGTGCACGAGGCCAAGAAGGCGCTGGAGCGGGGCGATTCGCCCGAGGCGGTTTCGCGATTGGAGGAGCTGACCGGCGCGCTGCGGCTGATTGGCGATGTGAGCGCGATGTACGTGCGCTATATCGCCATGGAGGCGGTCACGGCGCTGATTCAAAGCGGGCGCGATCCGTCTGCCGTCAAGCCGTCGATGGACGAGATTCTTTCGGCGCATTCCACCGAGCAGATGGCGGATTTGATCGACCGTCACGCGCATTATCTGGCAGATGAAGCGCGCAGGGGCGGCGAGGACGCGATTGAGACGCTGCTGGCTATCGTGCATCAGCGCTACAACGAGCCGCTGACGCTGGATGCGCTGGCGCGCAGCGTGTATATGACGCCGTCGTATGTGAGCTTCCTGTTCCGGCAGCGCACCGGAACGACGCTGATCAAGTATATTACCGAATACCGCCTGAGCCGCGCGGAGGAAATGCTCAGGCAGGGCGGGAAATCCGTCACGGAGGTCGCGCAGCGCGTGGGCTATGACAACATAAGCTATTTCGGATCGCTGTTCAAAACGCGCTTCGGCGTGTCGCCTGCCCAGTACGCGCGCGGCGCGAAGGGCGCGGGGGAGGGAAAGCCGTGAGCGCGTGGAAGCGGATGCGTTTCCGCAAAAAGCTGATCGTTTCCTATCTGACCGTGTTTCTCATCGCGGTTCTTTTGATCGTGTTTTACACGGCGTCCGTCTCGCGGCAGACGATTTACGATAACAACGTTGGCACCGTGCGCGGCATGGCGGAAAAGGCGGCGGGCAATTTTGACCGCAAGATCGAACAGTATAACCAGATTCTGATGCAGAGCGTATACAACAAGGGTTTGCAAAGCGTGTACAAGAACGATTTTACGTCGGTTTACCGGCTGTATCGCAAGCTGATGGACGTGTATCAGCCCTATTTTTCCGCGCTGGTTGCCAATTCCGCGGACGAGATCGACAGCGTGTGCATGTATTCCAACCGCGATCTGCACAAGAACCTGTTTCTGGACAGCATCGACGCCATTCGGGGAGAGACGTGGTTCGACGACGCGTTCACGCGGCGCGGTATTCTCTGGCACGTAGAGGATGAGGAGCTCTTTGCCACCATGCGCGTGGATGCGACCGACAGCCTGCCGAGGAACGAGGCGCTGGGCGTTCTGTATCTGGCGCTGGACAGCGGCGTTCTCTTCAACCGATATGTTTCCATCAACTGGCCGTCCTATCGCCTTGCGCTGACGGACGAGGACGGCGCGCAGCTTCTGACCTACGCCTCCGACGCTTCCGACGAGAGCGATTTTGTCGACTTTCCCGTGAAGAGCGCGGCGCTGGGGTGGACGCTGGTGTTTTCCGTGCCGCGCTCTACGCTGGCGGCCGGGGAGCATGTCGCGTTCCCGGCGAATCTTCCCATTATCGCCGTGGCGAGCGGGCTTCTGCTTGCGCTGATTACGCTGTTCACGCATTCGCTGATGCACGGCCTTGCGCAGCTGGGGCGGGGCATTGCGCAGGTGAACGAGGGAAATCTGGATGTGCGCGTGGAAAGCGACGCGGAGGATGAAATCGGCATGCTGATTCGCACCTTCAACCGCATGCTGGACACGATTCGCAGCCTGCTGGACAAGACGCGCGAAAATGAACGCCGACTGTCCAGCCTGGAGGCGCAGGCGCTGCGGGCGCAGATCGATCCGCATTTTCTGTATAACACGCTGTCCTTCATCAACTGGAAGTGCATGCGCGCCGGGCAGGACGACGTGAGCGATGTGATCGGCCAGCTGAGCACATTTTACCGCACGTGCCTGAACAAGGGGCGCAATCTGACGCACGTGCGCACGGAAATCGCCAACATCACGGCCTACATCAACATTCAGCTTCGCATGCACGACGACCGGTTTGCCGTGCGCTACGAGATTCCCGAGGAGCTTCTGGAATGCCGCATGCTGAGCTTCGTGCTTCAACCGCTGGTAGAAAACGCCATCCTGCACGGGCTGGACAAGCGGCGCGAGGGTGGGGGCGAGCTGGACATTCGTCTGCGGCGCGAGGGCGACCGGCTGGTGTTCAGCGTGCTGGACAACGGCCCCGGGCTTTCCGAGGAAATGGAAAGGCAGCTGAACGAGCCGGGCGAGCAGGGAAGCGGCTACGGCGTTCGAAATGTGCGCGACCGCATCGTCCTGAGCTACGGAAACGAATACGGCGTGCGCGCGGAAAATCGTCCGGAGGGCGGCTGCGCCGCGATTCTCACGCTCCCTGTGCTGACAAACGAGAATAATTGTGATGAATCGTAAGAATTTGCGACAAGCTCCATAAAAATCAGAGAGACAGGCAGAGTGATTTCATGGTATATTATGTGTGACATTATTAAGGGAGGTTATGAGTATGCGCAGACTTCTTTCCCTGGTTCTCGCGGCGCTCCTTGCGCTGTCCATTGTGGGCGCGGTGGCGGAGGACAATGACGAGATCGTCATCACCTACGGCAAGAACTTCGACTACGACGGAAAGACCTTTATCCACGATCAGACCCTCGAAAACAACTACTACACCCAGTACATCAAGGAAAAGCACAACGTGCGCGTTGAGTACGCGTGGGTGCTGGATGATGATTCTCAGAAGGACGCGCTGGCGGTCGTCAGCGGCGAGATGCCCGACGTCATGTACGTGAACCAGAGCGTATTTGACATGCTGATTGAAGCCGATATGCTTCAGCCCATCACCAAGGCGTTTGACGAGAACGCCAACCAGTATCTGCGCGAGGCGCGCGAAAGCTACCCGGAAGCCTACGCGGCCGCGACCGTGAAGGGTGAGCTGATGGCCATTCCGTGCGCCACCGTCAAGAAGCAGCATCAGGTTGTGTGGGTGCGTCAGGACTGGCTGGACAAGCTGGATCTTGAGCTTCCCACCACGCTGGACGACATCGTGAACATCGCCAAGGCGTTCATCGAGCAGGATCCCGACGGCAACGGCGAGAAAGACACCATCGGCCTGCCGCTGGATTCCACCTACATCATGGGCAACTTTGGCCGCGACTTCGGCGCCGACCCGATCGCCAACTACATGGGCTCCTACGCCCGCCAGTGGTATCTGGACGATAACGGCGATGTCGTATACGGCTCCCTGACCCCCGAAACCCGAAACGCGCTTGAGTACCTTGCGAAGCTGTACGCCGACGGCGTGATCGACCCGCAGTTCGCCGTGCGCGAAGAGAAGGAAGCCGTCATCTCCGGTAAGTGCGGCATCTTCTTCGGCTCCTGGTGCACCGGTCCCCTGCGTCAGTCCTACGGCTATGACGGCGCCGACTGGGTGCCCGTGGCTGCCCCGCTGGACGAGAACGGCTACTTCTACACCACCAACCCCATCCCCGCCAGCAGCTATCTGGTTGTGAGCAAGAAGTGCGAACATCCGGAAGCCGTCATCTGGGCGCTGGGCGATTCCTACGAATTCCACCGCTTCCTGAGCGGCGATCCCGAGTGGGACGCCAAGATTGCCGAGTATCAGACCGCCGGCGTCAGCTGGACGATCATGCCCTTCGAAATTCAGCTTGAGAACGAGGACATCGTCGCCGTTCGCGGCCGCGATATGAAGCAGATGGTTGAGACCGGCGACCGCACGGGCGTTTCCGCGCAGAACCAGTCCTTCTACGACGCGTATCTGGCGTGGCTGGACGACAATACCTCCCTCACTGGCTGGGTGCGCTACAAGGGCATGTACCTGTGCTGCAACGTTGCCAACTATGAGAAGAACGTCTATAAGGATCACTGCTTCTGGGGCATGACCCCCACCATGTCCGAATCGTGGGCGACGCTCACCTCTATGGAGGACGAAGTGTTCATGAAGATCGTGCTCGGCGAGGTCGGCATCGAAGCGTTCGACGAGTTTGTCGAGCAGTGGAACGCCCAGGGCGGCGAGAAGATCACCGAGGAGGTTCAGGCGTGGGTTGACGCCCGCAGCTGATTCACATTCACCTCACGATCCGAGGGGGCGGGGACGACCCGCCTCCTTTTCATAAAGGAGGGCCCGCAGTTGCGCAACCAGAAATACGCGTACCAATACCACCTGATGCTTTTGCCCGTCATGGCGTTTCTGGTGATCTTCCATATCCTGCCGATGTTCGGTGTGATCATCGCGTTTGAAAAATTCATCCCCACCAGGGGCTTTTTCGGCTCCGAGTTCGTGGGTCTCAAATACTTCCAGCAGATGCTCAAAATGTCCATCTCGTGGCGCATCTTCCGAAACACCGTCGTGATTGCCGTGTGGAAGATTGCCATGAACATGGTGGTTCCAATCACGTTTTCCATCCTGCTCAACGAAGTTCGCGTGGAGGGCTTCAAGCGCACCGCGCAGACGATTATCTACCTGCCGCACTTCCTTTCGTGGGTCGTGCTGGCCATTCCGATCATGAACATTTTCGCCTATGACGGCGTGGTGAATAACATCGTCCGGGCGTTTGGCGGAAGCCCCATACTGTTTATGTCCAGCAACAGCTGGTTCCGGCCGATTCTGATTATGACCGACGTGTGGAAGGAATTCGGCTTCGGCACCATCGTGTATCTGGCGGCGATTACGGGCATTGATCCCGCGCTGTACGAGGCGGCGGTGATCGACGGCGCGACCCGCGGCCAGCGCATGCTGCACGTGACGCTGCCCGGCATGCTGCCGACGATCGTGCTGCTGGCCACGCGCAACCTTGGAAACGTGCTCAGCGCCGGCTTTGACCAGATTTTCAACCTGTATTCTCCCGCCGTGTACGAGGTGGGCGACATCATCGATACCTACGTATACCGCGCGGGTCTGCTCGAAATGAACTACTCGCTGTCCACGGCCGTGGGTCTGATGAAGTCCGGCATCAGCATCGTTCTGATTCTTACCTCCAACCGGCTCGCCTACAAGCTGGCCAACTACCGCATTTTCTGAGAAAGGGGGCGCTGAATAATGGTTGAATCCAAAAGACCGGTGGATGTATTCGTGGATGTGCTGATTCATGTGGTGATTGTCATTGCGTGCTTCCTCTGCCTGATTCCGCTGCTCAACACGCTGGCGCTCTCGTTCTCCAGCAGCGTCATGGCCTCCTCGGGAACCGTTTCCTTCTGGCCGAAGCAGTTCACGCTGGCGGCGTATGAGGCCATCGTGGGCGAAAAGCAGTTCTTTGGCGCGTTCTGGATCTCCATCAAGCGCGTGGTGCTGGGCGGCGCCATCAACTTTCTGATGATGGTGCTGTGCGCCTTCCCGCTCGCGCACAGCGAAAAGGCGTTCCGCGGACGCAACGTCTATATGTACATTCTCATTTTCACCATGCTCTTCTCCGGCGGTCTGGTGCCGACCTACATCATCGTGGGCAAAATGGGGCTGATGAACACGCTCTGGGCGCTGATTCTGCCCGGCGCGGTACCGGTGTGGAACTGCATCCTGCTGATGAACTTCTTCCGTTCTCTGCCGGACGAACTGGAGGAGGCGGCGATTATCGACGGCGCGGTGCCGATTCAGATTCTCGTGCGCATCTACCTGCCCGTGTCGCTGCCGTCGCTGGCCACGGTCATGCTGTTCTGCCTGGTCGGCCACTGGAACGAATTCTTCAGCGGCCTGATCTACATGAACCATTCGGATAATTATCCGCTGGCAACCTACATTTCCACTATCGTGGACTCCGCCAAGGATCTCAACCTGATCACCGATCCGGAGGAAATTGAGCGCATCATGAAGGTTTCCGAGCGCAATATGTCCTCGGCGAAAATCTTCGTTTCGATGATTCCGATTCTGATCATCTATCCGTTCCTGCAAAGGTATTTCGTGAAGGGAATCGTGCTTGGTTCCGTGAAGGGATAAGAAGATGGGCAATTATATGGTTCCGTTCCTGTGGATGCACGGCGAGGACGAAGCGCGGCTTCGCGAAACCGTGAAGGCTATTCACGAAAGCGGCATCGGTGCGCTGTGCGTGGAATCCCGGCCGCATCCGGATTTTCTGGGGGCCAAGTGGTGGCAGGATATGGACGTGGTGCTGGACGAATGCAGGCGGCGCGGCATGGAGGTCTGGATTCTGGACGATGAAAAGTTCCCCACCGGCTATTCCGCCGGGCGCGCCGAGGGCAGCGGGCACACGGTTCGCTATCTCAATGAGATGCACGTCGACCTCATGGGGCCGCAGACGGGCGCGAGCATCCTGCTGAACCTGCCGGTCACCAACCGGCGCAAGCCGAATCTCGATCCCGTGATTTCCGTGGTCGCCGCGCGGCGCATCCCGGGGAAGGACATGGATCACTCCAATTTCCTGAACATCCTGCCTGACCCGGTGGAGGGTCTGATCGACCTGACGGACAGAATCGACGGCGACGTGATCTACTGGGACATTCCGGACGGGCTCTGGCGCGTGTTCATCGTCACCGCGCATTTCGGCGTGGGGCAGGAAAAGCGCGACAAATACATCAATCCCCTCGAGAAGGAGGGCACGCGCATCCTGCTGGATACCGTCTACGAGGCGCACTACGAGCATTATAAAGAGGATTTCGGCAAGACCATTCGCGGCTTCTTCTCGGACGAGCCGCAGCTGGGCGGCGGCTATGGCTACCATTGCCGCGTCGGCCGCGCGCCGAACCTGATGCTGCCGTGGACGGAGAACGTGCTGACCATGATGTCCGAAACGCTGCAATGCGGCGCGACAGGGCTTCTGCCCGGCCTGTGGACGGACATTGGCGAGATGACCGCCCGCGTGCGGTACGCCTATATGGACGCGGTCACAAGGCTGTATGGCGAAAACTTCTGCGGGCAGATCGGCGACTGGTGCCGCGCGCACGGCGTGGAATACATGGGGCACGTGATCGAGGAAAACAACGCGCACGCGCGCCTTGGCGCGGGCACGGGACACTATTTCCGCGCGCTCTGGGGGCAGGATCTGGCGGGCATCGACATTGTGCTCAACGGCCTGATTCCCGGCGTCAAGGGCGCGTCGCACGCGCAGTCCGCCGCGCAGTTTGAAGCCGACGACGATTTCTTCTATTATTGTCTGGCGCAGATGGCGGCGTCGCTGTCGCATATCGACCCCAAGAAGCGCGGCCGCTCCATGTGCGAAATCTTTGGCGCGTACGGCTGGCAGGAGGGTCTGCGCGAAATGAAGTGGCTGGCCGACTTCATGCTGAGCCGCGGCATCAACCTGTTTGTGCCGCACGCGTTCACGCCGATGGATTTTCCCGACCCGGACTGCCCGCCGCACTTCTTCGCGCGCGGCGAGAACCCGCAATATCGCTATTTCGGCATCCTGATGCGCTATATGAACCGCGTGTGCGAATGGATTTCCGGCGGACGCGCGCGGGCGCAGGTGGGCGTGCTGTATCATGCCGAGGCCGAATGGGCGAGCGACCGCATGATGAAAACGCAGGAGCTCGTGAAGCTTCTCACGCAGGCGCAGATCGAAGCGGACATACTGCCCATCGACGCGCTTCTGAACGCGCGGGTCGAGGACGGTGAGCTTCCGCTGGGCGAGTGCCGCTATCGCGCGCTCGTGGTTCCCTATGCCGAGAAGCTGCCCGCGGAGGCATTGAACGCGCTGGGACGGCTGGCGCGCGAGGGCTTCCGCGTGATCTTCGCCGAGGGATTGCCGTCTGGCGTGTCGGCGGGCGACGCGTGTCCGCGCGCGGCGCTGGCAGGCTGCGAGGTGCTGAGCGGCGAAAACATCATCCGCGCGCTGGACGGGATGCGCCTGCGAACCGCGCGCACGGCCCGGTTTGAACCCGACCTCAAGCTGTATCCCTATGAGAAGGACGGTAAATCGCTCTTCCTGATGTTCAACGAAGGCATTCGCGAGCCGATTGACACGGTGCTCACCTTCCCCGGCGCGGAGAATGCCTGCCTGTACGATCCCTATGCGGATCGCTGGTTCGCGCCCGAGCGGACGAGCGGCGGCATCCGCGTGCGCGTCGAGCCGTGGCAGCTGCTGATCGTCGTGATCGATGCGAACGCGAAAAACCTTCCCAGTGCGGCGAAGCCGGTGCTTGCGCGCGCCATTCCCGTGAAGGGCTTCCGCGTGTCGACGGCTGCGGCGACGGAGTATCCAAGCTTCACGCCGCGCCCGGAAATCACGGCGCCCGTGAACCTGAACCGCCCGGACGGCCTGCCGCGCTTTTCCGGCACCATCCGCTATGAGGGCAGCTTCGAGGCGCGCGCGGGCGAGCCGCTGCGGCTGTCGCTGGGCGAGGTGGGAGAGACCGCCGAGGTCTTCCTGAACGGTGAACCCGTCGCCACGCGCATCGTCGCGCCCTATGACTTTGACCTGACCGGCCTTGCCCGGGACGGTGAAAACCGCCTGACGATCGACGTGACCAATACCCTCGTATACCGCATGCACGACGGCTTCTCCGCCTACCACGCCATCGCGCCCAGCGGCCTGATCGGCCCCGTGACGCTCTTCGGAAAATAAAATCACACGCCCCCGGAATGCGCGATGAAACGCTTCCGGGGGCGTGATGTTCGGGAAGAAAAGAAACCTTCTGTCACATATGGCTTTAAACGGTCGGAAATTGGAGGGATTTGTTCTGTACCCAGATGCATGGACGAACGCCGCCGTTCATAGTCGGGTTCATACGGTCGCAGATATTCCCGTTGCAATCGACATAGGCCATTCTATGCGCGCTTTTGCTGGAATTTCGTAGCCACCAGATGTTACCTGCGCTTGCGGCATTACTGTCAAGGTATGCGGTCACTTCGGCAGCGTTCAAGAGGAATACACGATCGGTTCTAAAGGATTCATTTGCATCATTGAACTGCGTGGGAAGGATTCTTTGCTTTCCGCTTTCGGAAAATGATTTTGTATAAAAATCTTCATTCAGCCAATGACGGAGATTTGCGTCGTACGGCTTGAAGTCGAGGATGTTTTTACTTAGCAACAGCGATTTATCTTCTTTTGTAGTGATTACGAGCCATTCGATTGGAGAAGCGCTGCCGTCTGCGTCTCCCTGAGGATATGAACCGAATAATACGGAATGTCCGACGGCGATAGGTTTGTATTCGGATGACTTTGCGATGACGGGTTTGTATTCGGGTGACTTTGCGATGACGGGTTTGTATTCGGATAACTTGAGAGGCTTTTTCAGAAGCTGTAACGATGTTAGTGCACTGCTGATGTTATGGACATCGTCAGACAGCGATGCAAAGCACCAGATTAAACAGCCATACAGAGCATAGGTAACGAGCGTGGTGAAGTAGCCGCCCCAGTCGAATGTTTCTCCAGTATAGATTGCTATAATAACGATAGTCCAAATGATGAGGCAGATCCCATCGACCCATACACAAGCACGTAGAAATTTTCCGAGCTTTGATTCGGAGGGGTTCGATCGGGTCAGCTCGTATTCTACAGGTTCGGGTGCTGGCTGGAGGGGATAGCCGCAGTTGGGGCAGGCGGCGGCTTTATCGGAGATAGACAGGCCGCATTCGGGACACTTGATCAATGCCATGGGAAAACCTCCTTTGTATGAGCGGTTTCGCGTGGAAACCTGAATGCGGTTCTTATAA
>ERZ1106954.3549-NODE-3549-length-10140-cov-6.622608_pt1 | contig 10140 bp, 7 predicted proteins | sample MGYA00403678_ERZ1106954 | MGnify/ENA primary metagenome ERZ1106954 (study PRJEB35170, sample SAMEA104062445) | human gut metagenome | biome: human gut; feature: human-associated habitat; material: faeces | place: Denmark | collected 2012-08-20 ... | reverse complement strand
TTGTGTATAATATATAAAAAATATTGAAAATCATTTTGATTTATATAGTGAAGAAGAAGGTAAAAAGTATTCTTTTGAGGGTTTATGTGTAGAATCTTTACTTATAGGTTTGATAGCATTTACTTCATTTCTTCCTTTTTATTATCATTTTAATAAAAGTTTTGGTTTGGGGGTAAGTTTTGGTTTTCTCATACCAGGTATTTTAATTTTTATTAGGAGGAAAATTTTTACAGAATCCAGTCGAATAATTGAAGATGATGATAATTTAGAATTAGGTTATCATCCTCTGGCTTATTATATATTAGGTATTGTTTGCGGTTTTAGATTATTATCTTCATCTGCATTGTTGTTTATTAAATATTTTACTAAAGGATATCCATCATTGTTAACATCAATCATATTTTTAATAGTGTCTATTTTATATTTGATATTAATTTTAAGTCCAGATTTGATTAATAAAGTCATACATTTTGATCTTAGAAAGGAGTCTTCTTTTGTTAAGTATTTCATATTATGTAATATTGTAGTTGAAATGTTAATTTTTATTGCAAAGTTTTTGGTAAATTTTTCTTAAAAAATCCATTGGTGTTTTAAGAGTATTAGAAAAGTATTTAAATAAGTTTATACAAAAGTTTATTTGTTATCTTAATTTCATCATGCCTCGATAGCTCAGTCTGGTGGAGCGCGAGACTTGTAATCTCGTGGTCGCGGGTTCAATTCCCGTTCGGGGCTTTCTATTTTGTGTTTTTTAGTACACATATTATGGTTGCATTTTTTTTAAAATCATGTAATCCATAACATTTATATACTATGAGGTATAAAATAGGTAATGTATGATGTATTGTTATGCATCATGTCTGTATTAGTGGGACCGTAGGGTAGCTTGGTCGATCCTTTGGGCTTTGGGAGCCTGAGACTCCGGTTCAAATCCGGGCGGTCCCATTTTTATGTCCCGCCTTAGCTCAATTTGGCAGAGCGTTGGACTGTAGATCCAAATGTTGCTGGTTCAAGTCCGGCAGGCGGGATTTGATTACTTTATTAAATTGATTATATTTGTGGTTATGGAAAATTAATTTTTCCGAAACCTTTATATATGATGTTAAATATAGTAATTAATGGTGTATGGTTAATACTGTTTGATTAGCTATACTGTATTTTAAGTATTTCCTGCCTTGGTGGTGTAGGGGCTATCATGTGGGCCTGTCGAGCCCGCGACTCGGGTTCAAATCCCGGCCAAGGCGCTTAATATTTAAATGTTGTATGTGAGGGCCCGTAGCTCAGTCTGGCAGAGCGCTTGGCTTTTAACCAAGCGGCCGCGGGTTCAATTCCCGTCGGGCCCGTTTTCTAATTTTATATTTTAACTTTTCTAGCTGGAGGAATTATATATTGACAATTAATATTCAAGAACATATGCTTGTACCTAAGCATGAAATAATGACTGATTCTGAAATTGAAGATTTAAAAAATAGTGCTGACTATGATATTGAAAATCTTCCTAGAATTAAAGTTGATGATCCTGTTGTAAAAGATATTGATGCTAAAGAAAATGATATTTTAAGAATTACTCGTGAAAGTGATACTGCAGGTACTTTTGTTACTTATCGTATTGTAAAAAGTTAGTTATAATGTTAGAATAGTAAAATTTAGTATAATAAGTTTATTTCTGTATTTTTTTATTGTTTTTTGGAAATTCATTATAATAAATTTGAACTTAGTTTGAGAGGAATTATCTTAATAGAGATAGTTAGGAGTAAATTAAGAATAATAATCAAATGAAGAATTTTAATTAGGTTTTCTAATCTTATTTTTATTTAGTTAATTATTTTTAAGGTGTTTTATAGAATGCTGGAGGAAGTCCATGACAGAGAATAACTGGAAATTAGTTGATGCATTTTTTGATAAATATGATTTAGTTGACCATCATATTAAATCATACAACGATTTTATAAATAGTGGGATTCAAAATATCATAGATATTACTGAACCTATTACTTTAGAAAACGGTAAATATACTTTAAAAACCGGTAAACTCTTTATTGAAAAGCCATTCACTAAAGAAGCAGACGGTTCCAAAAGTATGATTTATCCTGCTGAAGCAAGACTTAGGAATTTAAATTATTCTGCACACATGTATCTTGAGATGGCATTAAATGAAGAAGGAGAAGACAATCCTTTAGAAAAAGTATATATTGGTGAATTGCCAGTAATGCTTAAATCAGATATTTGTCATCTTCATGGTCTTAGTGATGAAGAATTAATTGAACAGGGTGAAGACCCTCAAGATTTAGGTGGTTACTTCATTGTAAACGGTTCTGAAAGAGCTGTTGTAACAATGGAAGAAATTGCACCAAATAAAATTATTCTTGAGCGTATTGGTGATGTTGAAGACAGAAGAGCTAAGGCTATTGTAACTTCTATTAAAAGTGGTTTCAGAGCAAGAATTTCTCTTGAATATAAAAAACCACGTAAAAGCGGAGTATTTTTAAGAATTTCTTTCCCTTATGTTCCAGGGGAAATTCCACTTGTTATTTTATTAAGAGCTCTTGGTTTGGCTACAGATCAAGAAATTATTACTGCAATTTCCAATGATCCAAATTTCCAAATGATTATTGCAGATGATATTCAGGTATCCCTTTCTCAATTGAAATTAGATCAAAAAGAAATGGACGGCATGGATAAAGAAGAAAGAAGACAATATTTACAATTGGCTGCTATTAAATACATAGGTAATCGTGTAGCTAAAGGTATGACTGAAGAATACCGTATTAAACGTGCTGAAGATGTAATTAACCGTTACTTATTACCTCACATGGGTATTGAATCAGAAAGACGTGAAGCTAAAGCTACTTATTTAGCTGAAATGACTGAAATGTTGCTTCAGGTTATTGATGAACAAAGAGAACCTCACGATAAGGACCATTACACAAATAAAAGACTCAGAGTATCTGGAGATTTAATGGAAGATTTATTCAGAGTTGCTTTTACAAGTTTAACCAGAGATATGAGTTATCAACTTGAAAGAAGTATTTCCCGTGGTAAAGAGCTTTCAATCAAACAGGCAGTTCGTAGTGATGTTTTAACTGAAAATATTAAACATGCTATTGCAACTGGTAACTGGGTTGGTGGAAGAGCAGGTGTAAGTCAATTATTAGATAGGACTAGTTATATGGGAACTCTTTCTCATTTAAGACGTGTTGTATCTCCTTTAACAAGAAGTCAACCTCACTTTGAAGCAAGGGATTTGCACCCAACACAATTTGGTAAGATTTGTCCGAACGAAACCCCAGAGGGTCCTAACTGTGGTCTGGTAAAGAATTTAGCTTTAATGTGTAATATTTCTGAAGGTTCTGATGAACAAGAAATCATTGATGTTATTAAAAAGATGAATGTTTTAGAGGATTAAAGGAACGATAATATGGATAGTGCTAAAATTTATATTAATGGAGAACTTTTAGGATATTGTAAAGACCCTGAAAGTTTCACCAATGAAATGAGAGAAAAAAGGAGAAATGGTGAGGTTTCTCATGAAATGAATATTACTTATTATGATAAAAATAATGAGATTTATATATTCAATGACCCAGGTAGGGCAAGAAGACCATTAATCATTGTTAAAGATGGTAAACCAGTTCTTAGTGATAAACATTTAGAAAAAGTAGCTAAAGGCGAATTAAAATGGGATGATTTAATAGACAATGGTTTTATTGAATACTTGGATGCTGAAGAGGAAGAAAACTCCTATATTGCTATGAGTATTGCTGATTTAAATGAGGAACATACTCATTTGGAAATTGACCCGGCTACTATGCTTGGAATTTGTGCAGGTATTATTCCGTTTTCCGATCACAATTCTTCACCAAGGAATACTATGGAAGCAGGTATGACAAAACAAGCATTAGGATTATATGTTTCTAACTATGCATTACGTACAGATACAAGGGCTCACTTATTACACCACCCGCAAACTCCTATTGTAAAAACACGTATTATTGATTCAACTAATTATGACAAAAGACCATCAGGTCAGAACTTTGTTGTAGCTCTTATGTCTTACGAAGGATATAACATGGAAGATGCAATGGTTATTAACAAAGGTTCTCTTGAAAGAGGATTGGCTAGGTCTTCATTTTTCAGAGCTTATGATACTGCTGAAAAAAGGTATCCTGGTGGACAAGAGGATAAATTTGAGGTTCCTGATAAAAACATTAAAGGTTACCGTTCCGAAGATGCTTATAGGCACTTAGATGATGACGGTGTTGTTAACCCTGAATCATATGTTGAATCTGGTGATGTATTAATCGGTAAAACTTCACCACCAAGATTCTTGGAAGAAATCGACGAATTCGGAACTGTAGCTGAAAAAAGAAGGGAAACTTCTGTAACAGTAAGACACGGTGAAAAAGGTATCGTTGATGCTGTTCTTTTAACTGAAACTGTTGAAGGAAGCAGATTGGCTAAAATTAGAGTAAGAGATACCAGGCAACCTGAATTTGGGGATAAATTTGCATCAAGGCACGGTCAGAAAGGGGTTCTTGGTTTAATATTATCTCCTGAAGATGTTCCTTTCACAGAATCTGGTGTTGTTCCTGATTTAATTGTTAACCCTCACGCTATTCCTTCCAGGATGTCTGTAGGACAAGTGCTTGAGATGGTGGCAGGTAAAGCAGGCTGTCTTGAAGGTGAACGTGTTGACGGAACTCCATTCAATACAGAACTTGAAAAAGAAATCAAACAACAGCTTAAAAATCACGGATTTGAATCTGCAGGTTGTGAATCATTATATAATGGTGCAACTGGAGAAAGAATCGAAGCTGAAATATTTGTTGGTGTGGCATATTACCAAAAATTACACCACATGACTACTGATAAAGTTTATGCTCGTTCAAGAGGTCCTGTACAAGTTCTTACCCGTCAGCCTACTGAAGGAAGAGCTCGTGAAGGTGGTTTAAGGTTTGGAGAAATGGAAAGAGATTGTCTTATTGCACACGGTGCAGCTCTTACATTAAAAGAAAGACTTTTAGATGAGTCTGACAAATATGAAGCTATTGTCTGTGAAAATTGTGGTATGTTAGCAGTATATGATAAGAATAAAAATAAAAAGTACTGTCCAATTTGTGGAGATGTTGAAACTTATCCGATAGAAATTTCATACGCATTTAAATTATTATTAGATGAACTTAAGAGTTTATGTATTTTCCCTAAATTAGTTTTAGGAGACAAAACATAATTATATAATATGAAGGAGTCAATATTTTGAAAGGATTTATAAAAAAAATCAAACAAATTAACTTTGGGCTTATGTCTCCTGAGGATATTCGTGAAATGTCAGTAGTTAAAATTGAAACTCCTGATACTTACGATGAGGATGGTTATCCTATTGAAAATGGTTTAATGGATCCTCATTTAGGGGTTATTGATCCAAGTTTAAAATGTAGGTCTTGTGGTTACAGAGGTGGAGAGTGTCAAGGACACTTCGGTAGTATTGAGTTAGCCAGACCTGTTATTCATGTTGGTTTTGGTGATATAATTCACAAAATTTTACGTTCAACATGTAATGAATGTGGTCGTGTTTTATTAACTGATGATGAAATCTTCAAATACACTGAAAAGATTAAAGATGCTCAAAATCATCATGAAAATTTAACTAAACTTTTAAAAGAGATTTATAATGAAGCTCGTCGTGATGTTTGTCCTCACTGTGAAGCAGCTCAGGATGATATTACTATTGATAAGCCGGTTTCCATTGTTCAAAAAATGGAAGGTGAAGATTATAAATTAACTGCTAGTGAAGTTCGTGAAAGGCTTGAAAGGATTTCTGATGAAGATGCTTTTGTTTTAGGTGTTAATCCTGAAGTAGCTAGGCCAGAATGGTTAGTTTTAACTGTTTTACCTGTTCCTCCAGTTACTGTAAGGCCTTCTATTACTTTAGATACTGGTGAAAGGTCTGAAGATGATTTAACTCACAAACTTGTTGATATTTTACGTATTAATCAAAGATTAATTGAAAACATGGAAGCAGGTGCTCCTCAACTTATTGTTGAAGATTTATGGGAGTTATTGCAATACCATGTAACTACTTACTTTGATAATGAAGCTAGTGGTGTTCCTCCTGCAAGACACAGGTCTGGAAGACCTTTAAAAACTTTAGCTCAAAGGTTAAAAGGTAAAGAAGGTAGGTTCAGAAGTAATTTGTCTGGTAAAAGGGTTAATTTCTCTGCCCGTACTGTAATTTCACCAGATCCAAACATCAGTATTAATGAAGTTGGTGTTCCTGAAATGATTGCAAAAGAGGTTACTGTACCTGCTTATGTAAATGACTGGAACATGGATGAAATGAGAACATATATTGAAAACGGTCCTAATGTTCATCCTGGAGCCAACTATGTTATAAGAACTGACGGAAGGAAAATCAGGGTTTATGATGAAACTAAAGACATGATTTTAGAGAAGTTGGAACCTGGTTATATTATTGAAAGACACCTGAAAGATGGTGATATGGTTTTATTCAACCGTCAGCCTTCTCTTCACAGAATGTCTATGATGGCTCATGAGGTAAGGGTTTTACCTTATAAGACTTTCCGTCTTAATTTATGTGTATGTCCTCCTTACAATGCAGATTTCGATGGGGATGAAATGAACATGCACGTTTTCCAAACTGATGAGTCTCGTGCTGAGGCTAAGTCTTTAATGCGTGTACAGGAACATATTTTATCTCCAAGGTTTGGTGGACCTATTATTGGTGCTATTCACGACCACATTTCCGGAGCATATCTTTTAACAAAACCAGGATCTGAATTTAGCGAAGAACAGGCACTGCAGATAATCAGAAAATCACATTTGTTTAATAATGAAAATGTTGATCCTAAACACTTAAAACGTAAACATGAAAACTGGACTGGTAAAGAGTTATTCTCTTTATTACTGCCTGATGATTTGAATCTTGTTTATAAAGCTGAGATTTGTCAGAAATGTGATGTCTGTAAAGAAGAAGCTTGTGACATTGATGCTTATGTTGTAATTGAAGACGGTGAACTTAAACAGGGTGTCATTGATGAAAAAGCTTACGGTTCTTTCTCAGGACGTATTTTAGATAAAATCGTTAAAGAGTATGGCCCTGCTAGAGCCAGAGAATTCTTAGACAGGTCTACTGATTTGGCTATCTGTGGAATTATGAAAACAGGAATTACTACAAGTACAAATGATGAAGAAATTCCTGAAGAAGCTCAGGAAAGAATTAATGAGCATTTAAGAGAATCTGAAAATAAGGTAGATAAATTAGTTGAAGCATATGAAAACGATTATCTTGAAGCTTTACCTGGTAGAAGCCTTGAAGAAACTTTAGAAATGAAGATTATGCAAGTGCTCGGGGAAGCTAGGGACGTATCTGGTCAAATTGCAGAAAACTACCTTACTATGGAACACAATCATTCTGTAGTTATGGCACGTACTGGTGCTAGGGCATCTATGTTGAACCTTACTCAGATTACTTCCTGTGTAGGACAGCAATCTGTTCGTGGTGGTCGTATCCACAGGGGTTATATTGACAGGACTTTACCTCATTTCCGTAAAAATGAGTTAGGTGCAAAGGCAAAAGGATTTGTACATTCAAGTTATAAAAAAGGTTTGGATCCAATTGAATTCTTCTTCCACGCTATGGGAGGAAGAGAAGGTCTTGTAGATACAGCGATTCGTACAGCACAATCCGGTTATATGCAAAGAAGACTGGTAAATGCACTTCAGGATTTACAGGTTAAACCGTCAGGACTTGTTACTGATAATCAGGGAATGGTTATCCAACTTATGTTTGGTGAAGATGGAGTAGATCCAGCTAAAAGTGACTTTGGTAAAGCAGCTGACTTAAATAAAATCATTGATGAAAATAGGTTAGGAGATGCTAATCCAAACTATGATTCAAGTGTTGAACAAGAGGGTAAATAGGTGTAACTATGGATGATGCAATAATTAAAAAAGTGGAAGATGCTTTACTTAAAGCTGAAATAAACTTTGATGCAAGAATTGTTGAAAATGGAATTATTGACCCATCAAGTCGTGTAAAGTTCCCTGAAAAATATGTGGATGATTTAGCATCTGCTTATGTTAACAGGCATTTATCTGATGATGAATTAGATATGCTTATTGGAGAGCTTAAAACTGCCTATGAACGAGCTCATGTTGAAGCTGGTGAGGCTGTTGGAACAGTAGCTGCACAATCTGTAGGTGAACCGGGTACTCAGATGACTATGCGTACTTTTCACTATGCAGGGGTAATGGAATTAAACGTAACATTAGGTCTTCCAAGACTTATTGAAATCGTTGACGCAAGAAAAAAAATAGCTACTCCAACAATGGATATTTACTTTACTGAAGAAAAACGTCATGATGAAGAATTCGTTAAAACTTTAGCTAATAAAATTGGTAAAAGTACTGTAAATGATGTTCTCAGTGATTTCAGTTTAAATTATGCTGATATGAAAGTTGAAGCAGTTTTAGACGAAAGAAAAATTGAAGATAAAAGACTTGATCTTGATGAAATTCTTGCTAAAATTCAGAAAAACTTTAAAAAAGCTGATATTAAGGATAATCTCAAGATTATTGTCGAACCGCCAAAACGTGAAATTAGGGAACTCCGTCTTTTAGCAGACAAATTCCGTGATTTACAGATAAGTGGTATTAAAGACATTGGAAAAGTCATTATCCGTAAAGATGAAAGAGAATGGATTATGCACACTGAAGGTTCTAATCTTAAAGATATTCTCTCTATGGAAGGTATTGACACATACAGAACTACTACAAATGACATTCATGAGATAGAAACTGTATTGGGTATTGAAGCAGCTCGTCAATCAATTATTAACGAAGCAAGAAATACTCTTGAAAACCAAGGTCTTAGTGTTGATGTTAGACACATTATGTTAGTTGCAGATATTATGACTTCTGAAGGAGAAGTAAAATCCATTGGTAGACATGGTATTAGTGGTGAAAAATCAAGCGTTTTAGCTCGTGCAGCTTTTGAAGAAACTGGTAAACATTTACTTCGTGCAAGTATTCGCGGTGAAGTTGATGATTTAACTGGTATCATCGAAAATATTATTATTGGACAACCAATACCTCTTGGTACCGGTTCAATCGGTGTCAAAATGGCAAATAAAAATGAATAGGAGGCTAGATGATGGACGTAGATAGAAGTATCAGGGTAGCTGTCGATACTGGTGATGTGACATTAGGCTCTGAAAAATCAATTCAATCTTTAAAATTAGGAAAAGGTCAGCTTGTAATTGTTGCTGCAAACACTCCTAAAGATATTGTTGAAGATGTTGAATATTATACAAATCTTTCAGATATCCCATCATACACTTACGAAGGTTCAAGTGTAGAATTGGGTTCTGTCTGTGGTAAACCATTTACAGTTGCTACATTAATCGTTAACGATCCAGGAGATTCTACTATATTAGATGATTTGAGGTAGATTCATATGTCTATTAAATTCACTGCAAATGAAATTAGATACATAGCTCTTTTTGAAAACATGACTGGAGCAATGGTTAAAGATTGTATTATCGATGATGAACATGGTAAAGTCACATTTGTCGTGAAAAACGGTGATATGGGATTAGCTATTGGAAAAGGCGGAAGCACTGTTTCCAAAGTTCAAAGAGCAGTAGATAAAGGAATTGAAATCGTTGAATTGTCCGACGATCCGATTCAATTTATTAAAAATCTTTTATCCCCTGCAGAAGTACAAGGTGTTAAAGTACTTCAGAAGGAATCAGGTGAAAAAATAGCTACTGTTACAGCAGATAATACCAACAAACGTATTGCTATTGGTAAAAACGGCGTTAATATCGAAAGAGCTAAGTTAATTGCAAAAAGACAACACAATATAAACAATATTATTTTAAAATAGCTATTAATTTAGCTATTTATTTTTACTTTTTTTTAATTACTTCTTTTAATATCAAAAATTTAGGCAGTAAAATAGATACCTTTATTAATGTTAAAAAAGATAAATCATCATAAGATATCGACAATTAATGGAACATAGTTGTGTGTGCTTTTTACTATGCTTCCAATAAAAAATCATGATATCTTCATTTTTAGATAATTTAATTGTCTAATTAATTATTATATTATTAACTAGTT
>ERZ1106954.3544-NODE-3544-length-10151-cov-3.964540_pt1 | contig 10151 bp, 8 predicted proteins | sample MGYA00403678_ERZ1106954 | MGnify/ENA primary metagenome ERZ1106954 (study PRJEB35170, sample SAMEA104062445) | human gut metagenome | biome: human gut; feature: human-associated habitat; material: faeces | place: Denmark | collected 2012-08-20 ... | reverse complement strand
GGACACAAATGGCAGGCGGGCGAAAAAAGTTCGGTCAACGACGTCGGCATAAAAACATGCTCCAAAACAACGATTCAGCAGCTCAAACGTAAAGGCCTGGACCACACAGACGGCTCCAAGCCCAAGGCGCCGTAATCGTCCGACACGAATTTTGTAATGTCAAGACTGGAATCAACAAAGTGCCGCTTTATGATGTAGGTATTCCGCCCCCCGCGGAGCAACTGGGTGAACCGTCGCGTTTATTTAGGGAGCCCACACAGTCGTACTTAGTACAGGTATCCTTCGTTGTTAAGGACGCTGGAACAGTCGATGAGGGCACCCACCTGTTTTAGGTGGGTTCATTTTCGTAACGTGGGGGGTGGTTTTCTTTTGCCGAAAGTCACCATTACAGTCCATATGGATCCCCGCCGGCATCCCGACAAGCCATCGACAACATCCCAATATCTGGTAAGCGCGTGATTATCGCTCGGCGCAAACCCCCGCACCCCCTCGGTCGAGTATCATGGGTCAGCTATGCCCTTTTGCGCGTAGCGTCCTTTGACCTTTTCCTTCGACGCTTGGCGGTTTATCGATTCATGGCTTCCTCCACGAGCTTCATACCGTACCTTTGCGTGGCGGCCGCGGCTTTTATCACGACCTTCCTTGCGGTGCCCCTGGTCAAGCGCCTGGCAATCAAGCTCGACGCCGTCGACTATCCCTCAAAACGCCGCATTAACACCAAGCCTATCCCCCGCATGGGCGGCACGGCAGTCTTTTTGGGCCTCGTTGTGGCCTGCATCGTGCAGATCCTGGGCACCTGGTACCTGGGGTGGCCGCCCGTTTTGGTGCCTCATCCCCTCTTGCACATCAGCTACCCCATACTGGCGCTTTCTTTTACCGTCATCTTTGCGACCGGCGCAATCGACGACGTCTATCAGCTCAAGCCCAAGCAAAAGCTGACAGGTCAGGTCCTCGCCGCGCTCATCGCCTGCGTGGGCGGCCTGCGCATCGGCGTCATCGTCAACCCGTTTGCCCCTGGCGATATCATGCTTGGCTGGCTCGCCTACCCCATCACCGTGATCTACCTGGTGGCGTTCACCAACATCATCAACCTCATCGACGGCCTTGACGGCCTGGCCACGGGCATTTGCGGCATCGCATCGTTCACCATGTTCACGATGGCCATGCTTTCGGGCCGTATCGACGCCGCCGCGCTCTCCATCGCGCTCTTTGGCTCGTGCGTGGCTTTTCTGCATTACAACTTCAACCCTGCGAGCATCTTCTTGGGCGACTCGGGGTCGCTTCTGTTGGGCTTCGCTTTGGGCTCCATCTCGCTGCTCAACGTGAGCCGCACCGCCGCGCTCACCTCACTCATCATCCCGCTCATCGTGGCAGGCGTGCCCATCATCGACACGTTCAGCGCCATCGTGCGCCGCAAGCGCGCCCACATTAGCATTGGACAGGCCGACAAGGGCCACATTCACCACCGCCTGATCCAAGAGGGTTACAACCAAAAGCAGGCCGTGCTGCTCATCTACGCCTGGTGCATCATGCTTTCGGCCGGCGCCGCCGCGATCAATCAGGTCGAGGTGCCCACGCGCGTGCTCATCTTTGTCGTGCTCGCCATTGGCTCGGCCGCCTTCGCCAAGCACCTGCACCTGTTTGAGCCCGTCCTGCGCCACCATTACAACAAGCGCACGCACGAAGATGAGCTGGTCACCCCCGACGACCCCGCTTTTAAGCAGGAGGAGCAGGCAGCCGAGGAGCGCAAAGAAGAGCGCCACCACAAGCTCTAGGACAAGCTGCCGAGGATGTGCCAAGGCACCGTTGGCCAAGCGCGGCCACGCCGCGCCCATCGCACAAGCCACCCCTCTCCCGCCCCTCGCCTACTTACGCCCCGCCCCTCCAATAAACGCGTTATCATCAAAACCTGCGAACGAACGTTAGGAGCAATCATGCCAAACGAGAACAGCTACGAAGTCGCGTTGCAAAAGAGCAACGCCATTCGCGAGGGCTTGGCAAAGACGCCCGAGAAGTTCACCATGCTCACCGGCGACCGCCCGACCGGACGCTTGCACCTGGGTCACTACTTCGGCACCCTCAAGGGCCGCGTTGAGCTGCAGAACATGGGCGCCAAGACCAACGTGCTCATCGCCGACTACCAGGTCATCACCGACCGCGACACCACCGAGCATATCCAGGACAACGTGTACAACATGGTCATGGACTACCTTGCCTGCGGCATCGACCCCGACAAGACCATGATCTACGCGCACTCCGCCGTGCCCGCCGCGAACCAGCTCATGCTGCCGTTCCTGTCGCTGGTGTCCGAGGCCGAGCTGGCGCGCAACCCCACGGTTAAGGCCGAGATGGAGGCCTCGGGCCACGAGCTCACCGGACTTCTGCTCACCTACCCGGTGCACCAGGCCTGCGACATCCTGTTCTGCAAGGGCAACGTCGTGCCCGTCGGTCGCGACCAGCTGCCGCACATCGAGCTCACCCGCACCATCGCCCGCCGCTTTAACAACCGCTATGGCAAGGTATTTCCCGAGGTCGAAGCGCTGCTGTCCGAGACCCCGCTGCTGCCCGGCCTTGACGGTCGCAAGATGAGCAAGAGCTACGGCAACGCCATCAATATTTCGATGACCGCCGAAGAGACGGCCAAGCGCATCAAGAAGAGCCAGACCGACTCCGAGCGCATGATCACGTTCGATCCCGAGAACCGCCCCGGCGTGTCCGGCCTGCTTTCGACGGCCGCCATCTGCACCGGCCGTTCCGAGGTCGAGATTGCCGAGGAGATTGGCATGGGCGGCTCCGGCCAGCTCAAGAAGTACGTAACCGAGGCCGTCAACGAGTACTTCGCACCGATCCGCGAGCGTCGCCAGCGCTACGAGAACGACCTGGACTATGTGAAGGACGTCCTGCACGAGGGCAACCGTCGCGCCAACGAGATCGCCGATCAGACCCTGGCAGAGGTTCAGGACGCCATGGGCATGGTGTACTAGACCGATCTTCCGGCTTGAGCTTTAGATTGCTTTAGGGCGGGCGCTGCGGCGTCCGCCTCATTTTGGAGCCGGACCGCTTCGGCTCCGTCCATCGCACTCCCCCGACAAACAGGAACAGGCCCGCCGGCAGTTAGTTGCCAGCGGGCCTGTTCCCGAAGTACACCGTTGAATCGCACAGAGGGGAGGAATGCGAATCAAACTCAACAGGGCAGGCTTTTTCATCGCCTATTGCCTGCTCCGTTGCTGAAACCAATATAGTTCACCGTGGTTTACTTTCTAGCGTCAATATGCGCCGCCATAGCTTCTCCATAAGTTAGCCCAAGTAAACTAAGCCACCACAAAGGGGGCAGGCACCTTTGTGATGGTTTTCGCCACGACAGAGCCGTTAGAGTCCGGCAGGCCAACGACAGACGGCCAGGTCGACGTGCATGTCGTCCTTAAACGCCACACCCTCCCCTAGCAAAAGCTCACGTTGAGCATCGGGACCGCCAAAAGCAAAACCCTCGCATATGCGCCCGTCGGCAAACACCACGCGGTGACAGGGAATCTCGCCGGGGCGCGGATTGCTATGCAGGGCATACCCCACGTACCGCGCACTTCGTGGACGACCGGCAAGCAGCGCCACCTGACCATACGTGGCGACCATCCCCTCGGGGATCTGCTCGACCACCTCGTACACCCGTTCAAAAAAGCCCTCAGACGCCAACATACGCTCCTTTCAACCGAAACCAGCATAAACCACCACAAAGGTGCCTGTCCCCTTTGTGGTGGTTTTGACCGGAAAGCTAGTTGGCGGGGCGGAAGAAGGCTACGGCTACGGCGCCGGGACCCACATGGGTGCCGATAGTGGCGCCAATGGTGTGGATGGGAAGCTCGCTTTCGGCATGGCCGGCCCACAGCGCGGCGCTGTCCTCGATATACTTCTTGAGCACCGCATCCGAAAGACCCGTATAGCCGAGCGCCAACGGCATGGAAAAGTCGATGCCGCCCGCCTGCTCGACCTTCTGGTTCAACAGGTTTCGACCGTTTTTGGAACCGCGCGCCTTGCCCAACTGCACGATGAGGCCGTCCTCGGCGGCCACGACCGGCTTCACATTGAGCAGCGTACCCACAGCGCCCGCCGCCGCAGACAGGCGGCCGCCGCGCACCAGGTATTCCAGCGTCTCGAGCAGGCCGATAACCACCACACGGTCACGGACGGCCTCGACCGCCGCCGCGATCTGGGCCGCACTACGGCCCTCGTCCACCAGGCGCAGCGCATACTCGACCAGCACGCGCTCGCCCAAGGTCACGTTATTGCTGTCCACGACGAACACGTCGCCGCCCGGCGCCTCGGCAAGTGCCGTACGAGCGCTCTGGTTGGTGCCCGAAAGCTTGGCGCCCACGGTAATGATCACGGCCTCATCGCCGGCCTCACGTGCTTCGGCAATCGCCTGCGAAAAGGCGTACGGGTTGACCTGACCGGTCTTGGGCAGCTCGTCGCGCTCCACGAGCATCTCGTAAAAGCGCTGGTGATCGATGTCGACGCCATCCATGTACACATCGGTGCCAAAGGTGACGGACAGCGGCAGAACACGCAGCGCGGGGTGCTCAGCCGGCGTCATATCGCTCGCGGAATCGGTAATAATACGAATGGACATAGCGAATCCTTTCTTGCGCAGATCTCGCGCAGGGAATTTTGACAGCAATGCCCCGGCACGGTAGACGCGCTCAAACGGGACTATGCAGTTGTTAATTGGAAGCAAATGCCTTGGCGGCCTTAGATCTCGCGCAAGGTGTTGAGAATCGTACGCAGCGACGCGTACATCTGCTCGCGCTGCTCCACGCCCATGGCCTTACCGGTGGTGTCGAGCACTTCGCGAATGATGCGGTCGGCCTCGCTCATGCTCTCGCCGCCCAGGGCAGTCAGGCGCACCGGGGCACGGTACTTGACGGCCGCATCGCCCGAGTCATCAACCTCGACGTAGCCGCCCTCCTCCAGATGCGCCAGTGTGCGCGAAACGGCGGCACGGGTAACGCCGGCCATGCGGGCGAGGTCGGCGCCAGTCAGGCCTTCCTTGCTGCGCTCAAGATAGTACAGGCACATGACGTCGGAGCCCTTAAGGCCGAGCCTTGCGCCTTCGGACGTCTTGATGCGCTGAATCTCCTTGTAGAGCCCGCTGATCAGTCCGACAAAATCCTCAAAACGTGTCTCGTCGTTCTGCTGCATGGGAGACGACCGCCTTTCGCTTGCATGATGCTAACGGGTTAACATCTTAGCCGCATGTCCGAACCCCCGTACCCAAATATCCCAATTGTTAACCCATCAACATAAAAACCACCACAAAGGGGACAGGCACCTTTGTGGTGGTCTGGGGCATCAATAGGTTCTAGGCGCCGCTACAGCTCCACGCAGGGATTGTCGCGGGTTACAAGCGTCTTAACGACGACCGTCGCTCCCAGATAGCGCTCAAGCAGCTCGGCCAAGCGATCGATGGCGGCCTGACAGTCCCCCATCCGCTCGGGCTCCACGCACTCAATCGCCAGAAATGCGTCCGCCGAATCGTCGGACAGCGCCGTGCGAACGCCATCGCGCCAGTTCCAGCAACGGCACACGGCGCCCGCATCATCTATGTAGGCGAGCTCACCGGGCAGCGTCGGATCATCCGCCTCCTCGCCAAGTGGCAAGAACGCGTCGCCGCCGCCGGTCACCGCCAGGCGCAGATTGCCCTCAATAGCATGCAAATCTTCACCGCCAACGGGCAACGCATAAGTCAACGAAATCGTGTTGTAGATATCCACCGCCGGCGTAATGTGGCCGACCGGCTTGCCTTTGAGCACGCGCTTGAGCAGGTTCTCAACTGAGCAACGCGCGCCCTTCTTGGTCTTGAACAGGCGATACGCCTCGCGCCATGCCTTAACCGGCGCGTTCTCGCTGATGGTATCGCTCGTCAGGTGACGCTCCGCATCGATATTGGCGCGGTCGAGCAGCGCGGCGATCGCATCCACGTCCTCCTGAGGAATCTGCGCCGCGGGCTTCATGCCCTTTACGACCACGACGCCAATCGCCGCCTGTGGAAACAGCTCCCAAAATGAATCCTCGGCAATAAAGCTCTTCATATGCTCTCCCTTCATAGCGTGCGCCCGAGCGGGGGCGTCTAAGCAAAAAGCGCCCTCACGACGGCCACCTTCAAAGTCCTACGGTGCCGTCACAAGAGCGCTTACGCTGTCCCCATCCGGAGAAGGGGACGATATGTCAGGCGTATTGTAACCCGAGTCATCCACGCGAGCAAAACCACCATAAAGGCGCCTGTCCCCTTTGTGGTGGATATGGACTCACGGCGAAGCTAGTGGCGAAGTCCCAGCAGCCCGCGGCCGCGATGACGAGCGTCGGCGTGTACTTGGGCGTGCGGGCCGGCGGCTTTGACGGACTCGGGCAGGTGCGAGTACTTCTTCTCGAAGTTCTCCTCGAACATCACCGCCAGATTGTGCGCCGCCTCGTCGTAGCGCGCGGTGCTCTGCCAGTATTGGCGCGGCACCAGGATGCCATCGGGCACGCCGTGGCACGTCGTGGGAATGTCGACGTTAAAGATGTCGTCGTGCACGAACTCGCTGTCCTCGATGGTGCCGTCGAGGGCGCGCGCGACCAGCGAGCGCGTGTAGGCAAGCTCGATGCGATGGCCCACACCATAACCGCCGCCAATCCAGCCGGTGTTGACCAGGTACACGCGCGTACGACCGTCGGCGATACGCTCGCCGAGCATCTTGGCATAGACCATGGGGTCGAGCGGCATAAACGGCTCGCCAAACAGCGAGGAGAACGTGGGCGTGGGCTCGGTGACGCCGACCTCGGTGCCGGGAATCTTAGCCGTAAAGCCCGTCACAAAGTGGTACATGGCGGCATCGGCCGTCAGACGTGAGATGGGTGGCAGCACGCCAAAAGCGTCGCAAGTCAGGAACAGCACGACACTCGGAGTGGTGCCCATGCCCTTAGTCCACGCGTTAGGAATGTGCTCCACGGGATAGGCCACGCGCGTGTTGTGCGTGATCGAGACGTCGTCGTAGTTGGGCTTGCGATTCTCATCGAGTACCACGTTTTCGCAGATGGCGCCAAAGCGAACGGCGTTGAAGATCTCGGGCTCGTGGAACGCGTCCAGGCCCTCGCACTTGGCGTAGCAGCCGCCCTCGACGTTAAAGATGCCCATATCGGACCAGCCGTGCTCGTCATCGCCGATCAGCAGGCGTGTGGGATTGGCCGAAAGCGTGGTCTTGCCGGTGCCGGACAGGCCAAAGAACACGGCGGTCTCGTGCGTGACGGGATCCATGCTGGCCGAGCAATGCATGGGCAGTACGTCGTCCTCGACGGGCAGCAGGTAATTCATGACGCTGAAGATGGACTTTTTAATCTCGCCGGAGTAGCCGGTACCAGCGACCAGAATCACGCGCTCCTGGAAATTGATGACCACCGCGGCGCTGGAGTTGAGGCCCTTGATGGCGGGGTCACACTGGTAACCTGGCGCGGCAAGGACGCAGAAGTCCGGCTCACCGGTGCGCGCGATTTCGCGGGCAAGCGGGCGGGCAAGCATCTGCTTAATAAAGAGCGCCTGACTGGCACGCTCGCAGGCGACAAGCAGGCGACGTGTATGGTTGCGGTCGGCACCGGCCATACCGCGGGTGACGAACACGTCGCGCTCGTTGAGATAGTCGACGACGCCGGATTTGATGGCCTCGTAGCTCTCGACAGACAGCGGGCGGTTGACAGCGCCCCAGGCAATCTTGTCGTGCACGTCGGGCGTGTCGACGATAAAGCGGTCGTTAGGCGAGCGGCCGGTGCGCTCCCCCGTCTCGATCACCAACGCGCCGTTGGAGGCCATGCGGCCTTCGTTGCGGCGGATGGCATGCTCGACGAGCTCTGCCGCCGGCAGGTCCACCAGCAGGCGGGGCTGGTTCTCGGCGGGATCTTCGACCAGCGTAAGACCAAAGTTAGACAGAACTTCTGCAGGGGTAACACCAGACATGGGGCCTCCTTTAAAAGCGCGACACGTGGACGCGGCGCGCACTTTACTCACGTTAAGCCCGTTGTACCCGATATGCAAAAACGTTTTTGCGGCAACGGCGAAGCGCCCGCTCAACGGTCAAAAATCGCACGCAAGCGGCCTAGTCATTGGGGACGTTCTTAAACGACTAGTCGTTGGGGACACTCTTGAACAGGCAGCAGCCAAGGAGTGTCCCCAGATGCCGGCACATAAGGAACGTCCCTAAGTGCCGACTACCGCACGTTTACCGACAAATTACAGCCGCCCGCCGAAATTATTGAACAACCTGTTCAAAAACACGAATCGATACCACCGCGGCTATACTAGAGCGCAGCAAGAGAAAGGAACCGCCTTGAGCATCACGCCCCTCGATAGCATCCGCCGCGCCATCGCCCGCCGCAATGGCGTCGCCGATCCCACCGTATCGGGCGGGGTGCACGGACAGGGCGGACGCATCGAGAACGGCCTGTTCCCCGCATCGCACACCGCCGAGGAGCTCGCACGAATCCAAGAGCTAAGCCAGCGTAACGCCGGCGGCCCCGGCAGCAGCCAGGCCACACGCCGTCGCCGCGAGCGCGATCGCCAGCCCGGCCCCATCCACCGCATGGTCAACGCTTGGTGGAACCGTCTGCTAGGCGCCATCTACGGCGGCGGGTTCTCCACGCAAGAGGCTGAATGCGAAGAGCACGCCACCCGCCGCGATTACCTTTGGAACACTCTCGGCACCGCCGTGCGGGGCTTGGCGTTTCCGCTGCTCACCATCGTGTCCACACAGCTCGTGGGCGCCGAAGAAGCAGGCAAATTCTCCATCGCCTTCGTCACCGGCACGCTCATCATGATCGCGTGCAACTACGGCGTGCGCAACTTTCAGGTCTCGGACATCGACGAAAAAACCTCCTTCGCCTCCTACCAGCTCAACCGCTGGCTCTGCGGAGCGCTCGCGCTGGCATGCGGCCTGGTATACAGCAGCGCCCGCGGCTATGACGCGCAGATGGCGACGATCGGCCTGGGCGTCTACCTCTATAAGGCGATCGACGGCATCGCCGACGTGTACGAGGGCCGCCTGCAGCAGGCCGACAAGCTCTATTTGGCCGGCATGAGCCAAACGCTGCGTTCCGCCGGCGTCATCGCGGTCTTTAGCGTGGCGCTGTTCCTCACGCGCAGCATGCCCATCGCGGCCATGGCCATGGGCATCGCCGCGATTGCCTCGCTCGTGCTGGTCACCGCCCCGCTCGCCCTGCTCGAGACCGAAAAATCGCGCCGCGTGAGCCTTCGCGAGGTCGGCCACCTGTTTGTCCAGTGCGCTCCACTCTTTGGTGCACTGTTCTTGTTCAACCTCATCGAGAGCATGCCCAAGTTTGTGATGGAAGGCACGCTGGCATACAAATATCAGCTGTACTTTAATGCCCTGTTCTTTCCGGCGCAGGCTATTTTGCTGAGCATTGGATTTATCTATAAACCGCAGCTCCTGCGCTTGTCGAGCATTTGGGCTAATCCTCGCAAGCGTCGTCGCTTTGACCTGATTATTGTTGCCGTTATGGCGCTGATCGTGGTCATCACCGGCGCGTGCGCCGCATTTATGGCAGGCCCGGGCATCCCCCTCATGAGCTTTATGTACGGCCTCAGCTTTGAACGCTACCGTACGCTGGCGCTGCTGATGGTCGTCGCCGGCGGCGTCACCGCGGCCATCGACTTTATCTACGCCATCATCACGGTGCTGCGCCACGCTAGAGACGTCACCAAGATCTACCTGATCTGCTTCGCCGTAAGCGTGGTGCTGCCGGTGATCCTGATTAAGCTGCTGGGTCTGATGGGCGCTGTGGTGAGCTACCTAGCCATCATGGCCCTACTCCTGGTGCTGCTGATAATCGAGTACGCCAACATCCGCCAACGCATCGAACGCGACCGCAACCCATACGGCGCCTAATTAGCTGCCCCCGGTCACCGGAATTTGCGATGGAATCGCCCCAGCTGGGGTCTCGTTGCGGACAATATGCATCACGCAAAACTAAGTGAGTAGACTTTTACCGAATCCTCGACCACACCGACAAAGCACAAGTCTGTGACCTGCGGTTTTATAGAGGCAAACATGTTGGGTGCTCGGCATTTCCAAAAAAGTCTACTCACTTAGCCAGCGGGCAGCCAAATGATT
>ERZ1106954.3541-NODE-3541-length-10152-cov-35.502724_pt1 | contig 10152 bp, 7 predicted proteins | sample MGYA00403678_ERZ1106954 | MGnify/ENA primary metagenome ERZ1106954 (study PRJEB35170, sample SAMEA104062445) | human gut metagenome | biome: human gut; feature: human-associated habitat; material: faeces | place: Denmark | collected 2012-08-20 ... | reverse complement strand
TGATCAGGGCCAGCACGATGGCCACGATGGGGGGCAGCAGGGACCAGAAGGTGCCGGCAAACGGAGTCTCGGAGTAGACCTTCTCCTCATAGGTGGTGTACTCCACGCCGTTGACGTCCTTGGACTTCTCTTCGGACTTGACGTACTCGGTACCGTCGGCGCCGACGATGGTGTTGCCATCCTCAGACAGCTCGAAGTAGGTGCCGGCCTCGGGGCTCACATAGTAGGAGCCGTCCAGCGCATACTTAGAGCCCTCGCTGTCGTCCACGGTCCGCTGGATGCCATCCAGGAACACGCCGTCGCCGGTGGTGTAGAACGCGCCGTCGCCGACGAAGACGGGGTTTTCCTTGCCCTTAAACTGGATCCCCAGGATGACCAGCAGGACAATGAAAACACCCAGCGCTACGAAATACGCTATTTTGGTGCTTTTCTTTTCCATGTGTGTGATTTACCTCCTCACAAATTGGTGGTGAATACCATCAGCCGGCGAAACAGCGTATCTGCCCCGCCAACCTCCTGTATCATACCGTTACGCTAAGAAATTGTCAAGTTCTTAACGTCATATTCCATTATTTTAACAAATTGTGAACTCCGTTTTCGTCGTTTTTACAAAAGAAACCGGGCGGCAAACACAGCATCGTGTGCTTTTTACGGCAGGCGGCACAAGTCTTTCCGGGTCCGCGGACGCAAAAAGAGACGCCGGTGCGGCGGCACCGGCGTCCCCTCTGTTAAGTAAGCGTTTGTTTATTAACAATTCGTCAAGAGACTTTACAGGAAGAATTCCTTTATCTGACCGTACAGGATGAGGACCATGATCAGCGGCGTGATGAACTTGACGCAGACCTTGAAGAAGCCGTAGCTGCCCATGGCATGACCGGACTGCTCCGTCTCTTCCTTGACGAACTCGGGGCCGATCTCCCAGCCGATCATCAGAGACATCAGCAGCGCGCCCAGCGGCATCATAACGCCCTCGGACAGCGCATCCCAGAAGTCCAGCCAGTCGGCAGCCCAGGTCTTGGGATTTGCAATGTTCAGCAATTCCGCAGGCGAGAAGCTGCTGGCACCCAGACGGTCGGCGCAGACCAGGATGCAGCCCAGGCCCACACAGGCGGCGGCGATGAGGGTATAGCTCTTGCGCTTGTCGCCCTTGCCCTCGTCGCGGGCCTTATCCACAAAGTGAGCCACGATGACCTCCAGCAGGGAGATAGAGGAGGAGATAGCGGCAAAGACCACCAGCAGATAGAACAGGATGCCGAAGATGGGGCCGAGGCCGCCCATGCGGCTAAACACGTTCTGCATGGTGACGAACAGCAGGGACGGGCCACCCACTGCGCCGGAGGGATCCAGAGCGAAGCGACCGGGCAGCACGCACAGGCCGGCCATCAGAGCCACCATCGTATCCATGACCACGATCAGCAGCGCGTTCTTCTGGATGTTCTCCTTCTTCTGCAGATAGGAGCCGTAGGTGATCATGGCGCCCATACCCAGGGACAGGGAGAAGAACATCTGGCCGCCGGCGGTAGCCAGCACGGTCAGGACGTCGGGTGTCTCCTGCTTGAAGGTCACGATGCGCTGCATGACACCGTTGATCTCCACCGCGGACATTTTCACACCATCGATGACGGCGGAGGCGGGAACATAGTATCCATTTTCAGTAGCCCAGCCAGGGGCAAACATGTACTTCAGGCCATCCAGGGCGCTGCCGTGGATCACGTGCTCCACCAGGGAGCCGTCCGCCTGGAGCACCTGCACGGTGGTGTCCACACCGTCCAGCGTGCAGGCGCGGATGATGCAGATCAGCAGAGCCACGAACAGGGCAGGCATACCCACGGAGCAGACCTTCTCGATACCGCCGCCGACGCCGCCGAGAACGATAAGCATAGTCAGCACCACGAAAATCAAGCCATAGATAATGGCCTCGGTGGTGCTGGACATGAAAGCGCCGAACACCGCGTCGCCCAGAGAGGCGCTGGCTGCGTCCGCCGACGCGGCGGCGATGGCACTGGCGCCAAAGCCCGCGCCGAACAGGTCGCCTACATTGAGCACCACATACTTAATGCAGTAGCCGCCCAGAGCGCAGTAGAAGAACAGGATGAAGAACGCGGACAGGATGCCCATCCAGCCCATCCAGCTGAACTTCTTGCTAAGGGCCTTATATGCTGCCACAGCGCCCTTGCCTGTCTTACGACCAATGGCCAGCTCGCCCACCATGACGATGAAGCCGCAGCAAACAGCCAAAATGAGGTAAATGATGAGGAACGTGAAGCCGCCGCAGGCGCCCATCTTATTGGGGAAGCCCCAGATGTTGCCCAGGCCGACCGCCGAGCCGACCGCGGCCATCAGGAATCCGAAATTGGATCCAAAGCCTTTTCTTTCTTCCATTGTTTTCTCTCCTTACAAGTTTCCCCCGCCGCGCCGCGGCGGGCGTGTTTGTATCTTACAGCGAAAAAACCGCCCTGTAAATACAGGCAGGCGTTTCTTAACACGGTAACAGCGGAAATGCGGTTTTTCTTTATCCGTACATTATAAAATTTCCGTAAAGCGTCGGTTCGTGTCGGCAGATATTTTCTTCAAAAGAAACACCCCGCATATGAAAAAGACCGCCCGCAGGCGGTCTTTTCTTCTCGGTATGTATCAGTCTCCCTCGCGCATACGGTAGCCGACGCCCACCTCGGTGAAAATATACTGGGGGTTGCCGGGGGTAGGCTCGATCTTGCGGCGGATGTTGGCCATATTTACCCGGAGGATCTGATTGTCAGTCTTGGCCTTGGGCCCCCACAGCTCCCGGATAATGAAGTCGTAGGTCAGGACCTTGCCGGCGTATTTGCCCAGCAGGGCCACGATCTTGTACTCATTGACGGTCAATCCGGCGTTCTCGCCGTTCATCAGCACCTGGTGCTTATCATAGTCGATGGTCAGATCGCCGGTGACGAACTTGCCGGACTGGGCGATCTGGGTGTTGGAAAGGGTGGTGCGGGTGTGGCGGATGGCGGTGCGGATACGGGCCAGCAGTTCAGAGGTGCCGAAGGGCTTGACCAGATAGTCGTCGGCGCCGTAATCCAGGGCCTCCACCTTGTCGTGCTCGTGGTTGCGGGCAGAAACCACCACCACCGGCAGATTGGACCACTTGCGGACAGATTTCAGCACCTCCATGCCGTCCATATCGGGCAGGCCCAGGTCCAGGACGATCATGTCCGGGCAATGGGAGGCGATCATGGTCAGGGCCTCCTCGCCGGTGCGGACAATGATGGTGTCGAAGCCGTTGGCGGTGAGGATCATGGAGATAAAGTTGCTGATGGACTGCTCATCCTCCACGATCAGGACTTTGTCTTTAATCTTCATCTGCTTCTCCTTTCATGGGCAGGGTCACGGTAAATACCGCACCGCCCTCCTGTCTGTTGTCTCCCCGTATTACACCGCCGTGGGCCAGCACAATGGTGCGGCACACGGACAGACCAATTCCCATGCTGCGCTTGCCGTCACTGCTGCGGTCGCTGCGGGCGGAGCCGTCGAACAGACGGGGCAGCAGGTGCTGGGGAATGCCGCGGCCGTCGTCGGCCACGGTGAAAACCGCGCAGTTTCCCTCGCTGGACAGGGTCACGTTGATATGGTGAGTCTCGCCGTGGATGACGGCGTTCTCCATCAGGTTCACCAGTACCTGCTCCATCAGCAGGGGATCCATGGGCACCATCATCAGTTCATCCGGCAGATGGACACGGATATCCACCTCCGGGTAGTGCTTGTGGGTCTTGGCCACGGCGGACTCGATGACCTCCTCCGCCGGCTCCGGCTCTTTCTTGACCTTAGCCTCCTCAGAGCTTATGCGTGTGATGGACAGCAAATTCTCTACAATGCGGATGAGCCACTGGGCGTCCTCGTTGGTGGATCGCAGCAGCTGCTGGCGCTGCTCCTGCGTCAGTCCGCCGTCCTGCTCCAGCAGAACGTTGGTGGCGCCCACGATGCCGGTCAGCGGCGTGCGGATATCGTGGGACACGGCGCGCAGCAGGTCGGCATACATCTTTTCGCGGTCGGCCTCCCGGCGCACCTGCTCGGTCTGCTTGGCCCGGCTGGTAACGGTAGCGGTCAGGATGGAGATGGTCATCATCACCAGGAACGTCAGCGGAAAGCCCGTCAGCGTAAAGCTGATATGCCAGAAGGGGTAGGTAAAGATGATGTCCACGCTGAACATCCCCACCACTGCCATGATGATGCCCAGCAGATAGCCGTCCGTCCAGTAGGCGGTAAGGAACACATCCAGCAGAAAGATCATGGCAACGTAGCTGGTGTCGTTGTGCATATCGAAGCTGCGAAGCAGCAGACAGCACATAACGGCTACCAGGTAGAGTCCCAGTGCTTTCAGCACATCCATGCCGGAAAAGCGCAGGCCAATGGTCCGCAGCAGCTGTCTCCGGCGGGCTTGTTTACCGGTCATAGCCGCCCTCCCCTCCTTTTGATGACGTTATTATAACATACATTATCGCTAAGGTAACGCTAAGATATCGTTAAGGTATCACGAATATCTCATTAAGAGCAACCGAAAATAACAAATAAGAGACGGCGTTGGCCGTCTCTTTTCATCTTTGCTGCGCGGGGATCAGGCTTTGCGATCTATGTGCAGGAGGCGTTTTCTGTCGAAAAACACCCATAAAAAAGCAAATCACCACGCTTTCGCGTGGTTTCCTCATCGGTATGCCTTACCGCTGGCTCACTTCCCAGTCGCTGTCGGCAAAGATCATGTCATCCAGGTCACCCCAGATCCAAGTTGTCGTCATGGTGATATCACGCTCCTTTCTTCCGTTTTACAGTGTTATTATATGCCGCGGCAGCCCGGATAACAAGGGCAAAATTGGATATTCTGTATAAAGCTTTTGTAAACTTTTATTGCACATTGCACAATACCTATGCGTTATTTCTGTGTAACACTCTTGCGCTGTTGTGTGCTGCATAGTATAATAAAGTGTTCAAGCAGTCTTATGTGGTGAGGTGAGCACCTGATGAGAGAGTTTCACGGCGGCGACTATGATGTGGCCGTCATCGGCGCAGGGCACGCGGGCATCGAGGCCGCCCTGGCGGCGGCCCGGATGGGCATGAAGACCGTCTGCCTGACGGTGAGCCTGGACGCGGTGGGGAATATGCCCTGCAACCCGGCCATCGGCGGCACCGGCAAGGGCCATCTGGTCCGGGAGCTGGACGCACTGGGGGGCGAGATGGCCCGGGCGGCGGACAGGGCCTGCATCCAGTATCGGATGCTGAACCGGGGCAAGGGTCCCGCCGTGTGGTCCCTGCGGGCCCAGGCGGACCGGCGGAAATACCAGCAGGTGATGAAGCACACGCTGGAATTGCAGCCGGGGCTGACGCTGCGGCAGGCGGAGGTGGCGGAGATACGCTGCGACGGGAACGGCCATGCCGCCGCTGTGGTGCTCCGCACCGGCGCGGTGCTGGGCGCCCGGGCGGTCATTCTGTGCACGGGCACGTATCTGACCGGACAGACCATCGTGGGCGAGTGCATCGAGTCCTCCGGGCCGGACGGCCTGCACCCGGCCAACGCCCTGACGGACAGCCTGCGGGCACTGGGGCTGCCCCTGCGGCGGTTCAAGACCGGCACGCCGCCGCGGATACACCGGGGCAGCGTGGACTTCAGCAAAATGGAGCTGCAGGAGGGCGACCCGGATCCGCTGCCTTTCAGCTTTGAGACAAAGAACGTGCCGGAAAACCGGGCGGTGTGCTACCTGACCTACACCAACGAGGAGACGCACCGGATCATACGGGAAAATCTGGACCGCAGTCCCATTTACTCCGGCGTTATCGAGGGCATCGGCCCCCGGTACTGCCCGTCCATCGAGACGAAGGTGGTGCGCTTTGCGGACAAGCCCCGGCACCAGCTGTTTATCGAGCCTATGGGGCTGGACACCGAGGAGCTGTATGTGCAGGGCTTTTCGTCCTCTATGCCGGAGGAGGTGCAGCTGGAGATGCTGCACACGGTGCCGGGGCTGGAGCACGCAGTGATGATGCGGCCGGCCTACGCCATTGAGTACGACTGCATCGACCCGCTGGCGCTGCTGCCCACGCTGGAGGTAAAGGCGGTGCCCGGCCTGTACGGCGCGGGGCAGTTCAACGGCTCCTCCGGCTACGAGGAGGCGGCGGTGCAGGGCTTTGTGGCCGGCGTGAACGCGGCGCTGAAATTGCAGGGTCGGGAGCCGCTGGTGCTCAAGCGGAGCGAGAGCTATATCGGCACGCTGATCGACGACCTGGTGACCAAGGGCACCGAGGAGCCGTACCGCATGATGACCAGTCGGTCGGAATACCGGCTGCTGCTGCGGCAGGACAACGCCGACGCGCGGCTGTGCCCTATCGGGCACGAGCTGGGGCTGGTCAGCGATGAACGGCTGGCCGCGGTGGAGGCCAAGTACGAGGCCGTGGCAAAGGAGATACGGCGGCTGAAGCGCACGGGCATACCCGGTACGCCGGAGCTGAACGCCCTGCTGGCAGAACGGGGCACCGCCGCCGTGGACAGCGGCTGCCGCCTGATCGATCTGCTGCGGCGGCCCCAGTTGACCTACGCGGACCTGGCAGAATTCGACACAAATCGACCCGACCTGCCCGCGGAGGTGCGGGAGCAGGTGGAGATCACCGTGAAGTACGAGGGCTATATCCAGCGCCAGCAACGGCAGGTGGCGGAGTTTGAGAAGCTGGAGCGCCGGAAGCTGCCGCCGGATATGGACTACGACCACATTCAGGGTCTGCGGCTGGAGGCGCGGGAGAAGCTCAGCGCGCTGCGGCCCCTGAACGTGGGGCAGGCCGGGCGGGTATCCGGCGTGTCACCGGCGGATGTGGCGGCGCTGCTGATCTGGCTGCAGACACACGACAAGGAGGCGGACGCATGACGGCACATGAGCTGACCCACACCATACGGAACGATATGCCGGTGTATCCCGGCACGGAGCAGCCCCGGCTGACCACCGCCTGCACGATCGACCAGTGCGGCTACCGGGAGACGCTGCTGCATATGTTCTCCCATACCGGCACCCACATGGACGCCCCGGCCCATATGCTCCGTGACGGTACGGCGCTGGACCGCTACGACGCGGCGAAGTTCGCCGGTCCCGCCGTGGTGGTGGACTGCCGGGGGCAGCGCGCCATTACTCTGTCCCTGCTGCAGAGCTATGACCTGAACGGCGCGGACTTCGTGCTGTTCTGCACCGGCTGGGACAAGAAGTGGGGCACGCCGGGCTACTATGAGGGCTTTCCCTGCCTGACGGCGGAGGCGGCGGCATATCTGGCCGGCCTGCCGCTGAAGGGCGTGGGCGAGGACACCATCTCGCTGGACCCCTGCGACAGCGTGGATTTTCCCAACCACATGACACTGCTGGGCGCGGACTTTGTGAACACCGAGAACCTCAAGGGGCTGGACAAGCTGCTGGGCCGACGCTTCACGTTCGTTACGCTGCCCCTGAAATTTGAGAATGCCGATGGCTGCTCCTGCCGCGCCATCGCTCTGGAGGAATGACAATGGGTAAACTGCGGTTCCTGTTTGCGCTGTGGATGGCAAAGCTGTCCATCCCGGCGCTGAAGATCACCCGCCACAACGGCACGGACTTTCCCGGCAGTCTGGCGGTGAAGCTGTGTCCGGACTTTTTGAAGTATATCGGCAAGCCGGAGCACATCATAGCCGTCACCGGCACCAACGGCAAGACCACCGTGGCCAATATGCTGAACGACGTGCTCACCGCCGAGGGCAAGACCGTACTCAGCAACCGGGCGGGCAGCAACATCATCTCCGGCGTCAGCACGGCGCTGCTGAAGGGCTGCGGCCTGCTGGGCCGGGTCAGGCCGGAGTACGACCTGGCGATCCTGGAGATCGACGAGCGCTCCGCGCCCAGGATCTATCCCTATGTGAAGCCGGAGCACATCGTCATCACCAACCTGTTCCGGGACTCCATCATGCGGAACGCCCATCCGGGCTACATCGCGGACATCCTGACCCGGTCCCTGCCTAAGGAGAGCAGGCTGATCCTCAACGCCGACGACCTGATCTCCTGCACGGTGGCACCGGAGAACCAGCGGGTATATTTTGGCATCGACCGGCTGCCCACCGACGTGACGGAATGCGAGAACCTGCTGAACGATATGCGTATCTGCCCCCGATGCGCCGGGAAGCTGCGGTATGAATACCGCCGCTACCACCACATCGGCCGGGCCGTGTGCGAGAGCTGCGGCTTCCACTCCCCCGACTGCGACTATCTGGCCACAAAGGTGGACACCGCCGCCCACACCATGTGCATACGGGAGGCGGGGCAGGAATACCCGTACACCCTCATCACCGACAGCCTGCACAACATCTACAACACGGTGACGGTCATCGCCGCCCTGCGGCAGCTGGGCTATGACCACGGCACCATCGCCCGCCGCATGGCGGAGGTAAAGATCCCCGCCAGCCGGCTGTCCGAGGAGGAGATCGGCGGCGTGAAGGTCATTATGCAGATGTCCAAGGACAAGAACGCCCTGGCCTGCTCCCGCAACTTCGACTATATCCGGTCCAAGCCGGGGAAGAAGGAACTGCTGCTGATGATGAACTGCCTGGGTGTGGCCAAAAGCTGGTCGGAGAACCCCAGCTGGATGTACGACACGGATTTTGAATTCCTGAACAGTGACGATGTGACGTGCCTGGTCTGCGCCGGGCCGCGGGCCTATGACTACCAGCTGCGGCTGCTGCTGGCGGGCATCCCCCGGCAGAAGATACGGCTGGCCGAGGACGAGTTCGCCGCCCTGGAGCTGCTGCCGCTGACCCCCGGCGACGACGTGTATCTGCTTTACGGCGTGGACGGCACGCCCCTGGCCTTCCGGGTCAGGGAAAAGCTGAAGGAAAAGCTGCTGGCAAAGGAGGGCGCGCAATGAAGGCGGAAATTCTGTTTCCGGAGGTCTGCAACCTGTACGGCGATCTGCAGAACATCTACTATCTGAAGCGCTGCTGCCCGGCGCTGGAGATCATAGAGACGGACCTGCACAGCAAACCCCGGTTCCTCACGGAGGATGTGGCGCTGGTCTATATGGGCAGTACCACGGAGCAGGGGCTGCGTCTGGCGGCGGACGCCCTGCGGCCCTATGCCGCGGACATCGCCGCAAGGGCGGACGCGGGACAGCTGATCCTGCTGACCGGCAATGCGCCGGACGTGTTTTCCGCCGCCATAGAAAGCGACAGCGCCGACACCATACAGGGGCTGGGCATTCTGCCCGGACGGGTGCGGTACACCATGATGAAGCGGCACAACAGCTTCTTCCTGGGCACCTTTGACGGTATGGAGGTCGTCGGCTTCAAGAGCCTGTTCGGCTTCCACTACGACGCAGCGGAGACGGAGGGCTGGTTTGACACCGTGCGGGGCGTGGGCCGCACGCCGGAGTCGAAGCTGGAGGGCTTTTGCCGGGGCGGGCTGTACGCTACGGCGCTGATCGGTCCCCTGCTGCCGCTGAACCCGCCCCTGTGCAAGTGGCTGCTGCGGCAGATGGGCGCCGAGGACACGCTGGCCTTCGAGGACGCGGCCTTCGCCAGCTTTAACAAACGTGTGGCGGAGTTCAAGGAGCCGGGCAGAGGTTTCCAATACTCGTAAGCAAAAAACATCCCCCGGTCGGGGGATGTTTTTTGTATCAGAGCTTTTCGGACAGTGTTTCGTCCAGGCCCACGCCGTAGAGGTTCTTGGCCGAGCAGCCGGCGCGCCCGCCGCCGGCACAGGCACAGGCACAGGCGCAGGCGCAGCTGCTGGCGCAGGCACAGTGGCTGCCGCCGCCGAAACCGCCGCCGCCAAATCCGCCGCCCCGGCTTCCGCCGCCGAAGCCGCCGCCACCTCTTCTGGGCGGTCTGGGCTTTGTTTTGGTGCCCACGCTGCCGGGACGGGGCCTGCCGTCCGGCCCGGCGGGGTACCACAGGTGGTTCACGAACACATACCGGGTGCCGAAGCCGCCGGCGTAGCCGTCGCCCCGGCGGGCGGCGGAGATCAGCACGAGGATGAATATCACCACGAAGATCGTCACCATCATGCCGATGATGGCGTCACCGGTGTCGTCATCGTCGTAGTAATAGTCATCGCTGCCGTTCCAGCCGCCGTCGGGGACGTTGTTGGCGCTGTATTCCTCCGACAGCTGGGTGGGCCAGTCGGT
>ERZ1106954.3540-NODE-3540-length-10155-cov-3.496238_pt1 | contig 10155 bp, 10 predicted proteins | sample MGYA00403678_ERZ1106954 | MGnify/ENA primary metagenome ERZ1106954 (study PRJEB35170, sample SAMEA104062445) | human gut metagenome | biome: human gut; feature: human-associated habitat; material: faeces | place: Denmark | collected 2012-08-20 ... | reverse complement strand
CATACATCCACTGCCGCTTGGCGTCGTCCACCGTTTGTCCGGTGTACTGGTTTTTTAATTCAAAAGCGAATACCGGGATGCCGTTGAGCACCAGCACCATATCCACGCTCTTTTTCGTGTTGGCAGAGAAGTACCACTGGCGATAGCACTCGATGGTGTTTGCCGCCCACTGGGCAGCCGCCGCCTGATTCAGGGCAGACTCCGGCTTAAAATAGCACACCCGAAAACGCAGTCCACGGTGCTTGAAGCCGTGGCGCAGGACAGAGAGCAGACCTTCCGTCTCGCAGGCAGTGTTGAACGCCGTGCAGAATTTCCGCACCGGGTCCACCTGATTGGCGTTTTCAAAACGCGCCCATTCCTTGGGCTGGGTGCGCTGAACAAAGTCGATCAGGGTATGCACATAGAGCCCCTGTTTCGCGTCATAGGTATCCGCGCCCTTGGTATATCCGCCCGCCGGGGAGAGAAAGAAGGATTCTATATCCGCTTCAAAGCGTTTTTCGGTGGTAATCATAGTTCGTTCCCCTTATGTAAAGTTATCCTCTGTTGTGCTTGTTGAAATACGCAGCGATAACAGCACAAAACTCTGCCATTGCCTGCTGCTGATAGGCAGGCTCGATTTTGTCGTAGCCGTCCAGAAAATCAGACAGTGCCTTCGCTGTGTCCTGCACCTGCTTGACCTGCGAAAAATGATGCTCCGCCTGTGCCTGCTGCCGGATATAGTCATAATTCCAAATGTTGTAGAGTGGATTCATTTATACGACCTCCTTCTTGCCCGTCACATACTCATAAATCAGAGATTTCTTGTAGTTTTCGATTTCGGTGAGGTATTGCTGTTTTTTCGCAATTAGACGATCTAACCCGACGCAAACATCGGAAATATAAGCTGCAATTCTCTTTTGTTCGGAAAAATCAGTAATTGGTATCCAAATATTTCGCAAATTATCTTGACTAAGTTTTGGTTGCGCAGAACCAGTGATATAGTAATTTAAGTCGAGTGCTTCGAGTGCATAGAAAACAAAATGAAAATCTACACCTTCTTTGGGTCTAAGGATGTGTGCATGATTGTTTATCCACGCTTTTCCATTGATCTCATACATTATTGGGAGATTTCTCATACGGAGATTAGCACCGTCCTCTCCTATCAGCATCACATGATCGTCAATCGTGTAGCTGTCTATTTTGTCAATAGCACCAGACGCACCATAGTAATCGTATAAAACATCCGCATTTTGATTTCTTTTATCAGCCGTGACCGGGCTTCGAAACTGGTCCAAAATATCACACAGCCATTTTAATTTGACAATTTCAAAATCCTGGCTTATTTCTCCAATCCATTCAATGCCGCTGTTCTTCATCGGCCTGTCGCCACTGACGCCCTTGGTGACTGCCTGCATAATGACCGCCTGTTTCAGCTTTTTGTATTCTTCAATGGACGCACGGGTCTTTTCCAATACAGCGTTGATTTCGGCGCACTCTGCATCCAAAAACGCCGCAATGCGCTCTTGCTCGGCATATTCCGGGACAGGAACAGTAATAGATTTCATTTCCTGCCAGCGGGTCGTCCAAAGATCGGCTACAATTCCGTGTCCCCACTTATAAAACTCATCCGCAAACAATGTGGTGTGGAAAAGCCAGTTGTAATAGCCGGGATGCATAGCCGTCCTCGGTGTCAAAATGATATTGATTAGGGAAACAGACCCATCTAAAGGAGAAATACCGCAGGAACCACGACGGTCAGAGCGGCTGTTGATTGCAAAGTCTCCAACCCGCACCAGTTTTCTGTTGCCTCCGTCATTCGTCTTTGCAGCGGTAGCAAGCTGCGGCAGAATGCCTTGCATTGTCACCGATAACGGCTGATAATCTTTGTCGGAAACCTTTTCATTTCGCTGCGTATATAAACTTCCGATTTTCGAAAGCTGCCACCTCTTTGGTATAGCCCCAATCCAAACAATCCTGCTGTCTTTCATTTCACGCATAACATCACCTTAGACATACCTTTGCAAAATCTCTTGCAAAATCATTAAGCTCCAATAGCCCTTTAGCCTCTACTTTTGCCACATAAGAATCCCTGGTTGCTTGATTTGCCCATACTTTTAGAGACTCAATAAAACTATTGTCGATCAGCTTATTATAAACCTCATCGTTACTGCTCCACTTTAGGAAGTCAATAGTCAGCAGGCCTAACCTCGATAAGTTTTGAAGTGATTTCGATAAATCATTCGGGTTTAGCGCATCAACTTCTATGCCCACCAAATATAGCGGCAGATATTCTTTTCTTATTTTGCGCTTCTCATCATCAATTTTGCACAAATCCATTTTGCAAATAGGGATTGTTTCTGCTTTAGCACATTCATTGAAAACTGCTTTGAAAACCATAGCATCTGCCGGTGACAACTGTTCAATAACTTTTACAAATGCAGGTGTACACAAATTTTGCGTTCTCATATCCATATCGCTCACAAGTAAGTTTGAGAACAGTTCCGCCAGATCATCGTCCATTATGTTGTATTTGAGTGACTCCATTGTGGGTCCAACGATATGTAATTGCGGTTCAATCCTATCTTCTTCTGGAATGCTATTATATTTTTTCTCCATTTCTTTTTCAAATGCGATTGCCTTTTGCTCATATTTTATGTTGAGTTTTTTCAGTGGATACATGACCACATGATTGAAAAAGCCGGACAATGTCCCGAAAAAACCACCCACATTCTTTGCTGTTGGTTGTACTGTGTCCGCATAGACCTCTTTAACTGTTTCTTTTGCGACAGACAATGCGGTTTCTTTTACAATATTCTCATTTTCCATCTTTACCCCTCCTTATGGAACAGCGCGTTCAGGCTGTCGGCAATTTCGCGCTCCAGCGTTTGAATCCGCTCCACAATGTCGTCCACCGGCTCCGGCGGCTGATACTCATAGAAATAGCGGGTCATCGGAATCTCATAGCCCACCTTGGTCTTGCTCTTGTCAATCCACGCATCCGGAGCGTAAGGCAGGACTTCCCGTGCAAAGTAGGCGTCAATATCCTGCACCAGCGGCACATTTTCGGTGTCCCGCAGGGCGGCGTCCGCCACCGGCTTGCCCCGTTTCATCACGATCTCGCCGTTTTCGTCCCGCTGCGGGCGCTCCACAACGATTTTGTTGTAGCCGAACTCCTCGCTGCCGAAAATCTTGCTCTCGCAGTACACGCCGGACTTGTCCCCATACACGGCATTGTTCCGGTATTCGCCGTAGGCCTGCACGATCAGCTCCCGGCAGTGGTCGCTGATGTCGTTGCGCTTGGTGCCGATGGCTTTGCGGCGCTGTTCATAGCAGTGGGACGCGTCAATGAGCTGCACCTTGCCGCAGCGGTAGGCGGGCTTGTCCTTGCACAGCACCCAGATATAGGTGGAAATGCCGGTGTTCATAAACTGATCGGTGGAAAGCTGAATGATGGCGTCCAGCCAATCGTTTTCCAGGATATACTGGCTTTTCATTTTCTGCCATTTGTGATTATACCTCCTGAACGGTACAAAAGTACCCAAACATACAAATTATATTATACAATAAAAAGCCTGTTTTGCAAGTGCTTATTTATATCTTTTTGACCTTTTTTGGCATACTTGAATAAAACGGACGGTTATGCTATACTGAAATCAGTTTACAGCCTTTAAGAAAAGGGGTATTTCCTTGATAAGCGTGATAGTTCCTGTATATAAAGTCGAAAATGTTGTCGAGAACTGCATAAAGAGTATGCTTTCTCAGACCTTTTCCGAATTTGAGCTGATACTTATTGATGACGGTTCACCCGATTCTTCGGGTAAAATCTGCGACGAATGGGCAAAAAAAGACGGCAGGATTAAGGTTATCCACCAAAAAAACGGCGGTCAGTGCGCTGCGAGGAACGCAGGCCTTAAAATCGCAATGGGAGACAGGATAATGTTTCTCGATTCGGACGACTGCGTGAGAAACAACATTCTCGAAAAGCTTTCTGCGGTTATGGACGACACCGGCGCCGACCTTGTTAGATGCGGATATGTAAAATTTAAAAGCTACGGCGAAGAAATCCCCAAAGACCCCGAAGAAACAGGCAATGTCAGTGTATTCACCTGCGGCGAAGCGTTTGAAAATATGACGCTTGGCAAATTTTCAAACCGTAAGCCCTTTCCGCCGATAGTTTGCGCTGCCCTTTATAAAAAAGAGGTTTTGGACGGTGTGACTTTCCCGGAGGGCAAAATATATGAAGAGGGCTTTGTGTTGCCGCACATATTCTTAAAGTGCGAAAAACTTGCGTTTTTGGATGAATGTTTGTATCTATACTATGAGAACACAGACGGAACAATGGCAAAAAAACTCAGCCGGCAAGGGCTTTTGAGCCTTGACGATTGGCGCGAGATACACTTTTTGATTTTCGATAAATTTCCGCATTTGAGAGAGGCAACGGCAGAGCGGTGGATAGGCAGATATTTTTCCACATATAAAGAACTTCTGAGCCGCGGCGATATAGATGAGGACGGCAAATACAAAAAATATATTAAGGACGAGCTTAAAAAGTATCAGGAGCATTTTGAAAAATATGCCGGAAAATCCACATTTAATAAGGTTAAAGCGTTTAACAAGGGCGAGAGAGCATATAAAAATCACCTGAAAAAGCAGAAATTTATTTTAAAAGTGCGTGCTAAACTCGGAATTAAAGAAAAGGAGTGCTAAAATGTCTGTTTTCGGACTTTATTTTCATGCGGGCAGCTATAATCACGGATGTGAAGCTTTGGTAAGAACCACATCCTCGCTCATAAAAGACACATGCAAAAATTCAAAGATAAATCTATATTCATTCAGCCCCGAAGAGGACAAGGAATTCGGAGTAAAAAACATAGACGAAATGCACAAGCTTTTTTTCACGGCTGCCTCGGTTGATGTCAAAAAACCGTCTGCCGATTGGTTGAAGCTCGCATTTCTCAATAAAATATCAAAAGAAAAAGCAGACGCTTTTTACTGGTCTATAAATTGCCGTGAAAAGAGCCTTAAAGAAAATGATGTGTTTTTATCCATCGGCGGCGATAACTATTGCTATTCCTGTGATCATCAGATGTATGCAATGAACGAGAAGATAAAAAAACTCAAAAAAGAGCTTATTCTTTGGGGCTGCTCAATCGGCAAAGAAAATCTGACCGATATAAAAACGACAGACCTCAGGCATTTTGACACGATTGTTGCAAGAGAGAGCATAACATATAACAATATGCTTGATATAGGCATTGACAAGTCAAAATTAAGACTTCATGCAGACCCTGCGTTCATGCTCAAAAGCGACGAACTGCCTTTGCCGGACGGCTTTGCTCCCGGCAACACCGTGGGGCTTAATATCAGCCCGATGGTAATTGATTTTGAGAAAAAAGATAAAAAGGGCATTGCAATGCGCTCTTTTGAAAAAATAATCGAATACATTTTGTCGGACACCGATTGCTCGGTTGCGCTCATACCGCACGTTATAAAGCCGACGGATAACGACATTGACGCTTTGAAAAAGCTTTATGAAAAATATAAAGACAGCGGCAGAATAGTCCTTTTTGACGGGAAGCTCAACGCCGAACAGATTAAGGGCTACATTGCAAGGTGCCGCGCTTTTGTCGGTGCAAGGACTCATTCCACCATTGCCGCATATTCAACCTGCGTTCCGACCTTAGTGCTGGGTTACAGCGTGAAATCGCGCGGAATAGCGCGGGATATTTTCGGCAGCGAAGAGGGCAGAGTTGTACCTGTGAACGATTTAAAGGACGAAAACACCTTGCTTGATGCGTTTAAAAATCTTATGAAAAACGAAGATACGGTCAGAAAAGAGCTTCAAAACAGAATGCCGGAGTATATTCGGTCGGCATATAATGCTGCCGAGGTCATAAAAAAATATTGAAAAAAGCCACGCTTTGACTTGATTGTCTCGGCGTGGCTTTGCGTTATGTCAATTTTTAAATTTTCCCTCTTTGCACTGTATGCTTTTGAAACCCGTGCGCCGAATCCCGAGAAGAGAATCCATTTCGTCTGCGGCATTTTCAAAATTTCTGCGCATATGGTGCACAAGTATGTAGTCGGCTTCTTTGATTTTGCCGTTTGATTTTTGGCAAAAATCTCTCACAGGCGCGGCGAGTGAGAACACCCATATGGGCGAACAGATTGTAACATGGCTGAATTTTGAAATATCACATTCAATATCTTTTGTCGGCATAGCCCGGCGGTGCATACCGAATCTTCCGCACCACCAAAAGCCGAGAGTTCCCTCCGTTCTTTCGGTCGATTTTATTTCGTAAATGCACGCTCCCGTGCGCTCCGCCTCTTCAAATGCGATTTTTTTGGTGTAACCCATTCGCGAAAAATAAATTACGGCGATTTCGGGATTAGTACCGATATTTTTATAGTCGTTCTCGTTTACGTTGAAATGCTCCTGCTCATAAAATACCCACGCCGCATAGCCCGTCACAGCCTGCAAAAATCCGAAGATAAAGTATGTCGTAGACATAAAATTCATGGGGAACATATAGAACTGAATACAAATCCACAGCATAAGAGTTATGCCGAAAATGCCGCCTAAAATTATGCCGCTCTTTTTGTTTTTGAAGAGCAAAAACGCCGCAATCAGGTTGCTTATGCCGTTTACTGTGAGCAGTGCAATTCCCGAAAATATAAAATTTTGAAACAAAACGTCCGCAAACGGCAGCACCGCAAAATAGGGGAGCATAGCGTCCATTCCCATTGCTTTGCCGCTTGGGTCATAAAACATTCCCGCCGCACCGGCAACTGCGCATATGCCTATAAAAAGAGTCCAGAATATCAGTGCTCGGCGTGTGGGCTTATATCTTGATTTTTTCACTTGAAGGCACTCCTTTTATCTTCTGCCGATATAGCGGAAGACCTTCTTCTTATATTCCAAATATTCTTCTCCGAAAGTTTTTGCCATGTATTTTTCCTCCTGCAAAATTTGCAGATGAAGCATCACTATGCTGAAAAGCGAAAACAGCAGAGTACAGATGTTGAAAAACATCAATAAAATGCCTATGTACATAAAATCAAAACCGACAAAGGCGGGGTTCCTGCTGAATTTATATATCCCATCGGTAACAAGCTTTGTTTTGTCTTTTTCGGGTATGCCGGCACGCCAGCTGTCTTTCATATAAGTTACCGAAATTAAAAAGAAAATATCGCCGATTCCCGCAATGCAAAATCCCGTGAAGCGTGCGCCGGAGGGCATTATATTCCAATCGAAAAATATAGATAAAAGCTGAATTATCACCACTGAAAATGTGGCGACAGACATAAGCGTTTCAACTGTGTGCAGTTTTTTCTCTTTTCTTTTGCCTATTTGGTGAGTTGTTATGCCCTTCTTTTTCTGAATAATCATTTTGCCGAAATATATCGCATAAAACACCGCGAGAATAAAAATTGCCATAAGCTTAAAAGGCAGATTGTTTTCTGAAAAGTTCATCTTATTTTTCCTCCGATTGATTTTTCTTAGCCTGCTTGTTTACAGAATCAAAAAAGAGCGCAACGTGATTTTTCAGCATCTTAACACATTCGTCTTCTTTTTGCGGCTGTCGGTCGCAAATGCCTATTAACGATAATATAGGTGCGGTGTATGCGAGTGCAAAGGCTTTGGGGTTGCCGCCCATTATTGTGTTTGACTTAATCAAATGAGAAAAAATGTTTTCATGGTAGTCAACAATATCGTCAACATATCGCTTTGTATAAGCCGCGGCAAGCTCGGGTGAGCGAAACTGCTCAATAGTCATCATTTTTCTCATGCGGCTCACAAATTCATCGTGTATTGAGTATAAAAATATTTGCGTGACTTTCTCAATGAGCCCTTCTTTTGTTATTTTTTCAAAAACCTCTCCGTCGTCCTCGGCGGAGTGCATATGAACAGAAAGCGTATTTGTAAATTCGTTGTATTTTTTAGACGCTTCTGCCGCAATTTCATCAAATATAGCTTGCTTGCTTTTAAAATGATTGTATAAAGACGGCGCTTTTATCCCGACTGCCGCAGCAATTTGCTGTGTGCTCACCGCGTCATAGCCGTATTCCGAAAATAATCCGAGCGCCTCTTTTAAAATACGCTCCCTTGTGTCGGAAATTTTCATAATCAGCCTCCTAACTAACATTAGTTAGTATTATAAACTAATACTCATTAGTTGTCAATGAATATACGTAATTTTCTTGATTATTTTTTATTATTGTGATAAAGTTCATTAAAGTGATTTCGGAGGTGTACGGTTATGAAAAATGACGCACTTGATATAATTTCCTGCGCCGTTAAGGCAGCCGATCCATATGATTCGACCCGAAATATATTAAACAGCTTAAAAGACGAGCTTATGCAGTCTCTTACTGTTTTCAGCATAGGCAAGGCGGCCGTGCCGATGGCTGACGCCGCGCAGAGCGTGTTCGGTGAAAGAATAAAAAACGGACTTCTTGTGACAAAGTATTCTCATATCGGTTCGTTCTTTTCAAAATATTTTGACATGGTTGAAGCCGCACACCCTATAAGCGACAATAACAGTATTCTTGCGGCGGAAAAAGCACTTATGATTGCCGAAAATCTCGGTGAGGGCGATGCTTTGCTTGTTTTGCTCTCCGGCGGTGGTAGTGCGCTGTTGGAAAAAAGCGTTGTCTCTGCCGAAATCCAGCGTGATATAACAAAAAAACTCCTCGCAAGAGGGGCGGAAATAGACGAAATAAATGCGATAAGGCGCAGAATATCTCTTGTAAAAGGCGGAAAGCTTGCCGCTGCGGCATATCCGGCAAAGGTTTACACAGTTGCGCTTTCGGATGTTTTGAGTAACGATAAAAGCGTGATAGCCTCGGGCATCACAGTTAAAGAATCGCTCCCAAAGGACGAATTTTTGAAAATCGCAAATAAATATTTGCCCGAGTATATCGAAATTTTTAAAACAACTGTTTCGGATGAAGAGATAAAAATAAACGACGGCGGATATTTCTTTGCCGGCGATATAAATTCTCTTTGCTCCGCGGCAGAAAAAAGAGCCAAAGAGCTTGGCTACAATGTTGCCGATTCTTTCAGGGCGCTTACGGGCGAGGCGAGCGATAACGCGGCTCGGCTCATAGCAAAGGCACTTAAACAAAGCGGCAAAAACGCCTATGTCTACGGCGGTGAAACAACCGTTACATTAAAGGGCGGCGGACTCGGCGGCAGAAATCAGGAGATGGCACTTAGAGCCGCAATAGAGCTTAAAGGCAAAGATAATATTGTGTTCGCTTCTGTCGGCTCCGACGGTACGGACGGCCCCACCGATGCGGCAGGCGGCATAGCCGACGGCGATACATACCGCAAAATGAAAGAAAAGGGGATAGACCCCGAAGCGGAGCTTAAAAATAACAATTCATACTACGCACTCGGCGCGGCAGATGCGCTTATAGTAACTGGCCCCACAGGTACAAATGTCAATGATTTGACACTGATATTGACGGATAATTAAATCGGTATACTGCTCTTTTTCGGAGCAGTATTTTTTTATTTCTACTTGCAATATTGTGCGAAACATATTATAATTGGCTCATAAACCAATCACTTGAGAAAGGAAGATTAAAAATAGCAAGGCGATATGACAAAGAAGAATCAAAAAGACGCATACTTTCGGCGTGCGTCAAATTGTTTATAGAGAGGGGATACTGCGGCACAACACTTTCCGAAATTTTAAAAGAGGCAGATGTGACATCAAGCACGTTTCAAAACATATTTCACACAAAAGACGGTGTGCTTTTGGAACTTGCCGAGTTTATGTTCGGCAACCAGTTTGAAGCGGCAAGAGCTTTGACCGGCAGCAATATACCGCCCATATACATATATGCGGCAGAAACGGCAATACAAATGACAATAGCCGAGCTTAACGAGAATTTACGCGAGATTTATTTGGAGGCATACACTCAGCCCGAAATAGCGGAGTATATACACCAGCAGACCTCAAGCGAGCTTTATAAAATCTTTTCATCTTATTTGCCGAATTATTCGGAGAGTGATTTTTATGAGCTTGAAATAGGCTCCGCCGGCATTATGCGCGGATATATGGCGCGTCCGTGCGACAAGTATTTCACACTTGAAAAAAAGCTTGAGCGCTTTCTTCGCATGAGCCTCGGCGCATATTCGGTTCCGGTTGAAGAACAAGATGCGGT
>ERZ1106954.3538-NODE-3538-length-10158-cov-12.043452_pt1 | contig 10158 bp, 10 predicted proteins | sample MGYA00403678_ERZ1106954 | MGnify/ENA primary metagenome ERZ1106954 (study PRJEB35170, sample SAMEA104062445) | human gut metagenome | biome: human gut; feature: human-associated habitat; material: faeces | place: Denmark | collected 2012-08-20 ... | reverse complement strand
GTTATTATACCATATCCCCCGTCTCTATGCTAATCCAGATTAATTCAGAGGTTTCCTTGTTCTCCGCCTTGCCCTTAGCTGTGTTCAAATCCGTCCGGCTGAAGTACCACTTGATATGATACAGCGCGCGGCGCATCATCTCCTGCACGGTCTCCGGCGGGATCTTTTTCTCGCTTGCCACATACGGAGCAACAAAGGCCAGCGCGAACAGCTCGTTATACGCCATGGGGTTGTCGTCCCCGATATCGTCCGCTTGCGCGACCAGCTCCTTATAGACTTTATGGCTCTTTTTCATGATCTCTGCGGCGTACTGCTTCCCGTATTTCTCCGCGAGAACCTGCTTCATCGGAGCCTTGAACATCCAGAAATAAAAACCGTTATGTCTCAGCAATTCCCGATACGGATATAAAGCAGTACGCCATGCTGCGCCGCCCGCGCGGTATGGGCGCTTGACAGCGGGGGGATATTGGCGTATCATACATGCTATCCATTCTAGCATTCTGGAGGCATGGCCTTGAAAAAACTCTCTGCATTCATTACCGCGCTCTCGCTGATGCTCCTCATGGGCTGCGGCGCGGCTGATCCTGCGCCCGCACCCACGGTCGAGCCGAACCCTGGCAGCGCCGAGATAATAATAGAGCCGAGCGACACGCCGGAGGTCTCCGGCGGAGATACGGAGCCTGACACCGTGCACGCGCTGCTTGCCGGCATGACTCTTGAACAGAAGGTCGGCCAGCTGTTCATTATCCGCCCCGAATCGCTGGACACCGACCTGACGCCGGAGCAGGTTCATGACGCATCGCAGTACGGTGTGTCAGCGCTGAGCGGGGATATGGCGGCGCAGCTTGCGCTCCGTCCGGCGGGCGGCTTTGTCCTGTTCGGCAAAAATATTCAGGATCCAGATCAGCTCGACGCGTTCATCTCGGCGCTGCGGGACGAATCCGACTTTGCGCCGTTCATTGCGACCGACGAGGAGGGCGGTGCCGTATCCCGCGTCTCCGGTTCCGCGGCCTTTGACGTGCCCAGATATGACGGGGCGCAGGCCGAGGCCGCCGCGGGCGAGGACGCTGTGCGCAATATGTACGCGTCCATCGGGGAATATCTGCGAGAGTACGGCTTCAACCTCGACTTTGCACCGGTGGCGGATACAAATTCCAATCCCGACAACGTCATAATCGGCAGCCGCGCTTTCGGCAGTGACCCGAAGCAGGTCTCGGTCATGGTCGGGGCGGCGGTGGACGGGCTGCACAGCGCGGGCATAATGACCTGCGTCAAGCATTTTCCAGGCCATGGCGACACGACCGGCGACTCGCACAACGGCTATGTCTCGCTCGGCAAGAGCTGGGCGGAGATGCTGGACTGCGAGCTTATCCCGTTCGAATCCGTGCTCGACAGGACGGATATGCTGATGGCGGCACACATAACTCTGCCGCAGGTCACGGACGACGGATTGCCCGCCTCGCTGTCGTATGAACTGCTCACGCAGAGGCTGCGCGGGGAACTGGGCTATGATGGCGTGATAATCACAGACTCGCTCGCCATGGGCGCAATAACCAAGAATTACAGCCCCGCCGAAAGTGCCGTGCTTGCGGTCAAGGCCGGAGCGGATATAATCCTCATGCCGTACGATTACGCCGCGTCCTTCGACGGCGTCCTGAACGCGGTTCGTGCCGGAGAGATAAGCGAGGAGCGCATCGACGAGAGCGTCCTGCGCATATTGCAGCTCAAAGCCGAATACGGCCTGCTGGGCTGATGAAAAGAGCCGGAATTCTGGCGGCGTGTACGCAAAAAACCGGCGTGACTCTTGAAGTCACGCCGGTTTTTTAATGCCCGAATTTTACTTCCAGCTCTTTTGTATGCGCGTGGAGCAGTTTGCGTGCCCGTGCTTGAATGGAGGGAAGATTTGCTTGATCAGTACCCGCAAACTCGCGTCTGATTCTCGCTGATGCTGCCGCGTGACTGTCGCCTGTTCTGCTCTCGTCCGCTTCCGATAAAAACTTTTGCAGCAGACCAAGATCGCCGGAGTAATGCAGTTCCACAAGCTTTGCGCGGTATTCCAGCTCCGCGGGGGTGATTTTCGGGAATCGTTTCATATCCATGGCATGCTGCGCTTCATGCTTCAACAGGGAAACAAGGAAACGTTCGCTCTCAAAATCATACGCCTGCTCGACGCAGTTGATCGTGCCGTCGGGCGAAGCCCAGCCGCCCGTCCCATACCGGCCGAAGGTCAGGTAATCCATCCAGCTTCGGAATACGAAGCCTTTGAGGATGTTGACCGTATATTCCGCCATCCCGTCCGGCAGCTCGACGCGGTAGACGGTCGGAACCGTTTCCCGCCAGACATATGGGCCGTAGTAGCCCTGCGTTTTCCCAAAAAGCGCATGATAGCCATTTGCTTCAAACGCCGCTTGAAGCCGCTCGGCCAGAAGCTCTTCGTCTGCGTCCGGCATATTCAGGAGCAATCTCAGCCCTGTCAGCAGCTTGTACGCGGCCTCAGGCTCAGGCAAGCCGCAATAAAAGACGTTGCGAAAATAAATCTGATACAGACGCAGAATGTCATTGAGCGCGTCCGGTATGTCATAGCTGCGGTATTCGCAGTTTTCAAAAATCGCGGTATACGCGGGAAGAATGTCTTTGAATTCCTCGTGCTCGCGCATGTATGTGATGGCGCCCTTTATGTCGCCGTTCATGAAAAACTGACTGATCTCCATAGCTGTTCCTTCTCTGATTTTTGCCTTTGTCAGATGATACTATTATACAATGTTGGCAACTATATGTATACTTAACTTTTCTTAATCGAACTAAAAACACCCCAAAGCTCCGCAATTAATTCGGCGGGGGAAAATACGGTTTCAGAACCTGAAATAGATAAACGGATTATAGCTGGAGCTTATGATAAATGCAATACACACGGCGAGAAGCGCTATATACATGAGATTCACGGCTATGGCCGATACCGTGCCCTTCTCTTGGATGTGCAGTTTACCGGCGACGGGGAAGGAGAACAGGATGCCGGGGATAATGAACGCGAGATTAAAGAGCTTCGACACGTCGCCGGCCAGAAGCGTCGTCCAGCCGGTGGGCACGAAGCTGAACATCACGCCTATCACATGGCCGAGCTGAGCGAAGTCCGTCTTGTCAAACAGCACCCAGCCGATGATAACGAGCAGCATCGTATAAATCCATTGTACGGCGGAGGGCAGCTTCTTGAGCGCCTCGCCCCACAGAAGCTTTTCGCACAGGAGCAGGACTGCGTAGTACAGACCCCAGAGAATGAAGTTCCACTGCGCGCCGTGCCAGAAGCCGGTGAGCGCCCAAACGATGAGAATGTTCAGTATCCAGCGCGAGGTCTTGACCCGATTCCCGCCGAGCGGGATATATACGTAGTCGCGGAACCAGCTTGAAAGGCTTATGTGCCAGCGCCGCCAGAACTCCGTAACGGAGCGGGAGATGTACGGGTAGTTGAAGTTTTCAAGGAAGTGGAAGCCGAATATGCGGCCAAGGCCAATGGCCATGTCGCTGTAACCGGAGAAATCGAAGTATATCTGAAGCGTGTAGCATACGGCGGCCAGCCAATAGGCTCCGCTCCCCGCGCTGCTCGACGAATAGATATACTCCGCAACTGCGGCGACGTTGTTCGCAATGAGCACCTTTTTCGCAAGACCCAGAATGAACCGGCGCATCCCGCCGACAGCTTCTTCCCAGCTCTCGCGCCTGAGCGATATCTCGCGCTCGACAGTCTCGTAGCGGACGATAGGCCCGGCTATGAGCTGCGGGAACAGGCAGACGTACAGCGTGAAGCGGAAATAGCTCTTCTGTACGCTGACCTTTTCCCAATACAGGTCGATAAGATAGGAAAGTATCTGAAAGGTGTAGAAGCTTATGCCGATTGGCAGGGCAATATTCCGCACCTTCAGCGCGACACCGTCTATCCGGTTGAGATTTTCAACAAAGAAGTTGAGATATTTGAACACTGCGAGACTGCCGAGCAGGAGGACGAGCGATGCTATCAGAAACGCGCGCGATATCCGCCGCTTTTCTTTGAATCTGTCTATGCCGAGACCGCACAGCCATGCGCCGAGCGTAGACGCCAGCATCAGGAACACGTACTTCGGCTCGCCCCACGAATAGAACACGAGCGACGAGACGAGCAGCACGGCGTTGCGCCATGTGCGGTTGTTTATGACGAAGTATAGTATCAGGACTATCGGCAGAAAGAAATATAAAAAAGTCAGACTTGAAAACAGCATATTGATTCTCCGATCAGATCATAAATTCAGACATAGTATAGAAACTGATGTCGCCTATGAAGAGCACCTTTGAGATGTCATGTTCGCGGACATAGCTGTCGAAATCGAACTTTTCACCGAATGTGTGCTCATAATTACGGAGGTCTATGCTGTAAGTTTTGGAAAAGTGGCTTGCCAGAAGCTTGAGTATCGCGTTGTCATACGAGTTGCCGAAGATGAGTATATTGTCGCCGTCTTTGCCGGTGTCGAATATCACTTCGCCGTTATCCCCGCCGTACACACCGCCGTAAGATACCCAGCCAAGCTCGCCGCGCAGAAGCTCATCTTGCATACCGTAGTCTGATTTGACCTTATTTACATATATTCCCATCTGAGGGGGGGTGGAAGCAAAGCTGTATATAGTCATCTCATCGCTGAAAAATCTCGAAAACTGCTTAGATTTTGCACCTGAAAAGCGAAGTCCGGAGTGATAAACGCCGGTCGGCTCAAGCGGCTCGCCGCCGCCTAAGACAGAAAGAACATCCCTGTATGCCTCATATGAGCCGATATAATTCCAGTGATGATCCGTGTTGTAAAACCGCTCGTTGAACTCCTCAAAGCTGTTTATCTCATATATGCCTTTGTGCGAGTCCGGAAGATTCAGCATGGAGAGCATAGACTCTGACGCGTCTATCTTTTGCCCGGTGGTGAAATCGATATCGGTATCCTTCTCTATGTAGTACGCATAGAACTCAAGCTCCGGATGTGCGGCGATGGCCGCGTTCAGGTTTTCTGCCTTCGCCTCAAGCCATTCCGGCTGCAAGTAAGTCCATGGCTGGTATACTATCTTGCTTTCATAAAAAGACACGTCGCCGGCGGAAACGTAGCCGTGTGTGAGGTTTTCAAGCGGAGCAATCAGCGGCACCGCCGCGTATGAGGTGACAAAGTTATAGGTCTTCTTCGCAAGCTGAGAGAACTGCACCTGATCCGAAAGCGCGCTCTCCATTCCGTCCTGAAAGCTGCCGTCGGCATACGAGGCCGCAGTCAGCGGCGCCAATTGGTTGGCGTAGCGGTTTTCATATTCGTTTATCTCCTTTGGGCGGAACACGGTCCTCAAAAGTCCGGCGAGGAATATCAATACAAGCAGCAGGAAAAACGCCCTGTCTATCTTTAATGTTTTATTCTGCATCAGGCTCTATCACACTCACAATCTTTGTCGGCGTGGGATCCGCGCGGTAACGTGCGCGGCTTATGACGACGGCAATGACTATGCCGATACCGGCCGCGGCGAAGGCCGCTATGATGCATGCCGACTCTCCAAGCCCCAGTGCTGCCGCTATAAAGTAGCCCAAGAACAGCGTCACGAGTGGGAGAACATATATCGCCAGCGCGCCTTTGAACACGCCCATCGTCGGAGTATCGATCATAACGTGCTGGCCGCGCCGCGCGCCGATGGGGTTCTGTACGACGGATTTCATAAGATGCTCGTATCTGCACTCGTGGCAATTATTGCAGTCGCCGCCGCAGATGCCGAGACGCTCAACGACGACTTCTGCGAGGCCGTCGTCACGGATTTTAGTTATTATCGCTTCCTGAAGCATTTTCATCACCTTCTCGGATTATACACCATAGCGCCCTTTACGGCAAGTATGCAAAACCGGCAGCGTCCGCATTCGGGGAAGCTGCCGGTTTGGTGCCGATTATTCTTCTATTTTCACGTCCAGACCCAGCTCCTGCGGGAGGAAACGGGGGCAGACGTTCTCGGACACGGTGATGACCGAGGACGCGAGCCGCGTGCCGATCTCGACCGCTTCGCGCATCGTCTTGCCGTAGGTCAGGCCAATCGCAACGCCCGCGCAGAACGCGTCGCCAGCGCCGGTAGTGTCGCGTACCTTGACCTTGCGTGCAGGGTATACGCCCTTGTCGCCATTCATGTCGGCATACACCGCGCCGCGGCTGCCCATCGTGACGACCATAGAGGGGATCCGCGCGCTGACGACGCGCCGCGACAGCTCCTCGCACAGCTCTTCCGGAGTCAGGCCGCTGAAATCGCAGACGAACAGAATGCCCGCCTCCTGCGCGTTGCAGACGAAGCAGTCGATCGACTGCAGAAAGTCGCGCCGCTGCGAGGCGATGGACATGTTTGCGACCACGGCGTACACCTTTTTATGGTACTTCTCGGCGTACCTGAAAACGGTTTTGATAAGCTCCTTGTCGAGATCGATCTCGATGACGATACTGTCGGCGTCGGCAAATATCTCATCGCCTTTCTCTTCGAGCATGCGCAGCATCGCGTCGGAGGTCGGACGCTTGGATATCGAGCCTGCAATGTCGCCGCCGTTATTGAACACGGCCAGCCACATGCCCATGCCGTCCTGCGTCACGGCGACGTAGTCGGTGTTGACCTTGTGGTTTTTCAGCTTCCGCAGCACCTCCGCACCCTCGGCGGTGTCATCCACCATGCCGACAAAGCGCGGCCGCAGCTCGACGTTTGCGATGTCCTCCGCAACGTTGCGCCCCACGCCGCCGTGGACTATCTCCACGCGTCCCGCGTTGCGCCCCTCGGGGATATACAGATCGTCGGGGAAGCCCTTGATATCAACGAAAACCGTGCCGATAACGACCATTGCCATAGCGTTTTACCTCCGTTATGCCTTGTGCTTTTCGCGCTCAAACGCGTGTATCCAGTCAGCCTTGAGATAGTATATCAGCAGGAACACTGTGCTGCAGAACCATGTGAGCGGGTAGACCCAGTTGACGGTATTGATGCTCTGCGTGATCGGAACCATGATCGACAGGAACGCCACGCGGACTACGCACCAGAAGGTCAGCATTGCGACCATCGGGATAACGGACTTGCCCGCGCCGCGCAGTATCGACGCGAAACCGTGCGATGCGGCGAGAAGACAGAAGAACGGCGCGCAGATGCGGCACTTCGCCACGCCGAAAGCGATGGCCTCCGGCTCCTGCGTGAACGCGCCGACGAGCACCGGAGCGCCGAAAAATGTTACGACGGCGATAAGCTCCGCGAGGATTATTGCGCTCCAGAGACCGAAGCGCGCGCCCTTGCGGGTGCGGTCGTATTCGCCCGCGCCGAGGTTCTGACCGACGAAGGTCGTCAGCGCGATGGTGAAGCTGGTGATGGGAAGGAACGCGAAGCCCTCTATCTTGGCGTAGGCACCGCAGCCCGCGACGGCCATCTTGCCGAAGGAGTTGATATTTGCCTGCACGACGACGTTCGCAATAGCGATGACGGAGTTCTGCAGGCCGGAGGGCAGACCGTAGTTGACGATGAGGCGGAGCATCGGCCAGTTGAAGCCGATCTTCTTTATGGATACGCGATATTCCTCCTTGGTAGTCAGTAGCCTGCCGGCGCAGAGGAAGAAGCTGATAAACTGCGCAAGAATGGTCGCCAGCGCCGCGCCGTCAACATCTGTCTTGAATACGCCTATAAAGACGATGTCGAGAATAACGTTCAGCACGGAGGATATTATAAGGTAGTAGAGCGGGTGTTTGCTGTCGCCCACGGCCTGCATGATGCCGCGGCAGGAGTTATACATGACAAGGCCAAGACTGCCCGCAAAGTAGATGCGCACATAGAGCGCAGCCTGCTCGAAAACGTCTTCCGGAGTGCTCATCCAGCGGAGTATCGTCGGAGTGAAGCATACGCCGACGATTGTCAGCAGTATGCCCGCAACGATGTTGAAGGCGATGTTTGTGTGTATTGCAAGCTCCATCTTGTCGTGCTCGCGCGCGCCGTAGTAGCGCGATATCGCGACGCCCGCGCCCGCGGAGATGCCCGCAAAAAAGCTGACCAGCAGGAACACGAGCGTGCCCGTGGAGCTGACGGCGGCGAGTGCGTCGTTGCCGAGCATGTTGCCGACTATCAGCGCGTCAGCCGTGTTGTACAGCTGCTGGAAGAGGTTGCCTATGAAGAGCGGCACCGCGAAACGCACAAGCTTCCCCGCGATGGAGCCTTCCGTCATTCTGTCTTGTATGTGATCCATTGCTTACCCCTGACTTGAGATTCGAATATCGTGAATATTTATTCTAGCACCATTAAAAATAAAAATCAATACCATCAGGCAGGTAGGCAGATTTCTCCACGAGGAACGGCCAAAGACCGCGAAAAAGGCACAGGCTGAAAAGCCTGTGCCATAATTTTTATTCTTTCTGAAGGAACGGCAGCTCCATCATGGCCGCGAAGCCCTTCGGGTCGCGTATCTGATACTGCATGTGATTATACCCGTCGAACACGGGGAAATTGCCCGCGGGATAAGCCTGCATGACGGCGGCGCGGTACTTGAAGTGATCCTCTGCGCTACCGAATTCAAAGAAGCAGCGCTTCTGCAGCTCCTTGGACAGCGGCGGGAAGGGCTTGTCCTCCAGACTGTCCGCCATCTGGCGGCGGATATTCCCATAGCTCAGCGCCTTGCCCGCCGCGACGAAGTACGGCTTTATCGCCTCGTCGCTGCACCACATTATCTTGCCGAGCGTCGCGCCCTTCGACCAGTACAGGCTCTTGATAGCGAGGTACAGCATGGGCACCATGATGCGGCGCGTAGCTTTGCCGATCTGCGCGAACTGCCCGCCGTCGAAGAAAACGTGCCCGACCGGTATTTGTGTTTGGGTCAGGAACGCCATGGCAAGGTCTGCGCCGATGGACGACGCGACGACCATCTCGACGCGCTCCACGCCCTGCCCGCGCAGAAATTCCTCAATCTGCCGCACCTCGTCCGCTTTGTCTGCGTAGGTTTGACCGGCGCAGTACACCGTGGACGTCGGCATGACGCAGAAGAAGCGGCCGGCAAGCGCTGAGGCCACAGGCCCGCTGCTCTCCGCCCTGTTTGAGGAGCTGGGCTGCGCGGCGGCATACAATCTGGACGGAGGCCGCTCGTCCGTGATGGCGTGGGACTGCGGCAGCTCGCTTGTGAATTCGCCCGCCAGCGGCGGACGACCCGTGTGCGATATCATATACATACCAAAGGAGTGAAGCGGAGTATGCAGAAAGTTGCGCTTATTATCCGGCATGTGACGATCGGCCTTGCGATCGCCGTCGCGGTGGTTCTCATAATAGATATGTTTATAAATAACGCTATGTGTCTCACGGATCGCAGAGTGTTCAAGCTCATGTGCCTCGGGCTGTGCTTGATGGCGATAGTTACGGCAAAGCTGCCGCGTGAGTGAAACGGGCACAACAGAATATCAAACAGGCAGAGCCTCAAGGCTCTGCCTGTTTTACTATCATATCATATTGCGCACACCGGCGCGTCCAGCGGCTGGCCGATAAAGGAGGAAAGCGCCGCGGCAAAATCCGCGTCGATCTCTGATAGCCGCCCCTTGCCAGCGACGAGCGGGTCTATGCAGCGCTTCTTTGCCGGTATCACACGCCACGCGGCGTCGGGCACGGCCTCGTCGGGGCGGAGCATCCGATGCAGAGCGCGGTAGGCCGCCCACTCGGCGTGCAGCCCGTCGTCGGCTGTGATTCGGGCAATCACTTCGTCTTCAGTCCCGTACAGGTCGTCAAGTTTTATTACACTCTTTTCAACCGCGTGCCGTAGCAGCTCGGCCAGCCGCTGCATGGCGCAGCGATCCTCGTCTGACACGTATATGCGTGACATTTTCAGCGCGTCGCGCGCAAAGGCAGCGGCGATGTCCGCGCTTTGAAACGCAAGCTCCGGAACGCCGTCGGGCGCTGCGGCGACGTACAGCGCGTCGTAGTATTCCTGAAGCGCGGCGGGGGAGCATAGCGAGTAGCCCGCAAGATTGCCGATCGTGTATTCGAGCCGGTCGGCGGAGAGACGGGGGCTATCGTTGTCGGCGATGGGGTATAGGTGATAGTCCGTCACGGCGTTGGGCGCGACTCCGTATTTGCCGAGCAGTGCCGTGATCTCCGCGGACTGCGTTATCATCGCGGCGGTGCGGCCTT
>ERZ1106954.3531-NODE-3531-length-10179-cov-4.736665_pt1 | contig 10179 bp, 25 predicted proteins | sample MGYA00403678_ERZ1106954 | MGnify/ENA primary metagenome ERZ1106954 (study PRJEB35170, sample SAMEA104062445) | human gut metagenome | biome: human gut; feature: human-associated habitat; material: faeces | place: Denmark | collected 2012-08-20 ... | reverse complement strand
TTCTGTCGTACCAGTTCCAGTCGTTGTCCTCTCTTGCTTTTTTCTTTGTTTCATAACTTTTCTCATACTGATATTCTTCTTTTGCCATCTCTAGACAAGCGATCATGTAATCTATTTGTTTTATAACATCCATGTCAATCTCCTTTCGCTCTTAACATACAAAACAACAGTTCTACTATGCTTTTTCTTCTTAACCCTGTTCTGCAATTAGCAATTGTCTTTAAATACCATTTATTAACATCACTGTCTACTGTTATTTCTCCATCATAAAATCCATCTTTTGTACCTCTGACAGCTACCATTATTCCAAAGTTTGTAGATGAATCTGGATAATACTCTTGTATGTATTTCTTTAACTTCCCAGACCTAATATCTGTCAATAACTCTTTGCCGCACTCTAACGTTGTAACAATATAGTTTTTCTCTCCTAAAAAATTAAGTCCGTTTCCGCTGTAAACATCTTCTTTGCAACTTTTAATTTCATAACAAACGAAAATGCCTTTTTCTAAAGCTGATACACTACACTGTCCATCTGGTACAAATTGCATAAAGTCAACTCTTTTTGCTTTACCTGTGCCGTAATCTGCAGTGACTTCTCGTGCATAGTGCTTTCCGATTCCTATTAACTTCTCTTTACAAAGAAGCTTGCTTAAGAAATCTGTTGTTGTTTTTCTTGAAATCATATTCTTTCTCCTTTACAAATATCTAAACCGTCTAATGTAATTGACATACAAAGTGAATATTTCATTCTATAAATCACATAAAACTTAAAACAATCTGTTAATACCTCAATGTGGCAAATTATAATGTCTGATTCTTCGCACTGATGAATAAGTGCAAGTTCAAGTTTGATGCGTTTTTCTAGTTCTTCGTCTGGCATAATAAACTCCTTTATTTAACCCTGTTAGTCATTCCACATATTTAATAAGCCGTCAATGTCTCTTCCTAATTCGCAATAATCATCTTCGATTTTGCTTCTTAAAATTTCATATAAAGCATTTATGCTTGTTAAACACAACATATTTTCTTGATATATTACATAATTTGGTGTTATTCCATCATCTTTGTACAGACAATCAAATGCGATAACGTATATTTCATCTATCTCATTTATATCTATACATTCTTTCGATTCCTCTTTGCCGCTATATACTTTTCTAAAAATCTTTTCATAAAATCTTACTAAGATTGCTGCTACCTCTTCGTCGTTTATACAATTATCGCTGATTCTTTCTGGATGGCTCATAATTGTATAAATAGCTGCCTTTTTGCATACGTCCTTGAATTGTGTCTTTGTAATCACGTTCCCACTCCTTTACTTCATCATGCTTCTGTACGGTTCAAAGAAATCTTCTTTTCTTAACTCCATTTCACATTTAAGACAAATGAATTTGCTTTGTATTTTCATATCTGAATTTATTTGTATATACTCTCTTCCAATATCTTCATTGAATAGCAAACTATTACAATATTTGCATCTTGCTACTGGCATTATTCTCTCCTTTTAATCGGCACGATCTTGCCTTTCTCATACCTGCAATATCTACCATCTTTGCTAATGTACGGAGACATAAACCCTGTACTTGTTCTGCCTGCTCCATCTTCAAAATACCAATAAACAATTCTTGTTGAGTTGTCATAAGATAAATTGTTATTAATATCAACTAATGCTGCACTCTGCTGTGTATCACTTTCATCCTTGTATGTATTACTTTCTTTCCCCTCGCAACCTACTAACATACAACTCATTATTGCCATTGTAATTACGATAAATAATATGTTTTTCATAAGTTTTACCCCACATCCTTGATATTAACTTCTGCCATTGCCGGTATAAATCTCATATATCCTGCATCTCTTATAATCTCATTTTCTGTTAAATCCACGATTTGTTTCTTTTCTTTTTCTGATTTAACTACAAGATAATAATGTTCATCTCTCGCACCCATACACACCTCTCCAATCTTGAAATGACTTAATGTGTATGTTTTAATACTTGGTGTTTTTGCATTAATCTTCATCTTATTCCACCCCTTTCAGTTGTTCTTCCAAACAATGTTTTAATGCACATATGATTGTATAATCTAAAGGAGTAATCCTTTGCGGACCATATTCTTTCCTATACTCATACTTAAATATCTCTGATTCTAACGCACTGCTTAGCTTAATTGGTTCCAACGGATTCTCAATATCATCAAGAAACTGTGCTTTCATCTTTTTCTTGTATTCTCTCAACTCTTTCAGTTCTTCCAACCATTCTGCAAGCTGTTCATGTTCTTTCATGCATTCAATACACCTGTCAATTTTTTCATCTTCTGCATTTGCACGATGTAACATAGCCTGTCTATATTTCTTTGTTGCAACATCTTTTGCGTGCTTAATAGCTTCTTCTAATTTCATTCCTCTCCCTCACTTTCTACCCCCAAAGATGTACTTGAGTATTCTGTCTTTTCCTACTGCTTCGATTGCATCTTTAGCAATATCTTTGTTTGAAAAGCACGTTGCTCCTGCGACTTGTAATACCCAATATGAACTTACATCTGTTTCTTTTGTTCCTGTATTCATCACAATATGACAATTATCAATTCTGTTGATTTTTTCATTATTGTGTTCTTCTGCATACCGTTCTAGTTCAACTTCTACTTTTCTTTTCTCTATAGCAAATACTATTTCTTTTTCTGTCAGAAATACGTTTCCAAGATCCCATCTTGTATTATCGTATTCGGTATCATCCCAAACTGCATTTACAATGTCTCCAACGCTGTCCAAATAATAATAACGCGTCCCAATCTCTGGCTTCTTTACCTTTACATCCTTATCTGGTTCTTTTCCATTCATCTTCCCAACCAATCTGTAAAACTCTTTTTCTTCTGCTTCTGTTAGATTTTTAATTCCCATATTTAATCCTCCTTATTTGTTAAATAATCTTCTATGGCTTGATCTAAAAATCTACTACTGATAAACCAACAATCAATGTATGTTGTTTTATTTTGTTTGTTATATATCAATAGACTTTTGTTTTTAACATTTTTCAATGTTATTCTCATCATGAGTGTATCTGTATTATTGCTTAACTCATCAACTCCTAAAACCGTGTTTTGTGTAAGTTGATTTAGCTGACTTGTAATACGCTGTAAACACGTTTCTTTACAAATTACTTTGTTCCATGTTGGTTTCAAGCATCTGATAGTTGTCTGCATATCATTTCTCTCGTCAGTGTTTGTCAAAATAAAGCAATCATCTAATTCTTTTATTTCTTCTCCACTTATAATTGCTTTTGTTTCTATATTATAAATTTGCATTTTAACTCCTTTTATATTCCAGATATTTTTTTAATGCCGTTTCAAGATCATGGTCTTTTATACGCCATCCATCAATGTAAATTGCATTTGTTAACGCATTATATTTCAAACCACTTCTTGTTGTAGTTGTTCTTAATTCAATTCTAAAAATAAGTATATTGCAATCTTTTGAAGTACGACCAATTTTTTCAACGTCTACAACATCTTTTTCTGCAACACTGTTGAGACACTTTACAATATTTTTTAAAAGTTCTTCTTCGCCCTCTATTTCTTCCCATCTTGGTTTAAAATAATATGTAATTGTTTTTTCTTCTTGTCCCATCTCAACTAGTTGAAAACAATCTACCCATTCTTGCAATTCATCTGACTCAATAACCTGTTTTGTTTCTATATTTTGAATTTTCATTTCTTTCTCCTTTACTGTCCATTCTCTCCCCTGCCGTTAATAGCAGGGGAAATCATGACTTATACAACAAATAATTAAAGAGTTTTGTTGCTTATGCGTTGCGAGGATTCTTATTTAATTGTTCGTGTGGTATATAAAAATCCTGCTGTGCAACAAGCCTTTTCTGGCTTGAGTCTCTGCCTAATAAGATGAAAAATGGAAGAATCTGAAAATACAAAAAACATTATTTACAGTTACTTAGACAGAGAATCAAACCAGAAAAGTTTTATTTAGTTTTTATTTCCAATACCCCGAATGTGATGTTACGTGAACAAATCTTCGTTCATGTTGCTTCTTTTTGAATCGGCTTTGTCGAATCTCTTCTTTGACTTCTTCCACTAATTCATCTTCCCAGAATCTAACAAGATAACCAGGTACTCCATAAATTGCTCCACATTCCTGTACATGTAGCTTCTTAACTACCTTTTCTTTGACAACTTGTTTGCGAAACTCTTTTGTGTACTCTCTCCGCTTTGCTTCGATACCGTATTTTTTCCACTTGAATATGCTTGATGGGTCTACTCCGTATTTTTTCGCAACAGAAGTAACCTCTTTCGTTTCTTCCACTTCTTTAAGAATTTTTCTCTTAAGATCTTTTCTTATTTTTTTGTACCCCATCTTTAGCCACCTTTCTGTAGATTGCCACGTTTCTGTCTGTTAGACTGTCGTGTCGTTTACCACACACCTCAATACGTCCGTCCTGTACTAACTCTGTCAATCGTGGTTGTACCTGCTGCCTTGTCGGTTCTAATACTTTTTTATGCTTATACAACACCGTTGCGATCTCTCGTGCTGTCATTGCTCCATATTCGAGCTGTTCTAAAATCAAGATATGTATTGCTTCTTTGTTGACCTTTTTGTGTGATTCTCTTCTAGTCTGCTTAGTAATGGAAGAACTTCGTAAAGCTATCTCATTACTAAAAAAACTCATTTGATACATTTTCCATCACTCCTTACTCTAATTGCTTCTGCATTAACTGCATCTCTAAGCTGTCAAAATCATAGTCTCTTTCGCACTCTAAGACACTTGCAGGATTCCGCTGTGACTTCGGTTCTGGTGGTTTCTCGTAGTTCTCGTCCAGATAATCCACGTAACCACTGTTAAAGAATGTCGAGCCGTTCTGCGGCTTTCTCCACGAAGCATCCTTTTCTAATCCATCAAGATACCGTTTCAATGCCCTCTGTATGTGTTCCTCTCCTATCTGGTACAACACTTTTTTCTTGGCATCGGATACCTGCCCTTTACCACGTTTATTCGGGTACTGTTTCCAGAGTCTTTCAAAACATTCATTGATTGCTTTTTTGTTCGACTTTTCGCAATTTTCTTTTGATTTCTCGCAATTTTTCTTTGCGTTTTTGTCTGTTTGTTCCATTTTTCGTTCCACTGTTTGTTCCATTTTTGTTCCATTTTCAACCACCGTGTTTTCCTCGGTAGTTGTTTCTGCAACTTGTCCACAATCTATGTACTTCTGATACTCATTTACTGTGTATATCGTGTATTTATTTGTGCTTTTTGTGGATATGTACCCAGTATCCTTTAGTTTCTTTAGTGCTGTTCGAACCTGCGATTCTGTTAAGCCTGTCTCTGCACTGATTCTTGTTATAGAAGAAACAAATTGCCCTGCCTTGATTTCTCTGCCGCAGTACCGCTTGTCCTCTAAATTTGTATGTAGCAGGCAGTGGTAAAACAATCTAAATACATTTGTGTTTTCATACCATTCCCAGTCTGTATTTATATTTATGTTCATTCACTGCCCTCCTACATTTATTTATCGTTATCCTCATGAATAGTAATTTCTATCCTTGGATTTTTCGAATCTACTCTAAAGTGGTCTATAAATCCTAGTACATACCTCTGTCCGTCTCCGGGGAATGTTCCAGATTCTACTAGACTGTCTAAGACAAATTTCTTAGCAAATGCAACATTGTCTGGATCACGTCTTTTATTTTTTTCATACCATGTAATCTCAACGATCACTGGGAAATTCAATTTCTTTTTGCGTAACCATAACGGTATGCTGTATTTACAGATTCTTTGATTCTTTTTCTTGCAGTCAGCACCTTTATATGCGTTAGTCCTGCATGATCGTGTATAATCGTTTAATCCGTCCAGTCTGCCTTGAATCGTATATGTTACAGCCATGACTTGCCAAACTCCTTTATAAACTCTTCTCTCGTGCCTATCTTTTCTTCAAATGCCTTTTGTGCCATCTTCTTATACATAAGGTCATATCTGGCATTTAAATGTGCGGATTGTTTACCGCCTGTATGGTGTTCGTGGCACAACGGAATCACTAAGTTATACTTATCAGCTTTCTTCCTGTTTGCTGTCCCATGTAAACAGTGGTGTATCTCTACATAAGGACTTCCACATAATTTACAATGTTCCATATCATCAACGATGATTGACTTTTTCTTTCTCAATCTTAAGTCCCCACCTTTCTTCCATTTCTTTTATCTCCTGCGGTGTTGCTGTCTCAATTCCAAGCTCTTTTGCTTCTGCAACAGTTCCTTTTATCAGTTCAGACATTTCCTTTGTGTCGTAGGTATGACTCCCACGCATTACCAGATTGATTCTGAACAACTTACCTGCCTTATTGGTAGTTGTACTGGCTGTCGGTTGTAGGTGGCAAAATTCAAGGTCGTACACTTCTATATCGTTATCCAACGGAAGTGATACAAGAGAACCGTTTATAATCTCATGCTGTCCGTACTCTGCTATGAGTTTGTTCTTTATATATACCTTGCTGTTATCCGTTACTTCTGCAATCTTCCCAACCAACACATGAAAGTATGCATTGGCATCTAAACTCCTGCCCTCACGGTACTGAACGACCTTAAGTCTACATTCCTTATCTTTCAGTCGGTCATATTCCCCCTCGTATGTCTTTTTCACATACAAGGGAAATAACCTGCTTACCGCTTTCAAAATCAATGGATATATTACTTATCGTTGCCTTTGTCTCCATTCTTTTCTTCCTCTGTTCTGCCATCATAGATGAATACTCTTTTATGTGTTGTATCGTTAACAATTGACAATCCTACAATTTTTTTGTTCTCGATTACAATTTTTTCAACCTTGAACCTGTCATTTGTTGTAGGTTTTCCGTTTCTTCCCTGCTGAATATTGACGTATTTATTTGGAACCCAGATAAAAGGTGCTGTGTACAGTTCTCGTCCGATTCCAAGATTGAAACAAGCTCTTTTAAATGCATCCGAAGCCTGTCCTTTTTCTTTTTCTGTGTAGGATTCTTTACCTACATCCTGTTTAGAAATCCACTCTTTCTTTTCTTCGTCCCATACTTCTACGGTACAGAAAAGATTTCCATTGATTACCTCATGATGTCTTTTCCAGTTAGTAATACCAATCGCTTCATCAAGGATATTCATGTCGCATCGTGCATCTTTATATAGTAAGATTGACACTCCACTATCTTTTACGATTGCAACTCTGCAATCAATTTCATCTGCTCTTAAATCTCTGAATTTTTCCATCTTCCAACACTCCTATCTAATTCTTAAACTTTCAGTCTGTACCAGTCTCATATTTTCATTTTCTTCAAGCACTCCTGCTTTCAAATCATCAAGAAGCTGTTTCCTGTTAACCTTGTCTGGCTGTTTAATCAGATACTTTTTAGGTAACAATTCCTCAACTTCTACCTTTACAGTTTTAGGATTTTTCTGGATATTGAAGCTAAACAGTGTTGTTTTAAACTTCTTCTTTTTTACTTCAAGCATCATTGTTTCAAGATACTTCTTTAAGTTGTCCGCACTGTTTCTCAATGCTGTCTCTCTTTTTGCTAACCTGTCTTTCTCTGATTTTACTGAATCCGCATCAGCGATCAGTGTTTTAATCATCTTTGCGGTAGAATCAGCCTTTTCTTCAAACTCAAATTCGATTCCATCCATAGTGTCTTTAATATCATCAAGGGATAGCCCTTGCTCATCTGCCATTAAAAGTAGTTCATTAAATTCGTTTTTGATCTCATATAATTTAGCCATGTTTTACTCCTTATTCTTCGATGCATTCTTTAATATTTCCCTGTTCATCGACCTCTTTCACACTGCATACATCATTAAAGTATGCTTCTTTAAGGCTTACATTTTCATCAGTGTTTCCCATCAGTGCATCCAATGCATAGTCGATAAACCACTGTCTATCTTCTTTATTTCCTTTAATCCTCTTCTTGATATAATCATCTGCATCTTCCATAGGGATTACTGTTCCGTATTCATTTGTGTATCCTGTGATAACCATGACTACTCACACTCCTTTTTGAGCCATTCGTTACCTTTCTCTCCAAAAATCACATCAAAAACTCTTTTTGTATTATCAACACATAAAAGAACGTATACTTCTTTTTCGAAAGGATTCTTTACAGCTTTTACTGCAATTTTTGTATTGTTTGCTACCATTGACGCATATTTTTCTTCTGTAACTTCCGCTTTTTCTTTGTCTTCAAAAATATCTAAAGATATGCCCTTGTACAGTAATTGTAGTACCTTATATACATCTTTTTTTAACTGTTTTCCTGTTTCTGCAGTCATGTCAACATTAAGCTGTTTTTGTTTTTCTTGTGCTTCTTTAAAAGTTTTTTCAATCGCTTTATCTGTAATTGTTTCAAATTCTTTTTTTGTAATAATCATTGTCACATTCTCCTTTTCCTGCTATACTGTTGTTATGCATTTTTTGTTAAGCACTTTAGACCTGCACGTCTGGGTGCTTTTTTTCATTTCCATCCATCACGCTCTTGTGCGATTAATGCCAGTCCTGCGGCTACGCAAGTACCCATAAACCAGAATGGCATTAAATCTAATCCGCAGACTAACAGTCCACACCCCATCATGAATGCTCCCATTTTCATTTAAAACCCTCCTCTCTGCATTGCTTGGTTCTCATTTGCTAGCTTTCTTACTCTCCATTTTTCAAATCTTTCTGTATCGAAAAATATAGGAGAATTGGACTTAGGGCCTTTTTGTGCAAAGTCCTGTCCTCTTTCCCGATAGGCTTCATCAAGGAATGACCTTGGAAATCCCATCTTGACGAGTTCTGACATTCTCATGATTGGCTTATCGTATTTCATACTCGCTCCTTTCTTACTCTTCTTCCTTGAATCTCTCCTGCATCTTCTGTTTGCGTTTCTTGTCTCTGTAGTTGCTAATCAGCACAATTGCAATTTCTGCTGCAACAGTTCCAAAAGCTCCTACGAACAAACCAAGGTAATATGGCTGTATATACATCTACTCGCTCTCCTCTCCTGTCAACTCATCCACGTTAATATCTAACGCCTTTGCCACGTTGCACACCTTTTCAAACGATGGACTAATCTTGTCCCATTTTGAAATACTGCCTGTGGCAATCTTTGTATCTTTCTCTAACTGATTAAGTGAAATCCCTTTTTTCTTGGCGATTTCTTTTACTTTCGTACCAATTAACATTTTTTACTCCTTTCTTCTATTTATTATTCTGAAAATATCACAAAATAATATTGACTTAGTTCTGAATATATTCTATAATCTAATTACCACAAAAAATTAAAAAACTATTCAAGCAAACTGCCTCGCTATTATTTTGCGATTTTTTCAGAAGCTATATCTTAATTATAAGCGATTTTTTCAGTTTGTCAATAGTTTTTTGCGATTTTTTCAGAATTTTGTGAAAGGAGCAAAATATGGACATGAAAGAACGCATCCGACACCTATGCAAACTCAATCATGTATCTATGAACAAAGTTGAGGGAGACTTAGGTTTTGGGAAAGGTTATCTAAGTAAACTTGGCACTTCTAAGCCAAATGCTGAGAAATTAAAAAAGATAGCTGATTATTTTAATGTGTCATTAGATTTCATAATGACAGGAAAGGAGGATGAACAAAAAGAGAAAGATAACACCGATCTCAAACAAAAATACAGTGAGCTTGAAGAACTTTTAAGAAGTGACTCAATGAAACCTGTTCGTTATGATGGTAAACCTGTCAATAACGATACGATAGATTTATTACTAAAACAGATTGAGATTTCACTTGCAATGCTAAAAAAATAAACAGGAGGGTTATGTATGAGAAAAAATCAAATCAAAAATACAGTAAATGATTTGATTGAAACATACGGTACGAGAAATCCATATTTACTTGCTAGTTACCTTGACGTAACAATCCAGTATGGAGACTTAGGAGAACTGCAAGGATGCTACATGAAAATATGGGATAAGAAATTTATTTATATCAACGATAGAATCGAGGATGATAAGCTAAAAGATACTGTTGTCGCTCATGAATTGGCACATAGTATTATGCACAATGAAGATTATTATTTTTTCAGTTATGGTAAACAGTTTCAATCAAACAAAACTGAAATTGAAGCTCACACATTCGCAGCGGAGCTTTTGATACCAGATGAAACGATTATCGAACATCCGGGATATACGCTCGATC
>ERZ1106954.3528-NODE-3528-length-10182-cov-2.944999_pt1 | contig 10182 bp, 8 predicted proteins | sample MGYA00403678_ERZ1106954 | MGnify/ENA primary metagenome ERZ1106954 (study PRJEB35170, sample SAMEA104062445) | human gut metagenome | biome: human gut; feature: human-associated habitat; material: faeces | place: Denmark | collected 2012-08-20 ... | reverse complement strand
CTACATGTACTTTTCTCTTCGCTGCCTGTGGCGAAAGTCTGGTCAGGATCTCTCTTGTCAACTTATAAAGATCTACTTCTTCTTTTTCCAGCTCTACATTGCCCTCATCCAGTTTGGATAACTTGATAATATCTTCTACCAGCGTAATCAGGCGGCTTGCTTCATTATAAATACGTTCTGCAAACCCCGTCATATCTTCCGGTTTTACCAATCCATTTTTCATGATCTCCGCATAACCTGAAATAGATGTAAGCGGAGTCTTTAATTCATGCGACACGTTTGCCGAGAATTCTTTTCTCATATTGGCAACTGCATCTTTTTCTTTATTCTGCTTATCGATACTCTGTAAAAGTGGTGTTAATTCTTCGTACACGTCATTCTCCAATGGATTCTCAAGATCCAGTCTGTTGATCGGACGGATCAGTCTCGTTACCTGCCATTTTACAAGTGCACTTGCAAATGCAAGCATGATCACTGCAATCAGTCCCATCACCGGAAATACTTTCATCGCTGTCCGGAATGCGGTATCTACCGTCTTTGATACACGCAGGATATCTCCATTTTCCAATTTCACTGCATAATAGAACATCTCTTTATTCAGCGTATTGGACTCTCGAATGTCCTGTCCGCTTCCTATTTTTAATGCTTCTTTTACTTCCGGACGGTTCTTATGATTCTGAAACGTTACTTCATCTTCTTTGGAATCATATTTTACATTTCCGTCTGAATCGATCAGTGTAATTCTTGTATCCTTATGCACCTTATCCATTATCTTCAGATAAGATTCTCCGGAGGTATCGATTGCTACATTGATATAATCCGCCTCCTGTCTGACTTCGCCTTCCATGATATGGATCGTCTGGCGATATACGACCAGTGTAGTGATCGCATAGGCTATGATCAATGTCAGCGCAATCACAAGGATCATACTGCTCTGGATCTTTTTTCTCATACTTTGTTTCATATTATTACCTACTCATACGGTATCCGACTCCCCGGACTGTCTCAATCTGTTCACCTGCATCTCCGAGCTTCTGTCTTAAGGTTCTGACATGCACATCCACGGTTCTCGTCTCCCCGTCGAAATCATAACCCCAGATATCCTCCAGAAGCTGGTCTCTGGTAAGCACAATGTTCGAATTCTTCATCAGGCGCTTCAGTAATTCATATTCTTTCAGGGTCAGATTCACTACTTCTCCATGAACTGTCACTTCATGTTTCTTTGGATCTAACCGGATCTCTCCGATCTCAAATGTATCTTCACTGGACACACTTCCCTTCGCACTGCGTCTTAATACCGCCTTGATACGTGAGATCAGTTCCATCATACCAAAAGGTTTCGTCACATAGTCATCAGCCCCGGCATCCAGTCCTTTTACTTTGTCATATTCTGCACCTTTTGCCGTAACCATAATAACAGGAATGTCTTTCGTTTTCTTTGATGCTTTTAACTTTCTCAAAAGCTCCATTCCGTCTTCTCCCGGCAGCATGATATCAAGCAGAACAAGCTCTGGCGTCTCTAATGCCAGAGCTTCAAGGAATGAACTTCCATCTTCGAATCCGCGTGCCTGAAACCCTGTACTTTCCAGGGTATACACCACCAGTTCCCGTATATTACCGTCATCTTCTACACAAAAAATCATTCCTCATTCTCCTTCTTTATACTACAGATGATTTGTGGATTCCTGTAATTGAGAATTCCACCCACTCTGCGATATTCGTTGCATGGTCTGCAATACGCTCCAGATATTTGGCAACCATAATCAGATCGATTGCTTCCACACCTTGCAGACCTTTATTTTCAGCAATGAAATTAATCAATGTCGTCTTCACTTCCTCAAAAAGTTCATCTACCACATCATCATTTTCCATTACTTTTCTTGCCAGATCCAGATCTTTCTCTACGTAAGCATTGACACTGTCACGGACCATTTTGCTGGCCGCCTCTGACATCTTGATGATCATCGGAATATCCTGCGCTTCTGATTTGTCTTCAGTGATAATAATCTCTGCAATATCTGATGCCTGATCTCCGATGCGCTCCATATCGGTAATCATCTTAAGTGCTGCGGATATCTGTCTCAAATCTCTTGCTACCGGCTGCTGCTGAAGAAGAAGTCTTAAGCAAAGTCTTTCAATATCAGTCTCCGCCTGATCGATCTCTTCATCTGCAATTCTTACTTTCTCTGCCTGTTCCATGTTTCCTTCTTTTAATGCAGTCGTTGCTTTTCCAATCGCCTCTTCACACAACTCACCCATGTGAATAAGCTGTTTATTAAGTAACTCCAACTGTTGATCAAATCGATTACGCATATCTTAACCAAACCTCCCTGTAATATAATCTTCTGTTCTTTTATCCGCCGGAATGGAGAATAATTTTTCTGTCTCATTATACTCGATCACTTCTCCCAACAGGAAGAATGCTGTGTTATCTGATACACGTACAGCCTGCTGCATATTATGTGTTACCATAACGATAGTATAATCTTTTTTCAGCTCCATCGCAAGGTCTTCAATCTTCGATGTAGAGATTGGATCAAGTGCGCTTGTCGGCTCATCCATCAGAAGAACTTCCGGCTGTACAGCCAATGCTCTTGCGATACAGAGTCTCTGCTGCTGTCCGCCTGACATTCCAAGCGCGCTTGTCTTTAATCTGTCTTTACATTCATTCCAGATGGCTGCATCTCTTAAGGATTTTTCTACCAGATCATCCAGCTTTGCTTTCGAACGGATTCCGTGTGTTCTTGGTCCGTATGCAACATTGTCATAGATGCTCATCGGGAATGGATTCGGTTTCTGGAATACCATTCCGACTCTTTTTCTAAGCAGATTCACATCAATATCATGGAAAATGGCCTGACCGTCCAGAAGAATCTGTCCGTCGATCCTGCAGCCTTCTACCAGATCGTTCATCCGGTTGATGGATTTTAACAATGTAGATTTACCACATCCGGATGGTCCGATAAATGCTGTGATCTTATTCGCTTCTATCTCAAGATTCACATTTTTCAGAGCATGGAAATCACCATAGTGCAGATCCATATTCTTAATACTTATTTTACTCATTTAAGATTCCTTCCTGTTCCTCATCTATTCTTTTCTTTACGATTTCGTGATTCGTTTTGCAATCATACCTGATATAGTATTGATCAGTACAACCAGTACCAGAAGCACAACTGCTGTTGCATATGCCTGATTCATATAAAGTCCTTCACTGGATAAGTTGTACATATGAACCGCAAGAGTACGTCCGGAGCCGAATACACTACTTGGTACCTTTGCAACGGTTCCCGCTGTATAGATCAGCGCTGCTGTCTCTCCGACGATTCGTCCGATCGCCAGGATCACACCTGCCAGGATTCCCGGTACCGCTGACGGAAGTACGATGCGGAATACGGTACGGAGTTTTCCTGCACCAAGTCCAAAGCTTCCTTCTCTGTATGAATCCGGTACGGCTTTCAATGCTTCTTCTGTACTTCGCATGATCAACGGAAGTACCATGATCGCAAGGGTAAATGCACCTGCTAATATGGAAAACCCCCACCCGCAGGTTGTTACGAAGAATAACATTCCGAAAAGTCCATATACAATGGATGGAATTCCCTGCAATGTCTCTGTCGTAAGTCTGATGACTTCTACGAATTTGTTTCCTCTCTTTGCATATTCTACAAGGAAGATTGCTGAGAAGATACCAAATGGAACAGCGATCAAAAGTGATAAAAATGTCATAATCACGGTATTAATAAGCGCCGGCATCAGGGATGCATTCTCTGATGTATAATGAAGCGAAAAGATCGACGGCTTCAGATACGGCACTCCGTGGACAACTACGTACACGATCAGGAATATCAGTACTGCAAATGTAAGGATCGCTGAAAGCATGACCAGAAGCATCACGATCAGAGAACCCGGTGTTCTCGTATAGGCTTTTAATTTGTCTTTCAAAGTCATTTCATTATTACTCATGATTCTTCCCCCTGTTCAAAAGCGCCACACAGAAGTTCAGAAGCAGGATGAATACGAAAAGTACCACACCTGTTGCGATCAGTGCCTCTCTGTGAAGTCCCGATGCATATCCCATCTCGATTACGATATTGGCTGTCAGCGTTCTGACTCCCTGGAAGATTCCACGCGGCATTCTCGGCTGGTTACCTGCTACCATGATCACAGCCATGGTCTCTCCGATCGCACGTCCGATTCCAAGAACGATTGCTGCGACCACACCAGATTTTGCTGCCGGAAGTACAACTGTAAAGATTGCTCTTTCATGTGTTCCGCCAAGTGCCAGTGAACCTTCGTAATAACTCTCAGGTACGCTGCGGATCGCAGATTCCGTAACTCCGATGATAGTCGGCAGGATCATCATTCCAAGCAGAATGGATGCAGTGATCATACTGCTTCCGTTGCCGCCCCGGTGAAGACTTCGTCCGATTTCTCTTACCCACGGTACCAGAACGACCAGTCCGAAGAATCCATATACAACGGACGGAATTCCCGCCAGAAGTTCCGTAGCCATTTTCAAAGGTCTGTAGATTGCTTTCGGACAATAGAAAGCCATAAATACAGCTGTCAGGATTCCTATCGGTACACCAATGATGATTGCACCTGCTGTCACATATAAACTTCCGACGATCATTGGAAAGATTCCGTAAATATCATTTTTCGGTCTCCACAACTCGCCGGTTAAGAATTTTCCAAATCCAATCTTACTCATTGCAGGAATACCATTTGCAAATAAGAATATACAAATGAGAGCAACCGCCAGCACCGAAGCGCAGGCGGCAAGGAGCAAGAGTGTTGCTATGTATCTTTTCATGGTTCCCGAATTTATTATGCGTCCGCATGCAAAGATAATACAACATCGGTTCAAAATCAAATTTTTGAGATGCATGCCGCCGGATGCCGTCGGGCGCGAAGCCGTTGTCGGACGGGGGCCGACAGCCGGATAACCGCCGTCTGCGGACCTCCCAGACGTATTGCGGGGCGGATTTCGAAACGGCGATTGGCCGGACAGACGGCCCGGCCGGCGGCGGAGTCCGTGCCGGCGGCCGCAGTGTGCCGGAGAGACGGAAGAATATTGCGGAGATTCCGGATAAAAAAAGCGGCAGACCGCGCCTCTTCGGTCTGCCGCAAGCAGGAATGTTACTTGAAATGGGAGTTGTTGTTAACCAAAAAAACTTTGGGATGTGCTGTTCCTGCTTTGGGGATTTGATTTCCCGCGTTCCCGGCACCGCCCCGAAGGACGGCGCCGGAATAGCGGGAAAGGGGGATTAGTTAGCAGGCTCTTCGGGGTGCAGCTCGATCGTCACGTTGGCGGTCATCGTACCCCACTTGTGGCTGACGGTAACCGGAATGAAGAGCTTGACGGTCTTCTCGACCTTCACGCCGTTGATATTCTTGAAGACGAGCTTCGAGCCATTCTTAGTGATGCAGTTCACACCGAAACGGTCTTCAGCCTTGATCGTGGCAGTCTGTGCCGTGATCGTCCCATCCACTACGTAGTTGCCGCTGGCATCTTTCTTCAGGTTGGTCTTGGCATTTGCAAGGTCCCATGCGGGAGCATTCACTGCATAGTAGGCATAGAGTTCGGCAGCATATTTCTCCTTCTCGCCCGTACCGGTCGTCACCTCAGCCACGATGTAGTCCTTGAAGTCGGTCATGGTGAAGGCCTTCGAGCAGTCAACCTCGGAACCGCTGATGATCTGGTCTACGAAGTAGGCGTCGGTCAGCTCGGTGTTGATCTTCAGAGGCTCGACGAAATATACGTTGAAATCCGTCAGCTCGATGTGGTTATAGGGGTTGATCGCAGCCCATACCTTGAGCGTTGCCTGCTGCTTCAGGATCCCGATACCGGCTTCGTTATTGAGCACCTGTACGGTGATGTCGGCAGCGGCGGCGGTATTGACGGCACCCGGGTTCGTGGTTGCGGGAGCATACCAGTTGTCACCCATACCGTTGTAGTTGAGCTTGACGGCATCCATAACACCCTTCTTCAGCGTATAACCCGTCACGTCGGTTTCACCGGCAGGTTCGGCACCCGTCAGTGCGGGAGCGTAACCCGTAGCAGGCTGCTTCTTGGCGAACTGGATATCCCATTTGCCGCAGGGCAGCAGGTTCGTGACGGGCTTGCTGTCGGCGAACAGACGGTCGAGTTCATAGCGGTATGCGCAGGTCGCATATGCACCGGGCGTATTGTACTGGATGGGATAAACATATGCCAGCGTGTAATCCGAGTGCCAGAACGAGGAGTCGTAACCGTAGATCGAAGGCAGGGTCGGCTTCTTAATGTTCACAACGAACGAGAAAGTGAGTTTGCCCTGATATGCGTTCTGTGCGGGAATCGTCACATTGACAACCTTCTTCACTTCCTTGCCAGCAATCAGGTCGGCGATCACGTTGCCGATCTGCTCGGGCGTCAGCGTCCAGGTGAAGGCGGCAGCGGACTCGGCAGCAGTAGCGTCGAAGTTGTAAAGCAGCTCGACACCGTCAGCAGCGGCCTGGGCCACGGTACCTACGGTATGATCGGTAGCGGCGATTTCGGGAGCAGCATAGGTTGCGATGAACTCAGCCTGCGACAGACCATTCTCACCGAGCTTGCCGAGCACCTTGGTAACCATCTCTTCCCAAGTGAACGAACCGGTGAAAGCGTTGCAAGTCAGCGTGTAGTTGAACGTCTTGAGAATCTCCAGATCAACCGGAGCGATCTTCTCCCTCAGCCACTGCACCTTGAAATAACGGACATCGACGACGGCGTTCTTGTTGTTTACGTCAACCAGCTCGACGCGAACGATCGGCGTCTTGTCGATGGCTGCTTGGTTGTTGGTCGTTCCGTCGGGCAGTTTCGAGGTCAGCGTCCATGCGCCGTCCGTATTGGCTACGCTGGCGAATTTCTGCTGGTCGGTATCGTTGTCACCTACCGTATAAGGCTTGGTCGGCAGTGCGAAACGGAACTCAAGGCCGGCGGCTTTCAGTGTCTCTTTGGTGATTTCCTTGGCTTCGTCGTTATCGATATAGCAGCCGGTAACCATCGACAGCAGGTCGATCGGTTTGTTGTATGCTTCGGTGAACGAAGGATCGGCAGCCTGTGCAGCCTCATAATCAGCCGAGAAGTGATAGTGATCCGCTGCTTCATCGCACTCGAATTCACCGTCCTCGCTCTTGGCCGAGTTCAGGTCGATCAGGGCGGCGATTTTCGGCTCGATAGCCGTTTCGGTCAGCGCAACATAGTCCGAATATACGGCAGTGCCTACTTCGCCTTCGCCGAGGTATTTGTCTGCGAGGGGTACTTTCAGAGCAGCCGTGTAAACATGGTTAGCATCCAGCGTAAGAGCGGTGCCTGCAGTCTTCTTCACGTCTACGGTCAGCACACCGCCTGCGATATCCCACGAAGCGACGTTCAGCAGTTGCTCGCTGACAGCAGCGCGCGTGCGAACTTCAGCCTTCTCGAACACGAAACTGGGATCCTTGATATCCTCTTTCGTAACGACCGAGGGGCTTACGTTGTAGCGTACCGAAGTAGCCGAAGCTGCGGTCGTAGAAGTCGTCGAACCTTGTGCCACGGTCTCGGCCGATGCGGTCGAGGTGACTTTCCAAGCTTCATACGACAACGATTTCAACTCGATGGTCTCGATGCCGCCGACATAAAGGTCGGGAATCAGCAGCACGCTGGTCAGACGGCCTGAAATCATGGCTTGCAGGTCTGCGACAGCGTCACTTACAGCCTGAGCAATAGCCTTGTTGATGAAACCGTCCTCTTTCGTTACGGCATCTTCAAGATATTGCTTGATTTTTACATCGTAATCGTCGATCGCCTTGGTCAGCTTGGTCTCGTTCACGAGGTTGGCCGAAGCGACGGCAGCATTGAACGACGTCTGGAATGCATCCTTGCAAGCGTCGCCGGCAGCCGCGATAGCTGCGTCCTTTGCTGCGTTGATGGCATCCTGAATAGCCTTCTCCGTCGTAAATTTGCCAAGGTTCTGCGTTACGGCCGCTACGGCGTCACCCACGTATTTGGTAGTCGCATACGAAGAAAGCGTCGTGTTCAGATAGCTTTTCGTAACATAATTGTCCGAAAGGTCTTTTTCGATAGCTTCGATGTCCTTCTGGAGTTGTTCCTGTGCCTTCTCCAAAGCCTCGATGTCCTTGGCATTGGCATCTGCATCACTCTTTAGTTCGTCGATCCGTTAACCGAGAGCTTCGTCGGCACTCTTCAGGTTATCGACAGATGTCTGCAACGAACTGAGCTGCGACTCCAAAGTCGCGATTTTACCAGTGGTCAACTCGTCGAGGCGGTTGTTGAGTTTGTCGATGTCGTCGTCGTAGTCTTTACAACCGACACCGGCTAACATTGTTCCGGTTAAGAACAAAATACATGTTAAGTTATATATTGATATTTATGATGTTACAACCTCGCATAACGACTCGGTTTACATGGAGGTTTACAAGCCGGCGCCGGTTTTCGGGTCTTTGCGGGCTGGATCGGGAATTTGCCAGACCCGTTTGTTGGCGCTGATGATTCTGTCCGTGTCGAACTCCTTGAGGTAAGTTTCGATTTCCGCCGGGTTGCGCCCCATGTTCTGGGCGATCAGGGGCAGCGGCACGTCGGCGTGATAAAGACGTGACGCATAGGTGTGACGGGCCGAATAGAAGGTGAGTTTCCGCGACAGGCCGATGCGCTTCGCCGCACGCTGCAACCCTTGGTTTATCACGTTGTTGGCATAGGTTATGCGTTCGAACCGGCGTTGGGGGTCGTCGTCGAAGTAGATCGGAAAAACGAAGTCGTCTCCGGCGCCGCCCTTCGCCGTGCGGGCGAACGGCTTCATATAGGGCCACGCCACCCGCTGTTCGACCAGAATGCGGATCGGATGCAGGGTTTTGGCGCGAACGAAATTGATTTCATAAAAAGCGACCGTCTCCTTATGCGCTTCGGCATACCGGGGGCCGTAGGCCGCACAATCCCGGTCGTACTTCTCCCGGTCCGGAATCTCCACGCATACGAGGTCTTTCCACCTCAGGCGGGCCAGATCGACCAGCGCCAGCCCCTGAAAAATATAGGAGCAGATGAACATCGAAAGCGCGAACTGCTCGGCGTCGTACGACGCCTGCCGCTCCTCGCCCCGGCATCCGTGGCATGGCGCGCGCCAGCAGCGTCTTTTCATCGTCCGGGGATCGGGTCTCTTCCGGGTCTTATAATAATATGTATCGAGGTAGTAACGGATCAGGCTGTCGAATTCGTCGGTTTCGAGCGCCCGTTTGGCGGTCCGCACGTCGAGCCTGCGGCTCAGACGGAAGCGGTCGAATGGATTGGCGTCCAGCAGTCCGTTCTGGCAGGCGTAGTTCATCAGCGCTTTCAGGGCGCTGAAAAACCGTTTGATGCTCGTATCGGCATAATGCGCATGGAGGTACTCCTCGAACTCGCCGAGCCATGCGCCGTCCACGTCGAACAGCTCGACGGTCCGGTGCTGCGAGAACCGTTCGACGATATGGAGCAGCGTCTGGTAGCCGGTGGCCGTGTTGTGTTTCTGGAGGGTGTCCCTGAAATAAGCGATACGCTCTTCGAAAAGGTCGTACAGGGTTTTCCGGGACGGAGGTTTACGCACCGAGGCTTCGAATATGCGCTGCACGGAGTAGGGCACCCCCTGCCGCTCGAAATCCAGCACTTTGTTTTTCAGCGCCGTCAGTTCGGAACCGATGATGGCGTTCATGTTCGGGGCCAGCGGATGCCGTTCGCGCACCTCCTGCTTCGCGGCGTTCCACCATTTCGCCGGACAGGAGAGTCCCGTGCTTTTGTATCGGCGTTTGCTGTTGTAGCAGACCCTTATCATGACGGGGTGTTCGCCGCTGGCGAGGGTCTTCGATTTGTAAAGGACCGCCGTGACGGTCGCCTTGGGGATTTTCATGTTTTTCCGGTTTACGCTATGGTTTACAAAATAAGCGTCGAACAGCTGAGAAACGGCCGCTCGAAATTCATGTTATATCGACGAATACCGGGCTGCACCCCCGTACTTTTCGGATGGAGACAACAAAAAACCCTCTCCGGGAGAGGGTTTCGTGCCGTATCTGCGGCTCAGCCTTTGCGTTTGTAGCGCGAGGGGCTGGTGCCGGTGTGCTGTTTGAAGTATTTGCCGAAGAACGACTGGGTCGAGAAGTTGAGGTGGTAGGCGATCTCCTGAATACTCATGC
>ERZ1106954.3526-NODE-3526-length-10184-cov-3.093691_pt1 | contig 10184 bp, 10 predicted proteins | sample MGYA00403678_ERZ1106954 | MGnify/ENA primary metagenome ERZ1106954 (study PRJEB35170, sample SAMEA104062445) | human gut metagenome | biome: human gut; feature: human-associated habitat; material: faeces | place: Denmark | collected 2012-08-20 ... | reverse complement strand
TGCGCATCTGGTATGAGACGCATGAACCTGCCGTAAACGCGCAACAAGCTCCCTGTTACACATGGAAGCTTCATTCCTTTACTGAACAATGCAGACAGAAACATAAGAAAGGCAGCATTTAATTCCCTTTACAGCACTTATGATTCCATGAAAAATACCTCTGCTGCCCTGCTTGCGGCACAGATGAAACAGCTTCAGTTCAACGCTGATATGCGTCATTATGACTCTGCATTAGCTGCTGCTCTTGACAGTAACAATGTAGACACTGCCGTATATTATAACCTGATCGATGCCGTTCATGAGAACATGGAAGCTATGTACAAATATGTACGTCTTCGTAAGAAGCTTTTAGGTGTGGATGAACTTCACATGTATGATCTGTATATGCCTATGGTAGCTGATGCAGACAACTTCATTTCCTTTGAAGAAGCCAAGTCAAATGTTACAGAAGCCTTACAGGTACTCGGTGATGATTATGTATCCATCTTAAAGGAAGGCTTCAATAACCGCTGGATCGATGTGTATGAGAACGTTGGCAAACGCAGTGGCGCTTACTCTGCCGGAGCACGCAAGCATCCTTATGTGCTTCTCAACCACAAGAACGATCTGAATACAGAATTTACTCTGGCTCATGAGATGGGACATGCTCTTCACTCCTATCTTTCAACTGCTAACCAGCCTGTTGTAGATTCTGACTATGTAATCTTTGTTGCAGAAGTTGCATCTACCTGTAACGAAGCACTGCTGATGCAGCATCTGCTGAAAAAGACATCAGACAAGAAGCAGCGTGCATACCTGATCAACTATTTTCTGGAACAGTTCAGAACAACTCTCTACCGTCAGACAATGTTTGCAGAGTTTGAGTTAAAGATGAGCGAACTGACCGCCAGAGGCGAAAGTGTCAATGCAGAAACTGCTACTAAAGTATACCATGATCTGATAGATCTGTACTTCGGTCCGGATATCGTACATGATGAATATATTGATCTTGAATGGGCTAGAATCCCTCACTTCTACTACAACTTCTATGTATATCAGTATGCAACCGGCTTCTCTGCCGCAATTGCACTGTCACAGAAGATTCTGTCTGAAGGGGAACCTGCTGTTAAAGCATACAAGGAGAAATTCTTAAGTGCCGGCTGCTCCAAAGATCCTGTATCTATCTTAAAAGATGCCGGAGTAGACATGTCAACCAAGAAACCTGTAGAACAGGCACTGGCACTGTTCAACAGCCTGATTGATGAAATGGACGAATTGATGAAATAACATCTATAGCAAAAACAGGCGGTGCAAATTGCATCGCCTGTTTTTCTTTAAGCCAACATCTCTCCTGCCCGCATCTGCTCCCGCACTTTTGAGTACACAGAATCCATTTCTTCAAGCTGTATCAGTATTGTATCTTCTTCCTTACTTCTCGCGATCACACGGCTGATACCTCCATTATCAATAACCAGCCGCCGATCTGACAACAACGCCAGAATCGGATCATGGGTCGCGATCAACACGATTTTATCCTCTCCGGTAAGTAGATCCAGTGCTTTCCTGCGATTGATTCCTGCATTCTCAATTTCATCGATCAGGATAACCGGTGCCTCCGAAAGAATCGCACAATCAGCGATCATCAACGCTCTTGACTGTCCTCCACTCAACCGGTTAATGGAAATGTCTTTGGCAAAAGGCTCACCTGACAGATCATTAGCCATCTTCCAGACACGGCTGACCAACTCCTCTTCGTCCCTTATATTGCGCTGTTTAAAACATGCTGCGTGCATACGCAGAAATTCCTCCACTGACATATCCAATACAAAATTCATATTCTGAGAAAGCTGAGCGATCAGTTTGCGTTTTTTCTTGCCTACTTCGTTACGATTTCCCTCTTTTTCATTCAGCAGAACTGTTCTGCCCGTTGGTGTATCTCCGCAGGCAGCCCATTCGATGTCTTCCAACAGTCTTGATTTACCACTTCCTGTTTTACCAACAATTGCGGTAATACTGCCACGTTCCAGTTTGATTGAATCGTACTGTTCCTTTGCACCATCCTTATCTTTGCCTGCAATGATCGTAATAGAGTCTACACCATACTCTTCTTCTCCTACTGCCTGCAGAACCTGTGTAAGATAGTCATAAAATGCACAGGCAAATTCCTGTCTTGTCATTTTGATATTCAGGAAAAAGTCATCTTTTTCTTCGGATACATAGTTCTGAAAACTTTGCAGATCATGATACTCACAGCCATATCCTGCCAGATAATCCTTAATAAAATAATATCGTTCTGTCAATAGCCCCAGCGGCATATTAATAAACTCTTCTACTTTCTTCTCCATTTTCATGCTCCCGACCTGCTCAAACAGCATCTGCCTGTTTCATTTTCTTAACATTGCCTATCTGATATTCTTTTCCGATTCTTGTCTCACCCAGGCAATACGAGCACAGAGCCATCGGCATCGGAAATCGTAGTTTACCACCCGTTACTGTCGTTTCACCTTCTATGTTCGCCAAATTTCCGACAAGCTGTTGTGTCCCCTGTCCGGTCAATCCATTAATGCGGTAAATATCTGCTTTGGGATTCATATATTGTACTTTCATGGCAAATACTTCTCTTTCTGCCTGCGACACAATGTCTCCCTTGGTAATGACTACAATATCTGCCATTTTCAGCATGGGGCCTATCTTTTGAGGTGCATGGATACCGCTCAACTGATCGATCACACAGATTGAAGGCACACCTTTAATATGTGGCGAACATCGGTTACACAGTCCTGCACTCTCACTAAACAGATAATCAAAACCATTTTCTTCTCCCCAGATACAGACATCCTCTATATTCGTAATGAAAAAGTGATCCGGACATAATTCCATAGATAACCCTTTTCTCGCCGGAATCCCATTCTTTTGAAATAAAATATCATCCTCTGTCTGCAAACAGTCGAATTTTACAATTCCTGTTTTATATCCCATCTGCTTTAGATGTCCAATTGTTTTTAACAATACCGAAGTTTTACCTCCCGCCGGTGGTCCCGCCACTGTGATCAGCTTCATAAGAATCGTCCTCTCTTTCTTCCATGATTTTTCTACATTCGGCAATGATATCCAGCAAATCTTCCTGGTAAAGAAAATCCCATCCTATGAATCTCAACTTCCCCGGCAATTGATTCTCTACTTCTGCACAGGAAGAGGGGAAACATCCCTGAGAACGGAATATCTGCCCTGTTCTTTCACCTGTTAAAAAATGAAACAGTTCCCGTTCTTTTTCAGTGCCGTCCTGCTTTTTCGTGATAACCAGTGGAAGAATGGGCGCTCCGTCCCCAGGCCATACCAGACACATTCCATCCTCTTTTGCCTTGATCGTAGCAAAAATCCATGGCATTAACATTATAAATGGCTTTTTCTCAAGTCCTCCCGGCTTGATCATCTGTGACGGGTGTGCACCGCCAATCGCATTTTTCCTGAATTTATATACTCCCTCTATTCCTGCTGCATGATAAAAATAAGTTAACATAATACTATCAAGCATATGTCCATCATCCGGGTACATGATGCTGTCTTTGTACTCAGGTAATAGAAGCTGTTCCATACTCTCCGGCATCATTCTGCCATTCGCCTGTCTGGTATCAATTACCATCACAAGTGGGATTGCCGTTAATATCCTGAAAACTCCACGGACATCTTCCATCCCTTCAAAGTCCTGATTATATGGCACAGCACAATCTGCAACACTATATTCACCTGACATAATTCTGCTGTCTGCCGTAAGTCCCTCAATACCGGTTCCCATCAATATGGATGGTTCCTTTATTTTGAATGCCTCTTCTAACCACTGCCTGCCAAATTCGGCAAGTGCAATATTATAACTGCACTCTGCCATTTCTGCATCCAGCATATCCTGGATAGGAAGCTGCACAACACAGGGAATAAGCCCATAGAGCATATATTCTTCATTATCAGAAGTATGATGTAGTCCATCCTCACGCTCTCTTACGAATTTCTCATAATCAGCCATGAATTGTTCTTTATCCATATTGCGAAGCTGCAGCACATCACCCAATCTGAGAGAGCCCATAACAGGACTGGGCTCTCCTTGTATCATTCCCTGCCACTCCATGTAGGAAATCAGCATCGGGTGATCTGTTAAATTATCATTTACGGTTCTTGTTACTTCCAACATATTCTTACTCTCCTGCTGCGATCGATACTGGCAGTACGCAGGTGTATTTCTTTTCACTCAGATAGAAATCCTTGATCTTTACATTTACACCAAATGCCTTTTCCAGATGCGGCTCTTCTATCGTGTCCTTAGCTGCGCCAAAGACACTGCTTCCATCCCGGTTAAGTATCAGGGCTTTATCTGATATTGTGATCGCATGTTCCGGATAATGTGTATTTACAATAGATGAAATCCCTTCCTCATCCCTCAGATCTTTAATGGTTTCCAAAACAATAAGCTGATTTCTGAAGTCAAGATTCGATTCCGGTTCATCCAGTATCAGCAACTTAGGTTCTGCTGCAAGTGCTCTGGCTATCAACACCATCTGAAGCTCACCACCGCTGATCTGACTGCATAATTTTCCGCGTAAATATTCTATTCCAATACGTTTCATACACTGATCTGCAATTGCCCGGTCTTCTTTGCCCGGCTGCTCAAGTACTCCCAGACGGCTGTTCCTTCCAAGCAGCACCATTTCTTCTGTTGTATAGGCAAAAGCCGATAATTTTGCCTGTGGTACATAACCAATCAGACTCCACACATCCGACTGCTTCATATCTTTTCTGTTTTTTCCATCAATTAATGTTCTACCGCTATTCCAGTTAAGAAGTCCTAAGGTGCATTTGAGCAACGTAGTCTTACCTACTCCGTTAGAACCCAGGATCGATAATATTTCCTTCTGGTTTACCTCAAAATTGATATCGGACAATACTTTTTTGCCGCCCGTATAACCAAAGCATCCATTTTCTACTTTAAAATTCATCAGCGTATTCCTCCTGTCTTTCTCAAAAGGATAATAAAGAATGGTGCACCGATCACTGCTGTAAGTATCGATATGGGAATCTCCGTTGAAGTTGCACTTCTTGCCACCGTATCAATTATGACCATGAACACTGCACCTAAGCCTATGCTGGCAGGAATCACCCGTTTATTATTATTGCCAAAGATCATCCTTGCGATATGCGGGATCAGCAATCCTACCCAGCCAACCTTTCCGCAGATTGATACTACCGCCGCAGTAATCATTGTTGCAGCTATAATAACCCATAACCTGATAAAATTCACATTTACTCCCAACGATCTTGCTTCATCCTCATGCAGTGAAAGTGTGTTCATTTTCCAGCGAAGCATAAATATGATCACAATACCAGCCAGTATAAACGGGCAGCCAAGCAACAGATCCCCAAATCCTACTCCGGACATACTTCCCATCAGCCAGAATGTGATCTGTGGAAGCTGATCCTGCGGGTCAGCCGTATATTTGATCAGGGAAACCATTGCCTCAAAAAGCGAACTGATGACCATACCGGCTAAAATAATCATGATCATGGATGACTGTCCCTTGATCCTGCTGATCGAATACACCAGTGCAACACAGCCTATTCCCAGCAAAAAGGCACACGTCTGAATTCCAAAAGAACCAAATCCCAACATGATCCCAAGTGTTGCTCCAAAGGATGCTCCGGTGGCAACCCCCAGCGTATCGGGAGTTGCCAGTGGATTAGAGAAAAGACTTTGAAATGCGGCTCCTGCTACTGCAAGTCCACTTCCTGCCAATGCGGCCATCAATACTCTGGGCAACCGAATCGTGTAAATTACGGTATGTACATTCTGATCTGTTTCTATTTTTGCCAGTGATCCCGGGAGCAGCGTATTCACAATCTGCCCCAGACTAATGCTATATCTTCCCACCCCCATAGCGATCAGCATACTGATCAGAAGTGTGGCACAAATACCTACTACCCACATTGTACCCTTGATACGAGTTTTCATTTAAGCCTCCTTCCCTTAATCTTATAAACCGTCTGCGCCTTCTCTTGCAGGATGATACATTTTATTTAACTGTTCTTCATTCAGATCAATTCCGTAATAATCCTTAAAGTAAGTTCTGGTCACTTCTTCTATGTCCGTATCTGCAAATAATTCAGGATTTACTGTCTTGGCAAACCACTGCAAAGTAACCGGCGTATCTGCACCTGGTGTAAAGCTTCTGTATAATCCCAATGGCATCTTATAGACCTGCTTATTCTTAACAGCATTCACTGTACTCCAGTCATCATTTCCAATAGCATTATTATAGAGATCTTCCGGCTGCGTTCCCGTAAAATTGGTAATTACAATGATATCGGGATTCCATTCATATACCTGTTCCATATTGATCTGTACAGAATTGCCTTCTGTCTGGGCTGCTACATTAACTGCTCCACTTGCATCACACCAGAATTGACCAAAGAAATTAGGACCTGATGCAATCATTGCGCTGTCATCATACTGGAATAATACCAGCACCTTCTTTTTATCCTCCTGTGCAATTGTTGATACCTTCTGCTGCACATCTGCATAAACTTCTTTGCTGTAAGCTGCTACCTTGTCACTTATTTCACTCTTACCAAATATCTGATCCAGAAGTTCGATCCAATGGTCATAAGTCTCTACTACATCATAATTCCACGCCGCTGCTGAAAATGTAACTGCCGGAATTCCTGCTTCCCTCAACATCTGTGCCTGTTCTTTTCCAACTCCAAGCACAATATCCGGATTTAATTTCAATAATTCTTCCACATTTATTTCGCTTCCGTTAATAAAACCTGTTTCTGCATTGAGAATTTCAGGATAAATTTCACTCAAAAGTCCGTTTTTTGCTGCACTCATAGATACCGGATGAATCCCTACGATTTTATCTGCTCCACCTAAATACACTGTCAGTACAGAAGCCAGCGGATAGAAGCTTCCTACCACAATACGATCTATCTGTGTCGGTACTTCTACCTCCACACCTGCATGATCTGTCACGATCTTAGTCTGCGCCTTTGGCTCTTTTGCGAGAGGCTGCGTTTCATCTGAAATTGTTTCTACATTCTCTGTCGTTTCCTGTGTTGTTTCTGAAGTTACTGTTGTCTCTGCACTGCTGCCGCAGCCCATCAATCCAAAGATCAATGCTGCTGCAAGTACAATTGCTGTTAATTTTTTCATATTTTTGTTTTCTCCTCTACTTTCATATAATGTTTCTCTTTTTCCTGATTCCAGTCCATACCTATGTAGTTCCATCTTCTCGCATAAGTAAGTTTACTGGAAATGGCATACTTTGGAATCTCCAGCAGTGAAATGTCGCTTCTGTTCCTGCGATATTGTAACAGGAAAATATCAGCCGCCATAAACTGGCATCCGTATCGGTTTACCACTTCCAACAGTTCTTTTTCATTGGCAGTTGTTTCTACTCCCAGAAGTCTGGTTGCTGCATCTGCTCCAAAAGGTGACACAATATCAACCTTTGCATACCCTTCTGCCAAAAGCTGTGTTCTTATAGAAGCTGCAATTACGGCATCTTCTATTACAATGGCATAGGGACCATTATCTGTCTGTTTCCTGTCTTCATCTTCCAAAGATACAGCCATACTTTTTTGTTCCTGCACAACCTGATGCAGGCAACTTAAATATTGCTCACTGCCCTCTTTACCAACAGGCACACCTGCCAGATACGGAATCCCATATTTTTCTTCCATTTCCATAGCAACCAGAGTCCCCGCCTGCGTAACTGCCAGATTAACATCTGCCTCATCCCATACTGCAACCTGTGGCAAATTATTATCCATGGACAGGATACTGTTTATGATATATCCGTTTTCCTTCAGTAATTTCTGCATTGCACGTATGTTTTCCCTGCTGATATCAAGTGGCGTTGCTCCCAGAATATTAACCTTAACCTCCTGCTTTTCCTGCCTGTTCTCCAATTTTGGAATACCATAGTACTGCATGATTCTCTTCAATGCCAATACCACTCCATCCTTGTAATTACCTCTCATTCCGTTTGTTGCAAAACCAAATGTCGGTATCCCTGTTAATTGCTCGATTTCTTTTGCTACACCATTAAAATCAAAACCAATTACAAAGTTCTATGGTTTTACGGAAGAAGAGGTAAAGGAGCTTTGTAAAAAATATCAATTGGATTTTGATTCCGTGAAAGCATGGTATAATGGATATCTTATGAACATACACCTCCTCATTTCCAAGAATTGCATCTGTTTTTCTTAATCCTGTACAATAAATAAGTGTGCGTGAATTGTAGGAACGCGGTTCATCAAATCCGGTATAATTGCCGGTGCATCCCGCAGCATCATGAATACATATCATCCCGCCCAACTCATATAATACAGAACATACACCTGAATAATCTCCCGCAAAAGGAGGTAAATACCTGTATAATCTTCTCATTTATACCACTGCTCCATAATCTTCTATCATTCGACGAAGGTCTGCCTTTTCCAGAATTGCTTCACGAAGCATCTTCATTAATCTGATCACTCCATAGAATCCATACATTCCTTCATCTCCTGACAAATCTACAACATAGTCGCACTGTCTTAAATACGCTCCCTCATATCCGATTGCCAGCATTCTGGTATCACGTTCCCCGCGGATCGCAGCTCTATAATGCTGTGGCTGTCGGACAACCAGTTTGCTGTTCTTTCTGCAAAGGGCATCATATGCTGACTGATCCGGTTTGATCACATCCTGTGCAATCACTTCCTGAATGCAGAAACCATAATCTGATAAAACTTTTGCCAATGCAAATGGTCTTAGTACTGCACTGTCCGACACAACTACAGGCAAACCGTTTAAAGCCTCTCTTGTGATTTCTATTTCCTGTTTTGCCTGTTGTATCACCTTCGTAAAATCATAAGGATGTTCTACGCCCATCATTTGTTCCAAATGACGGTAATTCTGTTCGATTTCTGACAGATCATACGAAATCAGACTATCCAGTGTCTGTGTACCAAATACGTCATCCATGTACTCAGCCCCAAACCTGGCACTCGGTGCTACGATCAAATTCCATTTACTGGATGCCATACAGCAATAATCCTCAAAAGAATCATAGTCTGCCAACTGTCTCACTTCATTGATTCCATGAAATCTCATAAAATCAAATAATTCGCATTCCGGACTTACAGGTGCAAAACATCCCAGTAAATTCACTGCTGCATCTCTGTCTTTCTGTGCAGCATATTCCTTTGGAATGGCTGTCAGCATGGAACGAAATGTAGTGATCAGCGGTGGTCTTGTCGTATCCATGGCGACCGGATTCATATGGCAGGCTCTTACGATCAATCCCGGATGTTTCCTTTCAATTTCCTGTGCCACTGCATCCATATCCGTTCCAATAAAATCATCCAGACAAGATACAAACAGAAACAATACCCTGGGCATAGTATCTTCCAGTAATTCCTCTGCCCCTTCTATAATGACCTCATCATAGCCTGCTACAACATCTTCCGGTGTAATATAAAGATAAGAAGTTCTATCCTTATATCCGTGCTGTATTGCACCTAGTGCGCCATGTCTGAAGCATGCAGATGGACAGATGAAAAGCAGATGACTCTGTGGAATTATTGCGGCAACACGGATAATTCCCCAGCCTCCATGCCCCGGTGATGTATAATACAATGTTTTTTCAAAGCAATGACCTACACACATTTCTCCAAACCTGTCCTTTCACATATCTCCATCATTTTGTCAGCAAGCTGTCGATAATCCTGTGCAATTTCTGCCTGAGGTGCAGCTTCTATCACTGTCTTTCCCAGTTCCTCTGCTTTTTGCACTTCATCGCTTCTTCTAATGACCTGAACTAGTTCATTATTGGATTCCCTGGCAAATCGCTGCACCAGTTCAAGTTCGTTTTCAACTTTTCTTTCATTCAGAATGATACCTGACACTCTGGCATATCCCCTGTTTTTAAAGTTATCCACTGCCCTTGTAATATTCGATGCCGCAAATAATGCCATCATTTCACCACTTGTCACAATAAATACATGCTCTGCATAACCGTCACGAATAGGCATTGCAAATCCACCGCATACTACATCACCCAGTACATCATAAAGTACAATATCCGGTTGATAGGTTTCAAAAGCCCTTAATTCCTCCAGTTTCTGAAAAGCTGATATAATTCCGAGTCCTGCACATCCGATACCGGGAGTTG
>ERZ1106954.3525-NODE-3525-length-10184-cov-11.587027_pt1 | contig 10184 bp, 8 predicted proteins | sample MGYA00403678_ERZ1106954 | MGnify/ENA primary metagenome ERZ1106954 (study PRJEB35170, sample SAMEA104062445) | human gut metagenome | biome: human gut; feature: human-associated habitat; material: faeces | place: Denmark | collected 2012-08-20 ... | reverse complement strand
GCGCCCTCATCAGTCACCTGCGGTGACAGCTTCCCCCGACCGGGGGAAGCCTTTAGAGGAAAACTGATTTCCATAGTGCACACCGGTCAAGGGCTGAATTTTCCGGGCGGAACGCTCCGCCCTTTTTTGTGCACCTTTACAGACCAATGGTCTGTATTCAAAAACAGGAGGTTCCCATGAACACATTTTTCCTCATCGTCCTCGGGCAGATCATCTCCCTGTTCGGCAATGCCGCCCTGCGGTTTGCGCTGCCGCTGTATCTGCTGCGGCAGACCGGTTCCGCTGCGCTGTACGGCGGCATCACCGCTCTGGCCATGCTGCCCGCCCTTGCTGGAATGCTGACCGGCGGCGCGCTGGCAGACCGCTGCCGTAAAGCCCGCCTGATGGCGCTGCTGGATCTGGTGACCGCCGGTATTGCGACTGCAGCCGCTGCCAGACTGCCGCATCTGCCCCTGCTTCCGCTGGTCCTGACAGTGCTGGGCAGTCTGTACGCCATTCAGGGGCTTTACCAGCCCGTGGTACGCGCCTGTCTGCCCCTGCTGCTGAACGGCACCCAGCTGCTGCGCGGCAACGCGGTCATCCAACTGGTGGATACCGTGGACGAGCTTCTCGGCCCCCTGCTGGGTGCTGTTCTGCTGGAGCACCTCGGCATCCGGGGTCTGCTGGTGCTCTGCGGCTGCTGCTTTGCACTTTCTGCCGGGATGGAGCTCTGTCTGCGCATCCCACAGGATGTCCCCTGCGACACAAAGCTCTCCGTCCGTTCTCTGTGGGCCGACCTGCGGGAAAGTGCGCAGTTCCTCACCGGGCAGGCTGCGGTGCTGCGGTTAACTGCCGCCATGGCGGCTGTAAACCTGCTGGAAGTCCCCGCCCTCACCGTAGGTGTTCCGGTGCTGGTGGTGCAGACTTTGCAGAAAAGTGATACCTCCCTCGGCCTTGTGCAGGCGGTGCTGAGCGCAGGCGGCATTTTAGGCGGCGTGCTGGCCGGAACCGTCTTTGTCCGGCGTCCCATCCGCAGCGGCACACCTCTTTTGCTGGCGCTCAGCGGCGTGTGCGCCGCGCTGGGTCTTGCCCTCCGGGTGCCCGCGCTGCAATTCGGCAGCATTCTGGTGCTGGGGGCTGTGTTTATGGCCGTGGCAGCGCTGTTCAATGTGTGGTTCTTTGCGCAGCTGCAAGTGCTGGTGCCGCAGGCACAGCTGGGCAAAACTACCGCCTGTTGCACCGTGCTGGCCTGCCTGACCCAGCCCATCGGGCAGGCAGCCTATGGCAGTGCCTTCCAGCACTGGGCCGCACACCCCGCAGATGTACTGCTGGCAGCCGGGGTGCTTTCGGCGCTGGTTCTCTGGCTGCTGCAAACGCGCCGTACCGCCTGACGCACCAAAAAAGGAGCCGCTGTTGCAGCCCCTTTTATGGTATGCTTACTCCGGCAGCTTTGCCGGGTCGAGATAATTTTCGCCCTGCTTTACCTCCACATGGAGGTGGCTTTCCTCGGCGCACTCGCAGCCGACCGTACCCACCGCACCAATCTTCTGCCCGGCGGTCACGGTGTCCCCGGCCTTAACGGCAGGGTCAGCCACACCGCACAGCCGCCAACAGCGGCCAGCGGCATCCTCCAGCACCACCACGGTGCCCCAGTTTCCCTCTGCCCCGGCAGAGACCACCTTGCCCGCTACGGGTGCTGCCACCGCAGCGCCCTGCGTGCAGGCGTAGTCCACGCCGTTGTGGGTGCGCCAGTCCCCAAGTGTCTTGTTATACACCAGTTCATCGCCGCTGAAGGCGTTGAGCACGCGCCCCGGCATAGAGGGCGCGGCGGCAGGCTGTGCCGAACTGCTGGCAGGCGAGGATGCGCCTTGCAGTGCCGAGGGTTCGCGCAGCGAACCAGAGCCAGACTGCGCACCAGAGGATGCACCAGAGCGCTCCTGCTGCGGCACATCTGCCTTGCTGTTTGCAACGTCGGTCACGGGCTGCTGCCATGTGGTATCCTCCTGTGCGTCCCAGTCCGGTTCTGTTTCCGGGGTGGTCTGTTGGGTGGTGCCGGGGGCGTTTAGTCCATCCAGACTTTTTTGCAGTTCTGCCCGCAGGGCGCGCACCGCCCACACCCCTGCCGCAGCCGCAGCCAGCAGGCTTGCGGTCAGCAGCAGAGCAAAGCCCTTGCCGTGCAGAAATTTTTTGATCTGCTCCATGCTTGTTACTCCCATCTGTCCGTTTTGTGTACGGGGTCTTTTTCTGGGCTTAGTGTGGGACAGCGGCGGGCGGTTTATGCAAAGGGACAAAAAAGACACGCAAAAAGGCTGAGCAGCCGCTTTTTTGCAGCTGCTCAGCCTTGCTGTATCCCGTTTTTGGTTACTTCCGTGCGATCATTTCGGTATAAGCCAGCACCAGCGGGCCTACGCCCTTGGCATCGTTGCAGACCACCGGCTCGCTGAAGTAGTAGGCCAGAGAGCCGTCACGGTGATCCTTGCCGCCCAGACCCGCCACAAGGCAGATGCCGTCCAGCTGCAAGCTGCCGTCCGGGTTCTTGGACAGATACCGGTCGCAGGTGCCGTAGAAAGCCTTCTCTGCCCATGCAGCCATCCGTTTGGGCAGGTAGCCCAGACGCACGCCCTTGAGCACTGCGTAGGCGAACAGAGCGGTGCCGCTGGTCTCCAGATAGTTGCCCTCGGCCTCCGGGTGGTCGATGACCTGCCAGAACATCCCGGTCTGCTCGTTCTGGAACTTGTGCATATCCTCTACGGTCTGCTTGAGCATGGCCATGATGCCGCGGTACTCGTTGTACAGCTGCTCGTCCATGCGCTCCAGCACGTCCACCATGGCCACCATGAACCAGCCCATGGCACGCAGCCAGAAGTTGGGGCTGCATCCGGTGACGGGGTCGGCCCAGTACATCTGGCGGCTCTCATCGTAGCCGTGGTAGTACAGGCCGGTCTTTTCGTCCCGCATGTGCTTTTTGATGTTCATGAACTGCTTGTAGCTGTCGATGCAGCCCTGCATCTTGTTGAAGCGGGTCTCGTACTCCATGTAGAAAGGCTGCGCCATATAGGTGCCGTCCAGCCACACCTGCCACGGGTAGATGTCCTTGTGCCAGAAGTTGCCCTCCTTGGTGCGGGGCTGGGTGAGCAGCTGGCTGCGGATGGTGTCGATGGCCTTGCGGTACTTCTCGTCCCCGTAGATATCATACAGAATAAACAGGTTCTTGCCCTGATTCACGTTGTCCAGATTGTACTCCTTGGGGTCGTAGGTCTTGATGGAGCCGTCCGGCTGCACAAAGTAATCGATGAACTCCTTGGAAAACTCCAGATACTTCTCGTCGCCGGTGGTCTTGTACAGGCTCAGGCAGGCGGTGATCATGCAGCCGTCGATGTAGTTCCACTTGTTGGGCTTGCCGCTGCGCACCTTCTCGATGTTCCACATCGGTGCCTCGGCGCTGGAATTGGCGATCAGGTAGTCCACATAGTCGCCCAGCATGGACAGGATCTCTTCATGGGTCATGGGTCAGTCCTCCTCAAAATGTCCTACGTTGGCAAAGTGCAGCCGCTCGCCCTCGTAGCCCTCGATCTTCACGTTGTGCAGGTCGATCTCCTTGACGTTCTCGGCATAGATGGCCAGCTTTTTCACCAGCGGACGGTTGTCGGCCATGGCCGCCTGTCCCTCCTTGGCGTTGGGGTCAAAGGTGATGCTCACATCCCGCATGGTTACCCGCTCAATGGGCTGCTCCGGCAGGCCATCAAAGTAGCAGCCCGCGAACTGGGCATCGGTGGCCACGATGTTCTCCATGGTCAGGCTGCCCAGCTTGGGGGTGTACTCGTCCACCGGCATCGGCTCGCGGCACTGCACATAGGGGCCGTGGCCGTCCGGGTCGCAGAAGTAGAACATATTGATGACAAAGGGTGCCTTGACGCCCCGCATCTCCACGTTGCGGAACACCAGCCCGTCGATGACGGCGGTGTTGCCGCGGCCGCGGCGGGTCTTGACCCGCAGGCCGCGGTCGGTGTGGTCCATCAGGCACTGGGTGACCACCATGTCCTTCACGCCGCCGCTCATCTCGCTGCCGATGACGATGCCGCCGTGGCCCTTGTCCAGCAGGCAGTTGCGGATGACGGTGTGCTCGCAGCTCTTTTTCAGCTTCATGCCAAGGAACACCTTGCTGGCCTTCATGGCGATGCAGTCGTCGCCCACATGGATGTTCACGCCGATGATGCGGATGTACTCGCAGCTTTCGGGGTCGATGCCGTCGGTGTTGGGGGCGTTGTAGGGGTTGTTGATGTTGAAGTTGAGCAGGTCGAGGTGCTTGACAAAGATGGGGTGGATGGTCCACGAGTAGCTGTTCTGCACCGTGATGCCGTGCAGGCAGATGTTCTCGCTGTCCACCGCAGCCACAGCCCGGGGACGCCATGCGATGCGCTTGACCTTGGGGTTCACCCACCAGTCGCCGTTTTCGGCATCGCAGTCCAGCGTGCCCTCGCCGGTCACCACCACGTCATGCACCTGCGTAATGTTCAAAAGACCCGCAAAGCTGTCCAGCGGGTTGCCCTCCCAGCCGGTCAGATAGTACTCGTCCACCTCGTTCTCGCTGGGCAGCACGCCGGGCAGAATGGGGTAATGGGTACGGTCGTTGTCGCCCAGCAGCACAGCGCCCTTTTCCAGATACAGAGTGGTGTTGCTCTTCATGAACAGGCTGGCGGTGCGGTAACAGCCGGCGGGCACATACACTGTGCCGCCTTTGGGGCAGGTGGACAGCGCCGCCTGCAGCCGCACAGTGTTGTCGGTCTCGCCATCGGCCACCAGACCGTAGCGGGAAGCATCCACGAAGAAGGTCTCGGCCTCGGTAGTAAAATCCAGCTTCAGGGTCTCGCCCTCTGCCTGCACCTCCACCGTATAGGTGGTGCCGGGCAGCAGGGAGAACAGGGAGAACACGTTGGTGTTGCAGGCCTCGTACACCGTCTTGCCGTTCAGGGCAACGGTAAAGGGGTGTGCCGGACGGTAGCACAGCTCGTTTTCCAGCTCGAAAACGGCGCTGCGGGTCATGGAACGGATCAGGGTCAGATTCATGCGAAATAACCTCCTGTGAGTTTGTCTTGCCCCCACGGGGCAGACGTGGTATCATGAGGAAAAGTGCTCTCCCGGCTACCGGGAGGGTTATTCTCGGAAAGGATGCGCAAAATGAAAGCGGAACGGGAAAAGATCAACGCCAAGGTAAAGGCAGACACCGTGCGGCTGAACGGCAGCAAGCTGAAGCTGACGGCAGACGAGGAGATGTGCACCTTTTTGCTGGTAAGCGAGGGCAGCTGCACCCTGCAAATGGGGGAAAACGATCTGCTGCTGAACCCCGGCAGTGCGCTGCTGCTGGGCGCGGGGGACGCGGTGCTCTCTGCCGCCGGTGCAGCCATCCCGGAACTGGTGGGCTGCCGGTTCCCGCTCAGCACCCTGCACGAGCTGCGCAGCGCCGCCCAGCGGGATTTTGTCCGGCTGTTTTTGCCCGGCGAGGCAACGGTGCTGTACGGCCCGGTGCTATGGACCCGCCGCCTGCGTACCCTGCTGGAGATGATGTGCTCTGCCATGCCGGAGCAGGATTACCCCGGCGGGCTGTACCTGCTGCTCATCCTGCACTATGTAGAGCAGGAGTGCCTTGCCGAGAGCAGCGCCGCAGCGCGCCCCCGCAACGAGACCATTGAGCAGGTGTGTGCCTACCTTGCCGCCAACTACCGGCAAAAGTTCTCTCTTACCGAGGTGGCGGCGCGGTTCTACCTTTCCCCTTACTATCTCAGCCGCCTGTTCCGGCGGGTGACCGGGCAGTCCATCGTGGACTACCTGAACAACCGCCGCATCGAGGCTGCGCAGAAACTGCTGGAGACCACCGAGCTTTCCATCAGCGCTATTGCCGAGCAGACCGGCTTTGCCAGTGCAGCCCACTTCCGCCGCGTGTTCCGCGAGGTGATGGACATCAGTCCTTTGCAGTACCGCAAAAAGCAGACGAAATGATGTATCAACCAAAACACCCCCTGTGCCATCCGTTGGGAGCAGCACAGGGGGTGTTGGTCTTGGTCAGATGTTCTTATGGCGCATTAGCCCTTGACGGCACCTGCGGAGATACCTTCAACGAACTGATCCTGTGCACAGAAGAATACGATCAGCTGCGGCAGGATGGAGATGAGGGACAGCGCAAGGATCTTGTTCCATGCAAAGCCGGTATCACCGTCCATAGACAGCTTGACGAACAGGGACATGGGGTACTTGCCGGGGGTGCTGACGTAAAGCAGCGGGCCCATGAAGTCGTTGCAGCTCCACATGAACTGGAACAGTGCGCAGGACACCAGAGCGGGTCCCAGCATGGGCACGATGACCTTGTACAGGGTCTGGAAGGAGGAGCAGCCGTCAATGGCGGCAGCCTCGTCCAGATCGCGCGGGACGTTGCGCATGAACTGCACCAGCTGATACACGAAGTAGGTCTCGGTAGCAAATGCGCAGTGCACCCAGATGGCCAGATAGAAGGGGCTGTCCACCCAGCCGAACTTGTTGTACAGCAAGTACTGGGGTACGTTCAGCACGACCTGCGGCAGGAACAGGGTGGCCAGCATGATGTTGAACAGCAGCTTGCGGCCGGGGAAGTCGAAACGGCCAAAGCCGTAAGCGGCGATGCAGGCAGACACCACAGTGCAGATCACCTTGGGGATGACATAGCTGTAAGTGTTGAGCATGGCCTGCAGGATGTTGATGGAGCCGCCGAAGTTGTTCAGGGCGTTGCGGTAGCCATCCAGCGTAGGCTTTTTGATCCACAGGCTGATGCCTGCAAAGATCTCGCTGTTATCCTTGAAGGTAGCGCTGATCATCCACAGCAGAGGATAGATCATGATGACACCAACCAGGATCAGCACGAAGTACTTAAAGAAGGTTGCGATCTTATTCGATGCTTTCATTCCCATATTGGTCACCTTACCTTTCATCCGAGTAGTAGACCCACTTCTTCTGGCTGGTGAACGCAATGATCGTCAGGATGCAGACGATGATGAACATGATCCATGCCAGAGCAGAGGCCATGCCCATGTCGTAGGACTTGAATGCGTAGTTATAAACCAGCAGGGAGATCAGGGTAGTGGAACCACGGGGACCACCGTTGGTGATGATGTAGGGGCCGTTGAACTCCTGGAAAGCCTGGCAGATCTGAGTGACCAGGTTGTAGAAGATGATGGGGGTGATCATCGGAACGGTGATGGAGAAGAACTGACGCCACTTACCGGCGCCGTCGATAGTAGCAGCCTCGTACAGGTCTGCGGGCACGCCCTTCAGTGCAGCAAGGAACAGCACCATGGCGGAGCCGAACTGCCATATACGCAAAAAGCAGATGATCCACAGTGCGTAGTTGGGGTCAGACAGCCACTCGGGGCCCTGCACCGCACCAAAGGTGACAGCGCGCACCACGGTGTTCAGCAGACCGTCCACGCTGAACACAGCCTTCCACAGCACAGCGATAGCCACAGAGCCGCCCAGAATGGAGGGGATGTAGTACACGGTGCGGAACAGGTTGACGCAGGCGATCTTGAAGTTCAGGATGTAGGCGATGAACAGTGCGAAGATCAGCTTCAGGGGCACGGTGATAAAGGCGTACTTGAAGGTGATGATCAGCGCCTTGGTGATCTTTCTGGTGTGGAATGCGGTAATGTAGTTGGCCAGACCAACAAAGCTGGTGCCGTCCTTGAAGAAGTTCATATCGGTAAAGCTGTAATACAGCGACTGACCGAAGGGGAACGCCTTAAAGACGAGAAAGCCGATGATCCAGGGAATCAGATAAAACAGGCCCTGATACTTATCGACCCATTTCTGAAACGGAGTTCGTGCGCCGGCGGGCGCATTACTTTTTTTCATCCAAAGTCCTCCTTTTACAGGATTTGAAGCAGACAGTGCAGCAGGTCACAGACCGGCAACAATTCATTCAAGGTTTGATAACCATTCACCGAAAAAACAAGGGCATCTGTCGTACGGGCGGCAGATGCCCCTATTTATTTCAGATACTGAATATCCGGTTCTGACCGCTGTCAGAGAGAGGTAAGCTTAGCCGATGGTGTAGCCAACAGACTCCATGCCGTCCAGCAGGGTCTCAACAGCCTCTTCAGGGGTCTGATCACCGTAGTCGATGTTGTCGAACACTTCCTGATAGATGCCGGTGCCGGAAGCCTTCAGGTCGTTATTCTCGAACAGAGGATCCAGCTTGTTGGTGGTGAATGCCATGACCTTGGCATTTGCGTCAGCAACCAGGCTCTTGACAGCGCCGGCGTCCTGAGCGAACTTCAGGCCAGCCTTGGAAGCGGGGATGCCGCACTCAGAACCCATGATGGAAGCGCCCTTCTCCTCGTTCAGCAGGAAGTTGATCAGGGTAGCAGCCTCGGCAACGTTCTTGCAGGTCTTGGTGATAGCCAGACCCATGGACACCTTGGAGAAGCCGCCGTTGTTGTCACCGAACTTGATCTCCTCGCCGACGGTGAAGCCGTCCTTGTTGCTGTCGTCCAGAGCGGAAGCGTACTTGGTAGCAGCGGAATCCCACTCGAAGATGCCTGCGATCTTACCGGTGATCCACTCGTTGGACTGGTGGGTAGCGGTATCGGAGTTTGCAGAGTAGTAGGTCTTCAGGTTCATCATGACGTGGCCATCCACCAGGCTCTTGATGAAGTCGATGCCCTCAGCGATCTCGTCCTCGGTGTAGTTCAGGGTAGAGGTGACGGGGTCTGCCCAGTCCTTGCCGTACTTGGACTCGAGGTAGAACACCATCAGGATCATACGGTCGTATGCGCCCAGGTGCATGGGGTAGTAATCGTCGCCCAGCTTCTCCTGGAAAGCCTTACCGGCAGCCATCAGATCGTCCAGAGACTTGGGGACCTCGGTGATGCCAGCCTTATTAAAGGTGGTCATGTTCCAGTAGAAGATACGGCCGGTCATGGAGACGGGCACGCACTGCTGGCTGTTGGCCACATAGCAAGCGTCCATAGCAGCGGAATCCCACTGGGTCAGGTCGATGAACTTGGAGGTGGTGTTCAGATCCACGAACTTGCTGCCGTCGGCAGAGTAGTTGTACAGCCAGTTCCAGTTCACCTGGCAGACATCCTGAGCGTTGCCTGCGATGAAGGCAGCAGCCATCTTCTCTTCCCAGCCGGACCATGCGGCGAAGGTGGGCTCCACGGTGATGTTGGAGTGCTCAGCCTGGAAAGCCTCCAGAGCGCTCTGGTAAGCAGCGTGACGGCTGTCGCCGCCCCACCAGCTGATGCTCAGGTTGACGGGGCCGTCAGACAGGGCCAGGCTCTCGTCTGCGGAAGCAGCGGGGGCCTGAGAAGCAGCGGAAGAAGCGGTGGAAGAAGCAGCGGGCTTGCTGCCGCAGGCAGCCAGCAAACCTGCAGCACCGACAGCGCCGGTAGCCATCAGGAAGTTACGACGAGAAATTGCCTTGCTCATTTTTGTTCTCCTCCTAATAGAAAACATCTTCATGTAGGGGGTCTGCACATGCCCCCTTGTATACAATTATGATAACAAAAGCCACCAAAAAAAGAAAGATGCAATTTACAGTGATACAGGATAAAAACGTACAAATATTGCTCTTGTTTTCGAAAGAGATTCGACGTCCTTGCCGAAATGAATAAACTTGCGCCGAAAAACTGTGCAACTTGTATACTTCAATGACTTGCATAAAAATCTGGGATGCAACATGGGAAGAACGGCAAAAATTTCAATAATTCCTGTTACATTTACCATTCTGCCTGTAATTTTTTATGCTCTGCCGCCCCCGCTGCTCTCTTCTTTTCCCGCTCCCTCCCCCCTCCGTCGAGTAACTGCCCAGTCTAAACTGATATATCAATAGCGCAAAAAACGTGCGTATTTCGCCCAGTTGATATATCAGTGGCCGCGAAACGCAGCAAATTAATATATCAGTCTGTATACAGCCTGTCTGGGATACCCCTTCCGTCTGCTCACTGTGTTCGCAGCCACCTTCCCCAAGGGCAGCGTCCTCGCCCTCTCAGTCACCTGCGGTGACAGCTCTCCCAAAGGGAGAGCCCTTGGCATAGCGATACAGTTTCCAGCTAAAGTGCAAAGCTTGCGGGCGTGCCCGCTCCCCCTTGGGGGAGCTGTCGCGCAGCGACTGAGGGGCTTCAAATCGGCGGAGCCGGAAAAAACGGTTAAAAGATCTTCACGCCGAACAGGCGTGA
>ERZ1106954.3523-NODE-3523-length-10190-cov-3.316132_pt1 | contig 10190 bp, 7 predicted proteins | sample MGYA00403678_ERZ1106954 | MGnify/ENA primary metagenome ERZ1106954 (study PRJEB35170, sample SAMEA104062445) | human gut metagenome | biome: human gut; feature: human-associated habitat; material: faeces | place: Denmark | collected 2012-08-20 ... | reverse complement strand
TCCCATGCCGCTGGAGACCAGCGATCAGGATCTGGTGTATGTTGGCCGCATTCGTCCCGACCTTACCAATCCCAATGGCCTCTGTCTTTGGTGCTGCGGCGATCAGATTCGCAAGGGTGCTGCCACCAATGCTGTACAGATTGCCGAATTACTTCTTTAATTCCGTATTTTTCGCCGTTTCCATGCTGGGAGCGGCGAATTTTCTTTTTGTTCACAATTTTACCTGGAAAAAACCTTGACAAAAGCCACTTCATACGCTATTCTTATTACAGAACAACGCAAACGGGAAATGCGTTGTACTCCTTTGATTTGGCTTCACCAGAAAACTTATGCAGAAAAAGATGCACGGCTCACCACCGTGCGTCTTTTTTGTTGTTTTACAGACAGGGGAAAGACTTTCCTCATTTCTCACCGGCTTTGATAAGGATATCATGGCTGACCGGACGGTAAAACAGTTGTTCAATTTTCTGAGGTTCTCTCGTTTGCCCTAAGATCCACATCAGCTTGGTAACCGCGGCTTCTGTGGTCATATCATAGGCCTCCAGTACATCTAGGCCGGTCTTTAACCGATTGCCCACATGATATAGAAGTAAGTCACTGCCTTCATTAGGGACTTGAGTTGTCATGACTACGGTTTTCCCAGTCTGAACAGCGTTGCTGATCACATCGTAATAGCTCTTTGCACCGGCAGTCGGGATACCGCCTACACCGAAGCTTTCGATAATAACACCGCGATAAGTATTTTTAATAAAATCAAATATATCAGGTCTGATTCCGGGAAATATCTTAAGAATAAGAATGTCCGGACAGAGGCGTGTATCAATTGCAAATTCACCTGATACCGGGCGGCTTAACTGCTGCAGATGACCTGAATAGTCAAGCACCTGATTGTAGGTTATCCTTCCAAGCTTAATCTCTGCTATTACCGGAAAGTTGACGGTTTCAAATGCATCCGAGCTTCTGGTCTTAATCTTCATCGCATGTGCGCCGTTAATAACCATTCCGTCGAATGTCACATATACCCCGTTAATTCCTTCACAGGCAAAACGTATCGCATCGGACAGATTTTTCTTGGCATCAGTATAGAGCGCCTCGATAGGTATCTGTGAGCCGGTAAATACAACGGGCTTTGCGAGATTTTTAAGCATATATGTCATGGCAGCGGCGCTGTAAGCCATCGTATCGGTACCGTGTGCCACAACAAAACCGTCATATGATTCATAATTATCGGCAACAGCCTGCGCTATTGCTGCCATAAGTGACGGATTCATATTGGTACTGTCAACATTCATGACAGATATACCGTCAAGCTGACAGACTGATTTGATATCGGGTATATATGCAAGCAGGCGTTTTACGTCGATTGAAGGTGTCAGCCCGCCTTCTGATTCTGATGAAGCTATTGTACCGCCGGTGGCGATTAAAAGTATTTTTTTCATTATATCTCCATTTCTGCATTAGGTGAATTTTTGCTGCTCATGCGGACATCATTGGAATTGTCCCACATAAACCATCCTGTAAAGCCAAATATAACAGCTATTATTATACATGTAAATGATAACCACATATATGGCAGATATTCAAATGCGGCGACTCCGAGAATTGCAGACATATAGATGCCGTTATCACTCCATGGAATCATGCCGGCAGTAAGTGTACCGCCTATCTCTGCATTACGTGACAGAACGCGGCGGCTGTAGCCCATCCCGTCATATCTGGCTGCCATAATCTTAGGTGTAAGTACAAGTGAGACATACATTGCACTTCCGAGAAGGCATCCAAGGAAGCCGACTATTATTGTAAATACAGTAAGCGTCCCGCCATTGTTAATAAAGCCGTACAGCCTGTCGGCAATAGCCTTTATAATTCCAATCCGGTCGAGAAGTCCGCCGAATCCAAGACCGAGAATTATTATGGCAGCCGACCAGAGCATGCTCTCCATGCCTCCGCGTCCAAGAAGCGAATCTATAAAATTAACGCCTGTATTCATCTCGAGCTGTGTCCATGCAGTGGATATTGCCGTTACCGGATGAAGCCCCTGAAAAGCAATTCCCCATATAATCCCAAGTACTGAGCCGAATGTTATTACAGGAAGTGAAGGAAGCCGCAGAATAAGCAGAATTATTACAATTATCATCGGGATGAATGCAAAAAGGCTTATGTTAAAATTCTCAGCCAGTGCATTCATGACATATTCTACCTGCGTAAGGTCTGCACTGCTTTCTCCAATCGATAATCCGAATATGGTGAAAGCAATTCCGGTTATCGCAAATGCTGTGAGAGATACAGGCATTATACCACGGACATGGTCTATTACGTCAATATCTGCCATAGCAGCGGAAAGAACACAGCTGTCCGAAAGCGGGGAGAGCTTATCACCAAAGTATGCGCCTGAAAGGACGGCACCTGCAGTAACGGGAGCAGGGACACCCATTGCCGAGCCTATACCCATCATAGCAATTCCGGCAGTACCGACAGTACCCCATGACGTTCCGGTGGCAAGCGAAGTTATACCGCACAGTATAAGCGCCGCCGGAAGAAATACAGCCGGGTGAATTACGTTAAGTCCGTAGTAAATAAGGCTCGGAACAATACCTCCTGAAATCCATGTCCCGACAAGTGCGCCTATGGCAAGAAGAATAAGTATTGCGCTCATTCCGTCATAGATGCCTCCGGTTATTGACTTTTCCATATCACTGTAAGAATGACCGTTAAATTTACCTAAAGCCATGGCAAGAAACCATGCGGCGAATATTGCAAGGTGAATCTCTATTCCGAATTGGTTACAGGCAAATGCCATGGCGAGAAATCCTCCAAGGACGATTACCGCCTGTAAAAGTGATGTTTCTTTTTTCAATGCTGACCTCCATTCCTGCCCGTTTTTCAAGGCATTCTTAGTTTGTGCTTTGGCAATTATAGTATCATCTGAAATAAGTAAATTACAGTGGAAATATATGGATTATAGCGATTATGGCGAATGCGAAAAACGCTCTTGACAGCATAAAAAAATTCCCGGACCGTTAATGATCCGGGAATTAATTAAAATATTTGATTTTTGTACTATTCAGCTTTCATTGCCGCGTCGAATTCATCAAGTATCGCCTGTTCAGGCGCTTTTGTAAGAAGACTCACAACAACTATCATTATAAGAGCAATTATGAATGCGGGAAGAAGTTCATATACATCCCAGAGACCACCCAGCGGACGTACGAGATATTTCCATATAAATACCATTGCGGCACCTGATATCATTCCTGCAAGTGCGCCCCATCTGTTAGAACGCTTCCAATAGAGTGAAAGAAGTATTACAGGACCGAATGCTGCACCAAAGCCTGCCCATGCAAACGACACTATACCGAATACGGAACTTGAAGGATCTCTTGCAAGAAATACTGCAACAAGTGCTACTCCGATAAGTGCTAATCTTGCGGCAAGAAGTGTAGCCTTTCCGCTTAACTTTACATTGAAAACAGAACCCAGGATATCCTTGGACACAGCAGATGACGCAGCGAGAAGCTGGGAATCTGCTGTTGACATCGTAGATGCCAGTATACCTGAAAGAATTACTCCGGCTATAATTGCAAAGAGTATTCCGTGTGAGCTCATAAGTGAAGCAATATTGACAATAAGTGTCTCGGAATCCTTGAGGATTGGAAGCGCACCTGCTTCGGATACTGCAAGTCCGATAATACCGATGCATACGGCAGCAGCAAGTGATATTACAACCCAGATAGTGGCAACACGTCTTGATATAGTAAGCTTCCTGGCATCCTCAATAGCCATAAAGCGGAGAAGGATATGAGGCATGCCAAAATATCCGAGACCCCAGGCAAACATTGTTGCAATATTAAAAAATCCGTATGGAGATGAAGCGCCTGTCTCAGGATTATATGTATGAACGAAGCTGAGATAACCTGTAAGTGACTGGGCATTGGCAACAACCTTATCAACACCGCCCGCAACATTTATTCCGAATATAAATACGATAATAAGCGCGATTGACATTATTATTGACTGTATAAAGTCGGTTGTTGATGCGGCAAGGAATCCGCCGGTAGCAGTATAAAGTACGATTACTGCGGCAGAAATAACCATTGCGGCTGTGTAATCAACTCCGAGAAGACTTGCAAAAAGCTTGCCGCAGGCTGCAAATCCCGAAGCTGTATACGGAATGAAAAATACGATAATAAATATGGCTGAGAACAGAAGAAGCAGATTACTGTTATCATGATAACGCTTCTTAAAATAATCAGGTACGGTTATTGCATTACCTGCAATGTGTGAATATCTTCTGAGCTTCTTGGCAACAAAAAGCCAGTTAAGATATGTACCAAAAGCAAGACCTATAGCTGTCCATCCCGCATCTGCGACACCTGTAAGATATGCAAGACCCGGAAGTCCCATAAGAAGCCAGGAACTCATGTCTGATGCTTCGGCGCTCATTGCCGTTACGAACGGACCAAGCTTACGGCCACCAAGATAGAAATCATCTGATGTGTTATTCTTTTTGGAACAGATAAATCCTACAACAAGCATGAAACCAAGGTATAGGACCATCGTGCAGAGAATAATGATTTGTGCAACTGTCATGTTAAACCTCTTTCTTAGAATTTCTTCAATATAAATGTATAAATTTTAATAAAAAGCAAGGAACATTTTACCACATTAAAGTGCTGATTACAAGAAATATTGCATTATGATACACAATAACGGAATTGTAAAAAGGGACAGTATCGTGGATAAAAATACAATTTTGACGGCAAACTGTTCATTACCGTCATATTTGGCGGCGAGTATAGCTGTAGTTGCCCCGGCAGGCATCCCTGAGAGGACTACACATACTGAGGTTACAAGTGTGTCGAGTGCCAGCAGCCTGCATCCTGCGAGTACAAGAAGCGGGAATACGATAAGCCTGATAAAACAATAGTAGATATTAAGCCTGCTTACGATTGTTCTGATGTCGATACCGGCAAGAATATGTCCTATTACAATCATTGACAGGCCTGTTGTGCAGCTGCTTGCAGTCTGAAGTGTCTTTACAATGCCTGATGGCAGGTCAAACGGAACCAGCATAAGTACAAATCCGACAAACACTGCAATTATACATGGATGCGTGATGACCTTTTTTATTACATCTTTTCCTTTGGCTGTTGTGAAGCAGGATACTCCGGATGACCACATTACGATTCGCTGCGGAATAAGATATATTGATGCATACAGAAGACCCTGTGCACCATAAAGACCCTGAATTACAGGATTGCCGATAAATCCCGCATTAGAGCATATTGTGCCGTACCTGAGGACTGCGAGAGTGTCTTTGTCTTTTACAGGATAAAAATATCTGCCGGCAAATGCACTGAATATCTGTATTACAATTGATGCACACAGAACAGCAAAACAGGATACAAGCACCTCACGGTTCATGTCAATCATAAATGACACGATGATGTTACACGGAAGTACAAAGTCAATAACCAGGTCCGTGAGAGGTTTCTTGGATTCGGGTGGAAGAATTTTTAATTTTGTCATGACATAGCCTGCAATCATAAGTAAAAAGATAGTTATCTGCAGGTCAATCATGGAATGCATGTCAACCATATGTATATTTATCTCCATTTCTGCGCATTGGGCGCTAAGCATTTGATATCTATTATAACAAAAATCTCCAAAAAAGATATTCAAAATATATTTTAATATGTATAATAGTAAATAACCATGCAGATGTATTGAAGGGGATATTGCATGATGCGAGGAGGATAATAAGATATGGGTAACGATGAATACAATGTGGATAGAATAGACAGGCTTGAACAGGAGCTTGCGCGCCTTGAGAATATAGTAGATGCACAGCAAAAGGAGATAGCACTGCTTAAGCAGATGAATACGGCACCACAGCCGCAGGCACCGCCGATGGTTCAGTGGCAGATGCAGCATGTATCACAGCCACAGGCACAACAGATGCCGCAACAGCAGCAGATGCCGCCGCATCAACCGCAGATTAATCCGGAAGCATATGGGCTGCCGCCTGTTGGCCGTAAAACCACAATTGCGGACAGGATGAGGCAGAACAGTATAGAGAACAGGCTTGGCAATTCAATGGGAATTATTGCATCGGTGCTTATATTTATAAGCATGGTGCTGTTTGTAACGCTGGTGTATTCATCGCTCACAGACATGATCAAGGTAACATGTATATTTGCATTAAGTTTTGCAATACTTGCTGCAGGAATTGTGCTTATGAAGCGCAGAACCAATATATTTACAATGTCAGTTGCCGGATGCGGAATGGGAGCGATATTCCTGTCGCTGTTTGTTGCGCATATATATTTTGGTATGATTGACAGAATAGTTCTGTACATTCTGATTACGATATGGGCGGTGGCAGTGTTCGGTTTCTTTCAGAAAAAGTCATACGCATTCAGAGTCGTAGGTCAGGCGGGTGTTACAATCGCTGCCGTATTCGGAGCGTATGCGCTTGACGGTACCCGGATTATTGACGGTGTATGGATGGGACAGTATGTATCGGTATTCGTATTTTTTGTGGCAGTGTCATTGTTCTATCTTATTGTACGCCCGGAGAGAGGCGCTGCAAAGAATGCTCCGTTGGCAATTATGGATTATATAGGAATATTTGCGGTATCCGCAGTCGGAGCAGAGCATTGTACGCAGACGGGATTGTATGTAATTATGGCGGTGACATGGATGTATATGTTCGGAATCCTGTTCAGATATATATGGGCATCCCGGCAAGGTACAGCTTTGTCGGATGAGGCAGGTATTATATATGTCGGACTGTCTTTGTCTGCATGTTATGTGACCGCGTCACTTGGTGACGGTATTAATTCCGGTATGAATGCGGCAGCCGGCTTTATAACATTCGCGGTAAATGTCATTATTACAGGAACCGCATATGCTGCCGAACTATACAGAACAAAGCTTTACAATGCATGCCCTGGTAATGCCGGTACATCTGATGCGGCAGCCGGAGTGTCAGCTAAGAATTATAATATAATCCATATAATTATGTCTGTAATTCTGTATCTGATGCTTCTTAATAAAACAACGGAATTTGACGCGCTTTATGATATGGTCGGAATAGGCATTTATATATTCCCGATGCTTGCGGCAGCTTATTACTGTAAGGACAGAACGGCACTATGGCTTGCGTATGCAACAATGGCTGTATTTGCAGTATCAGGCTGTGAGTACATTACAATCAGAATAATAATATGTATACTCGGAGCGGCAATGGCATGCGCATTGATGGCATACCGCAAGGAAATGTATCATCCGTTATTCAAATGTGCATTATATGCAGTAATTATTGTCACAATCCGGGCAATTACGGATGACGTACTTATAATCCAAAGCATCCCGCGGATTATGCGCAATACCTGGATATATATAGTACTTGCGGTAATAAACTGCGCAGCAGTCCACCTGCTTGACCGCAGCAGGTCTGAAAAGCCGGCCCTGCTGTTTACGGGAGGATTCAATGTATTGCTGATGCTTCAGGGAATGTCATATCTTGAAGGTAGTTATTCCTGGTGGATTAAGCTGATAATTCTTGTTGTGGCAGCAGGAACATTTACAACAGGGATAAATGTTTTATACGAAAAATACGGCACTAAGACATGGGCAGGCATCTATACCGGCCTTAAGCTGAGCGTATTTGTATATGCGGCACTTCACGCATATGAAGTTACCGGCCCATATGTCAGCATAGGATGGCTGGTGCTTTCGATAATCCTTATTGCGTCAGGCTTTGTATTCAGATACAGATACCTGCGCATGTACGGAATGTTCCTGACAATGTTTGCAATCGTAAAACTTCTTGTATTCGACATCTCATATGAGAACGGAATCGTCAGGGCAGGAAGTTTCCTTGTCAGCGGTCTTTTGTGCTTTGTGATAAGCATGATTTATAATAAGTGGAGCAGGAAGATGGAAGGGGAGAAGAATGGCGATGAATGAGAGGAGGTTTAGCTTATGTATACAGGAAGCATAACAACAGACAGCCAATATAACGGTTATAATGATTATAGCGGATATAATGACTATTCCGATTATGCAGGAAGGGAAACACCTGATGGCAAAAAGCCACAGGAAGAATGCCAGACGTGTAAAAACCGCAAATACGTAGATGGTTCTGACGAAGCCAATGTATCTTTTAAAAGTGCAGCACACATATCGCCAGAGAGAGCCAAAGCTGCAGTTGCGGCGCATGAAGGACAGCATGTTGCAAATGCGTTTAAGAAGGCAGCACAGAATAACGGACAGGTGCTGTCAGCGTCTGTGCGTCTCAAGACAGCGATATGCCCGGAATGCGGACGTTCATACATATCAGGCGGAGTTACGAATACACAGATTAAGTATTATAATGAGTCTAATCCATATCAGCAGGATCTTAAGCAGTCAGACGGAATAAAGCTGCGGGGAGCTAATGTTGACTATCAGTTATAGTGGCGGACAGAGACTTAATAGATAAGATAAGGGCGGTATTATAATGGCATTTGTAAGCATGTTTTTTGTCTTGATAATTGTAATAATAGCATTTATCGGATTCTGCACATTTGTGGGAGCAATCCTGCTTGTCATAAGTGCGGTTAAGCATAGTAGCTACAAGAAAAAGACGTCACAGGGAATACCTGTAAAACGTACATATGTAGTGTTAAGATCGATAGGACTTGTGTGCATGATTCCGCTTATTGCGGCGGTTTCGCTTGTTGTATATTCATTTATCGGTGCCGGAATAAGCTCGTTTGCTGATAAGAATATGAATCTTGGATATAATGTGATGAACGGCAACTATGAGGCTGCAGAGCGCATTTTGAAGAGAGGAGTAACGCCGGACTGTACAAGATACAGCAACAGACATGCCGGGAATGGGGAAGAGACACTTTTGTGTGTACTTGCAGAAAATGGCTTTACTTCGGGAACTGATTCCGCAGGAGATGAGGAAGAAGTACTCCGCATGATGCAGCTGCTTATTGATTATGGAGCTGATTTGGAGTACAGGGCATACGAACATCCAAAAGACAGTGATTTACACAGAATGAATGACTTGTCAGATTATTATATGACAAGTGACAATTGCGGATATACGCCGCTTCTGTATGCTGTATATAATGGAGAGCCTGAGCGTCTCAGACTGCTAGTGGATAATGGGGCGGACATCAATGTAAAGGACTATTGCGGATATAATGCAGTTGCCACAATAGCGGATAACCTGAGTGACAGAACCGGTGCAGATATGCTGGAGTATCTTATTGATAACGGATGCACGGCGGATAATGTCACTAATTTCCGGCAGGACGTTTTGTTCCTGCTTTCAAGAAATAGCAGACAATGCAGCAAAATGACAGATATTATCAATAACAATTACAGATAACTGCCGGATAAGATTTTTAAGTAATTCTTTATACTTACTTAAAAAATATTAAAAAAAATTAAAAAAAGGTGTTGACAAATTAAAAACGAAAGACTATTGTATTACTTAATTCAACAGTCAAATGCGAAGAACAGGACATGACTTCTTCATATCACCGCTTACAGAAAGCCGTTGTTTGTGAGATACGGCAGCAAGGAATGAATGAGCCCTCACCTGCGAGCTGTTTCGGGGAAAGGTTATATTACTGTATACCAAGTAGTCGGAACCGGTACCCATCGTTAACAGGGCATGCCATATAGCCATGATTAATCGTCAGGTTAGTCGGTGAATGTGGCAGGAGAGAGGTCGGAACACCCGGCAAGCAAAGTGGTAACGCGGAAGTAACGATAAGTTTACCTTCGTCTTTGCACATACATCCAATGGATATGTGCATGGACGAAGGTTTTTTTGTTGTTATACATATATGAACCATTAGTGAGCCATTAAGTGTTTGACTGCCAGAATACTATTATATAACAATAGGAGAGAGACATTATGAACACATTAGTAATCGTGCTTATCGCAGCAGTTGTACTTTTTGCAGCTTATGTATTCTACGGCCGCTGGTTAGCAAACAAATGGGGAATTGACCCAAAGGCTCAGACACCTGCTGTTAAGTATAATGACGGCAAAGATTATGTACCAACAAAAGGATGGACAGTATTCAGCCATCAGTTTTCATCTATCGCAGGCGCAGGCCCTGTAACCGGTGCCATTCAGGCAGCAGCATTTGGCTGGTTACCTGTATTACTCTGGATTC
>ERZ1106954.3517-NODE-3517-length-10197-cov-4.546441_pt1 | contig 10197 bp, 8 predicted proteins | sample MGYA00403678_ERZ1106954 | MGnify/ENA primary metagenome ERZ1106954 (study PRJEB35170, sample SAMEA104062445) | human gut metagenome | biome: human gut; feature: human-associated habitat; material: faeces | place: Denmark | collected 2012-08-20 ... | reverse complement strand
CCCGCCGTGACCGGACAGGTAAGCCGGTTTGCGAGCGCGGCGGCGCGGTCGTAGTCCTCCGCCGTCTCGACCTTATTGATGTAAACGCGGTCGCCGAGACCCTCGGCGAGAATGAGCGCTGCTTCCAGCTCCGGTGTGACGTCCGTCTCCTCTGAGGCGCCGCAGCGCGCGGCGTATAATTCCGAGCGGTGGCAGACCGCGCGGATGGGCTTGCCGAAGCCGTCCGCGCCGACGACCAGCACGACGCGCTGGGCATTTGCCGGAATGACCGGCTCATGCGGCGCGTGCGCCTTGAGCGGCAGACGCCTGGAGCCGTCGGCCTCAACGAGCACATAGTCGGCGAGCCGCGCGAGCGCGTCAAAGGAGAGCGACGGCGGGCCGAGCTTTCCCTCGGCGGACGGCTCCCCGACGCAGACCGCGCCGTGCGCGCTGAGCGCGGCGGAGACCTCCGCTTCACTCGCCCGCTCCAGCACCTCGTACTGCGTCGGGCGCATGATGTGGGTCGAGGTGCAGAGAAGGACCGTGCCCTTTTTCCGCAGCTCCTCCGTGAGCGTATAGAGCAGCGTCGTTTTTCCGCCGCCGCCGATGAGCGCGGTGACGCCGCGACCGATATTCAGCAATGGCGCGATCTGCATAGCAATACTCCTTTACAGATGCTCCGCGCGGTGGCGGATCATCTCGGCCGCGACGCTGATGGCGATCTCCTCCGGCGTTTCAGCCAGGATCGGCAGACCGATGGGCGCGCGAACGCGGTCGATGTCCTGCTGCGAGAAGCCCGCCGCGGCGAGCCTTTCACGCGTGAGCGCGACCTTCTTCCGGCTGCCGATGCAGCCGATGTAGGTTGCCGGCGTGCGAAGCACCTGCTCTAAGATCTCATAGTCCGCCTGATGGCCCGGCGTCATGACCACGGCATAGTCGTCGGCGGTCAGCGAGACCTTGTCAAAAATACGGCGGAAATCGCCGACGATGATCTCATGCGCCGTGGGGAAATGTGCGGGGCTTGCCAGCTCCGCGCGGTTGTCGTACACCGTGACCTCGAAGCCGACATAGCGCAGCACCGGGGCGAGGGCGCGGCCGACATGGCCCGCGCCGAAGAGGTAGACGCGCCCCGCGCGGACGATGGGCTCGACAAAGGTGCTGCCGTCCCAGTAGGGTCGGGAGGTAAAGAAGCCCTCCGTGCCGTGGCGCAGCTCGTCCGCCGTAAGGAGGCGAAATTCGCGCAGCGTCTCGCCGTCGAGCACGAGGCAGAGCCAGACGTTTCTGCCGCTGCCGAGCGCGTCGCGCCAGGCGCGCAGCACGCCGATCTGCGCGGCGTTTTCAGGCGGAATATACTGGAACCAAACCGTCACGTCGCCGCCGCAGACCATGCCCGTGCTGTTCGCCGCCTCAGGGTGGAGCGCGAAGTCCCGCAGGGCGTTCCGCTTCCCCTTCAGCAGCTCGCGCGCGAGGAGAATGGACTGCCGCTCCACCGCGCCGCCGCCGACCGTGCCGAGCGCTGTGCCGTCGGCAAAGACCGCCATGTGTGCGCCCGCGCCGCGCGGGGAGGAGCCGTCGGCCTTCAGGATGCTGCAGAGCATCACACCCTCGCCGCGCGTCAAAGCGGAAAGCATTGTGTTTAAAATCTCTTTCATTGCGTTATCCTTTATAAAGAATGGTTTTTGGGTATTATAGCAACGATTCCTCGTCAATGCAAGCGTCTGCGTGCGGCGGCTTTGACAAAAGCAAAAATTTCCTGTAAAATATGGGAACCTTTTCGGTTTTTCTGCGTCTATACATCCCGAAGTCACTTTTGTGACCGGCAAAATACATTTTCCAAGGAGAATCAACACGATGAAAAGAACACTTTCCCTCATGCTCGCGCTTGTCATGGCCGTTTCGCTGATGGCCTGCGGCAAAAAGGACGACGGCAAGAACAACGCCGACGCTCCCGCCGACTCCCTTGCCCTGCTCACCAAGGTTTGGGACAGCTACACCGACGACGAGAAGTTCCCCGCTGCCGGCGGCGACTATGAAACCAGCGTTGACGATGCCCCCGGCGCGTTCGACCCCTCCAACGCGGACAACCTTAACTTCCTGCTCACCGTGCCGACTGAGGACGCCTCTCTCATCGACGACGCCGCCTCCCTCATGCACATGATGAACGCCAACACCTTCACCTGCGGCGCGCTGCGCGTGAAGAACGGCGACGACGCGGCGAAGCTCGCCGAGGACCTGCGCGACGCCATCCAGAACAAGCAGTGGATGTGCGGCTTCCCCGACAAGCTGGTCATCGCCACGCTGGGCAATTATGTCGTCTCCGTCTACGGTGACGAGGAGCTGGTGAACACCTTCCGCGATAAGCTTCAGGCGGCGTATTCCGACGCTGCCATCGCCTATGACGAGATGATCGGCGAAGGTGAGTTCTCCGACGGCGAAGACACCGCCCTTGAAGCGCCTGTCGCCTAAGCGCGCAATAATACAGCAGCGCCCGAACCGCTTTGGTGCGGGCGCTGTCCATTTCAAATGAGGAGCCAACCGTATGCTGTTTTCCAGTATTCCCTTCCTTTTCTATTTCCTGCCCTGCGTGTTCGTGCTCTATTTCCTTGTACCGATGCGTTGGAAAAATACCGTGCTGCTGCTCGCAAGCCTGTTCTTCTACGCCTGGGGTGAGCCGAAATTCGTTGTTTTCATGCTCGCGTCCATCGTGCAGGGCTATGTGCTTGCCCGTCTGGTGGAGAAATACCGGGCGGACCGCGGGCGCGCGAAGCTCTTTCTGACGCTCTCGCTCGTGTTCAGTCTGGGACTTCTGGGCTACTGCAAGTACGCGGACTTCTTCCTCTCCGGCTTTAACGCGCTCACGGGGCTGCATATTCCGCTGCTCCGCGTGGCGCTGCCCATCGGCATCAGCTTTTATACGTTTCAGATCCTCAGCTATGTGGTGGACGTCTACCGCGGCGACGTGAAGGCGCAGCGTAATTTCATCGACCTTGCCGCCTATATCGCCATGTTCCCGCAGCTCATCGCCGGCCCCATCGTGCGCTACTCGGACATTGCCTCTCAGCTGGAGCATCGCACCCATTCCCTCGCGGACGTCGCCGCCGGCGCGCGGCGCTTCGTACTGGGGCTGGGCAAAAAGGTGCTGCTGGCGAACGTCTTTTACGAGCTTATCACGACGTTCAAGGCGAGCGGCGACCGCTCCGTACTCTTTTACTGGCTCTACGCCGCCGCCTGCGTGCTGAACATCTATTTCGATTTCTCCGGCTACAGCGACATGGCCATCGGCCTTGGGCGCATCTTCGGCTTCCGCTATCTTGAGAACTTCGACTATCCCTACATCTCCGCGAGCATCACGGAGTTCTGGCGGCGCTGGCACATGAGCCTTGGCTCATGGTTCCGCGACTATGTCTATATTCCGCTCGGCGGCAACCGCGTGAGCAAAACAAAGTGGCTGCGCAATATTCTGGTCGTCTGGCTGCTGACCGGTCTCTGGCACGGCGCGGCGTGGAACTTTGTGCTGTGGGGGCTATTCTTCGCCGTGTTCCTGACGGCGGAAAAGCTCTGGTACGGCAGGGCGCTTGCGAAAACACACATTTTGAAGCACCTCTACGTCCTGCTGCTGGTGATCGTGAGCTTTGTGCTCTTTGACGCGAACAGCGTCGGCGAGGCTGCCGCGGCCATCGGCGGACTGTTCGGCGCGGCGGGCGTGAGCGCGGTCAACCCGATCAGCCTGTACTACCTCAGGAGCTTTGCCGTGGTGTTTCTCATCGGCATCGTCGGCGCAACGCCGCTGCCAAAGCGGATCGTGGAGCAGCTTGGCTCGACCAGAGCCGGAGCAATGGTCGTCGATGTGCTCGAGCCGCTCGTACTCGTCTCTGTGCTCGCGGTCTCGATCGGCTATCTTGTAGACGGCTCATTCAATCCGTTCCTGTATTTCCGCTTCTAAGGGGGTGCGAGGATGAACAAACGCATCAAAAATATCGTGACCGTCGTGCTCCTTGCCGCGTTTCTTTTCGGCTTCGGGGCGTGGGCGGCGCTCAAGCCCGCCGACAGTCTCTCGCTCAGCGAGCGGCGCAGGCTCAAGCAGCTTCCCGCCGTCCGCATGGACGCCGTGCTCAGCGGCAAATTCATGTCCGACTTTGAGGGCTATGCGCTCGACCAGTTCCCTCTGCGCGACGAGTGGCGCACGCTCAAGGCGCTCAACCAGCTCTACGTCTACCGGCAGAAGGACAACAACGGCGTCTATATCAAGGACGGCTATGCCGCAAAGCTCGAATATCCGATGAACGAAAGCTCCATCGACCACGCCGCCGAGCGCTTCCGCTATCTCTACGAAAATTTCATGGCGGACGCGGGCGCAAGGGTCTACCTCTCCGTCATCCCCGACAAGAACTACTTTCTCGCGGAGACGAACGGCTATCCCGCCATCGACTACGAAGCCTTCGTCGAGGCTCTGCGGGAGCAGACGGACTTCGCGCAGTATATCGACCTCTTCGGTCAGCTGACGCTGGACGATTACTACCGCACGGACTCCCACTGGCGGCAGGAAAGGCTGCCCGCCGTGGCAGCGTACCTCGCGCGTGAGATGGGCGTGACGCTCACGGACGAGTACACGGAGCAGGTGCTCGACCGCCCCTACTACGGCGTGTACTACGGCTACGCGGCGCTGCCCATGCAGCCCGACGAGCTGCGCTATCTCACGAGTGAGACGCTCGCAGGCTGCACGGTCTACAACTACGAGACCGGCAAGCCCGGCGCGGTGTACGACATGGAAAAGGGCGCGGGGAACGATCCCTATGAGCTGTTCCTCTCCGGCTCGATCTCTCTCCTGTCGATTGAAAATCCGAACGCCGAAACCGACCGCGAGCTGATCGTCTTCCGCGACTCCTTCGGCAGCTCCCTTGCTCCCCTGCTCGCCGAGGGCTACGCAAAGATCACGCTGGCGGATATCCGCTATCTTCCCTCCTCCCAGATGGGCAAGCTGCTGGACTTCACCGACGCGGACGTACTGTTTCTCTACAGCGTGCCGGTGCTCAACAACAGCGATACGCTGAAATAAGGACGCAAAAAAGCGCCGCAGCCGCGGCGCTTTTTTCTCTGTCTTTTTTTGCTCAGTCGTTGATGGCGCTGAGCATTCCGAAGTATTTTTCGTGCTTTTCCTGATACTCGCGGTTGAACACCGGATCATTGCCCTGGTGCAGGCGGTGGATATACTCGTGGTGGCTGTTCATGACCGATGGATCGAACTGCGAGATGGTGTAGACGCCGAGGTTGGAGCACTGGTCGGCGATACGCTCGGCGTTGATGAGGATATCGAGAAACACCAGCCCCGCGTAGACCGTACACTGCCCGTCGCGCAGACGGCGGATGTGGTTGGTGCGGAGCGTCGCCACCATGTCGTCCACGACCTCCTCCACCGGCTCGATGCGGCGGGCGGTCTGCGCGTCCACGGCGGTGAAGCTGCGGTAGGCATAGTCCATGATCTCGCGCAGAGCCTCGCCGAGCACCTGCAGCTCCTGCTGCGCGGTCTCGGAAAATTCAATGCCCTTGCCGCGCAGCTCCTCGGCATTCTCCGTGAGATTCACGGCATAGTCGCCGATGCGCTCAAACTCGGAGAAGCATTGGATGTAGTAGTTCAGCAGGTCATTGCCGTGCCCCGGCGGGACATGGCTGGAGAGCTTGATGAGATAATTGTCCACGCTGTCGGCCAATGCGTCGATGTGGTCCTCGTTGCGGTCGATCACGTCGATGGTATGCCGGTCGAAATGATGCAGAACGTCCAGCGCGCTCATCACGCCCGTGCGCGCAAGGCGCGCCATGGCGCCGATGGCGTCCGACGCGGCGGAGAGCGCCAGCGCGGGCGAAGCGAAGAACTTTTCATCGAGCTGGGAGAGCTCGTGGTCGACGTTCTCGCCGATCTGCTGATCGTCCTTGACGAGGACGCGGGAGAGCTTTTCAAACTGCCCGCACACCGGCAGGAGCAGGATCGCGGTGGAAAGGCGGAAGATCGTGTGGACGTTCGCGATGGCGCCGGAGGTCATCGTCTGCCCCCACAGGCCGTCGAGCGCGCCCGCATGATGCAGGACGGTCAGCGCCGTGATGATGATAACGGAGGCGCAGAGGTTGAAGATGATGTGGACGACGCCCGTGCGCTTGGCGTCCGCCTTCGAGCCGATGGAGCAGACGATGGCGGTGGTCACGCAGTCGCCGATGTTCACGCCGATGATGATGGCGTAGACCGAGCCGAAGGTCAGCGCGCCCGTCATGGAAAGCGCCTGCAGGATACCGATGGTCGCCGACGAGCTCTGAATGAGGAAGGCTACGCCCGTACCAGCGAGGAAGCCGAGCACCGGCGCGTCGGCAAGGCCGGAGAACATCTGCGCAAACGCGGGCGACTCACCCAGCGGGCTGACCGCTGCGGTCATGTTCAGAAGGCCGGTGAAGAGGATGCCGAAGCCCATCGTGATGCTGCCGACGGTGTCGCTGTGCGGCGTCTTGATGGCCATGATGAAGAGGATGCCCGCGATGGCCGCAAGGGGCGCAAGCGTGGAGGGCTTGAACAGATTGAGCCACGCGCCGCCGTCGGCGTTGAGGTCGAGCAGACGGATGATCTGACCCGTGATGGTCGTGCCGACGTTCGCGCCGAGGATGATGCCGATGGACTGGTGCAGCGTCAGCACGCCCGCGCCGACAAGGCCCGAGGTGAGCACGATGGTCGCCGTCGAGCTCTGAATGACCGCCGTGACCGCAAGGCCGAGCAGGAAGCCGACGAGCGGATTGTTCGTCACCTTCTCCATCGCCGCCTTGAGCGCGCCGGACGAGCCCTTCTTCAAGCCGTCGCCCATGAGCTGCATACCGTAGAGAAACAGCGCCAGCCCGCCGAAGAGCGAAATAAAGTTAAAAATCGTCATACCGTCACCAATCTTCTGTGTGTTCCCGATCCGTATTTTACAGTTCCCACGGCAGAGACGGCATACTGCGCCAAACTCCACCAAATATTATGGTAGCAGAAATTTACAGAATTGCAAGGATTTTCGCAGAAAAGTCCCATATAATTTCCGTCCATATCTTTCTGCTTGCAATTTGACTTTCCTGTGGTACAATAACGGAAGAAAATGCCACTGCATTTTGAGGAGGTTTTACCATGCTCAACAAGTCCAATCCCATCGGCGTGATGGACAGCGGCATCGGCGGACTGACCGTCGTGCGCGAGCTGCAGCGCATCCTGCCCGGTGAGGACATCATCTACTTCGGCGACAGCGCCAACTGCCCCTACGGCAACAAGACCGCAGATCAGATCTTTGAGCTGAGCTGCCATATGCTCCAGTTCCTCGGCTCCAACGGTGTGAAGTGCACCGCCGTGGCGTGCAACACCATCTCCACGATGGCCGAGCGCCTTCGTCCCTGCTTCGATTTCCGCATCATCAGCATCGTGGAGGAGGCGGCCAAGTACGTCATCCGCGAGAAGCTCTCCAGCGTCGGCCTGATCGGCACGGAATTCACCGTCGCCTCCGGCAAGTACGCCGAGCTCATCCATCAGGGCAACCCCGACTGCCATGTGGTCGGCAAGGGCTCTCCCCTGCTCGCGGCACTCGTGGACCGCGGCGACTTCAACCAGCACGACATCAATCTTGAGATCACCACGCAGGTCGACAACATTCTCTCCCGCGAGAAGGTCAACGACCTGATTCTCGGCTGCACGCACTACCCCATCGTGGAGGAAAACTTCCACGAGTGCTATCCGCAGCTGCACCTCATCAACCCCGCGCTCGAGCAGGCGAATGCCGTCAAGGCGTACCTCGCCGAGCAGAATGCCCTGAACCCGCAGAAGAAGGGCACCTTCACCATCTGTACCAGCGGCGACCCGCAGGTGTACGTCAACGTCGGCAAGCGTCTCGGTCTCTTTGAGGCGAGCGAGCTGAAGGTCGTTCACATCTGAAAACAGCAAAAGGAAAGCGCAGCCGTTTGGCTGCGCTTTCTCTTTGCTCTCTTCACTTTTCGCGCTTGCGGAGATAGTATGCCGCCGCGGCGACGACCTCAACAGCATAGACGCCATAGAACACCATGTTGATGTGCTTTGCCTTCTGCCGCGCCAGCGACATCGCCTCCTGCGTGTAGACGGTGACGGGCAGATAGCCGTCTGCCTTTGGCCCTGTCCGCCAGAAAACGACCGAGCGGTTGCGCCAGATGAAGTAGCAGAGCACATTTCCGTTGTCGTCCTCAATGGTCGCGCCCTCGGTCTGCGAGCGGTAGATCGGCGTGTCATTCTCGTAGTAGAGCGGGCTTTCGGCAACGGCGGTCTCCGTCGCAAACCCTCCGCCGCTGTCATAGGTCGGCTTGACGGGCTTTCGCATATAACGCTTGAACGAGTCAAAGTCCGTGAACTCCGTTCCCTCGGCGAGCAGCCTTGTGTCGCCGAAGCCGACAAGCGCGCGGTTGATAAAGGCGCTCAGCGCCAGCGCCGCGCAGAGCGTGAGCGCCGTAGTGCGCAGGAGCCTGTCGTTTTTGCGCTGCGCCTCCGTTTTCTCCTCCGGCGGGAGAAAGCCCTTTTTCACCAGCTGGCGCTCGGCGATCCATACGGCAAAAAAAGCGAGCAGCACCGCGGCGAGCAGCACAAGCGCCGCCTGCCAGAACGTGAGCGAGATCCCGACGCCCGTGCGGCTGGCGGTGAAGCCGTTTATCGTGACCGGATGAAACGCCCACAGCAGCGGCAGCGTGCAGGCAAAGAGCACCCATGCGGCCCCGTAGGTCCGCTCCGCGCCGCGGACGACCGCGCGGCGGAAGGCGTCCACATCCTCCCCCTCCTCGTCGTGTATGGCAAGGAGCGCGGCATTGAGCTGCACGGTCTCAACGGCGGCCGCCGCGACAAAGAACACCGCGCCGAGGAAGAAGCCGAGCAGCGCGCGGTCAAGGGCGCTGTTGCACGCCATCGCCACAAGGAAGCCCGCGGCGGCAAGCGCGAGCGCGATACAGCAGCGCGAGCGGAAGCGCGAAAGGCTCGCCGCGAGCAGGTGCTTTTTCTGCTGCTCGCCCTTTGGCGTGGACTGCGCGCCCTGCTCCTCCCCCGCCGCGGCGCGTTCGCCGCGCAGCAGCTCGTCGCAGGTCACGCCGAATACCTCCGCGATGACCGGAATAAGCGCAAGATCCGGCGCACCGTCGTCGCGCTCCCAGCGGGAGACGGACTTGTCCGACACGTTCAACCGTTCCGCCAACTCCTTCTGCGTCATGCCGTTCGCGCGGCGCAGGGCCGCGAGGAAGCTGCCCATTGTTTTCTTTTCCATAAAAGCGACCTCCTTTTGGTCTTTGGATGGCTCGATTCTACCGCCGCGTCAGAGAGAATGCCACCCAACGGAGCGGGACTGTCTCTCGCCGTGCGAGAATTTTACTCCTCCCCGGCCAATTTCGGCAGCTCCCAGCCGACGAGCAGCGGCCCGCGCCCCACGGTGATGCGCGCCGTCGGCGCGACGATGTGGTTGCTCACGCCGAGCGGGAAGCCGCAGTCGATCGTCCCGTCCGTGAGCGGATATTGCAGCCCCTCGAGCGTGATGTGCTCGGCGCGGTCGCCCATACTGAAGAGCGAGACAATGCCCCAGTCCACCTCGCGCGCGAGTGCGAGCGTTTCGTTTTCGATGGCGGTGTAGACGAAATTTTGGTCGTAGAGATAACCCCTTGCCCCATGACGCAGGAGGAAGGCAAGCGACTGGAGGTTGGCGAGCGTGTGGTCGAGCCGCGCGCCGCCCGTCGCGCCATAGAGATAGAAGGTATCGCAGCCGCGGCGAAGTCCCTCGCGGAGCGCGAGCATGGTGTCGGTGTCGTCCTTCTCGACCGGCACGCGGATGCAGTCTGCCGGCGCTTGACGGACGTCCATCGAGTCGAAGTCGCCGAGCACAACGTCCGGTCGGACGCCAAGGCGCTCACAGAGCAAAAGCCCCGCGTCCGCGGCGATCTGAAGATCGCCCCCGCGCGGCGGCTCCCGCAGGCCGTAAAAGGTGCCCGCGGCGTAGATAAAGCAGCGTTTCATGGTTTTCCCTCCCTGGGATGGTTTATGGTTCTTATTGTACCGTAAGCCGCGCACGATGGCAAGTCGTAAAAATTGTGCAGATTACCCCTTGACAAACCCGTTCAAAAACCTATAATAAAACTCGACAATTCCAAGGGGCGCTGGCGCAAGCCGGCTGAGATCGGGGCGTAACGCCGTCCCAGTCCCTCGAACCTGATCCG
>ERZ1106954.3509-NODE-3509-length-10207-cov-6.571316_pt1 | contig 10207 bp, 7 predicted proteins | sample MGYA00403678_ERZ1106954 | MGnify/ENA primary metagenome ERZ1106954 (study PRJEB35170, sample SAMEA104062445) | human gut metagenome | biome: human gut; feature: human-associated habitat; material: faeces | place: Denmark | collected 2012-08-20 ... | reverse complement strand
AGATGAAAGACGCGATCAACCGGGTGGTCGGCGTGGTGGATGAGACCGGCGCTGTCATTTCCTGCTCGGAGCTGAACCTGATCGGCGAGGTGCGCGAGGGCTTCATGGCAGAGCGCCTGACGGCGGGGGACCGCTTCGTGCGCGATGGCTACACCTATCAGCAGTTCTCCAGCGCCAAGCATAACGATTACGCAGTGTTCGTGGAGGGCGTGGACGAGACGGCTGGTCAGTTTGCCGCCATGCTGTCCATCAGCCTGCAGAGCATCAAGCAGTACCACGATGAGAAGTTCGATAAGTCCAACTTCATCAAGAATGTGGTGCTGGATAATATCCTGCCCGGCGATATCTATGCCAAGGCCCGTGAGCTGCACTTTGCCACCGACGTTTCCCGCGTGGTGTTCATCGTGCGTGTGACTTCCGGCGGCGACATCTCCGCCTATGATGTGGTCAGCAGCCTGTTCCCGGATAAGCAGAAGGACTTTGTGTTCAACATCAGCGAGACGGATACGGTGCTGGTCAAGGAGATCCGCAAGGGCATCGACCGCACGGATATGGAAAAGCTGGCTGCCAGCATCGTGGATACCCTGTCCGGCGAGCACTACATCAAGGCTGTGGTGGGCATCGGCACCCCCATTTCCAACGTGAAGGATCTGGCTACCTCCTTCAAGGAAGCACAGATCGCCATGGAAGTGAGCAAGGTGTTCGACACCGAAAAGCAGATCATCCGCTACGATAATCTGGGCATTGCACGCCTGATCTATCAGCTGCCCACCACCGTGTGCGAGATGTTCCTGCGTGAGGTGTTCAAGCAGGGCAGCATCGAGAGCCTGGATCAGGAGACCCTGTTCACCATCCAGCGCTTCTTTGAGAACAACCTGAACGTCTCCGAGACCAGCCGCGGCCTGTTTGTGCACCGCAACACGCTGGTGTATCGTCTGGAAAAGATCAAAAAGCTGACTGGCCTGGATCTGCGTGAGTTCGACGATGCTATCGTCTTCAAGGTAGCATTGATGGTCAAGAAGTACCTGTCCAACAATCCGGCCAAATACTAATAGGCTGTAGGCTCTGCCTGCAGTGCAGAACCGGCCGCTCGCAACCGATGCTGGCCGGTTCTTTTTGCTGTGAAAACAGATTTTAATGTCAGGAGCTAATATTACCCTATGATCGATTTAGAACACGTTTCCAAGGAATATAAACGGGGCGGACCGCTTGCACTGGACGACATCAGCCTCCATGTGGACGATGGCGAGTTCGTGTTTCTGCTGGGCCATTCCGGCGCAGGCAAATCCACCCTGCTCAAGCTGCTGCTGCGCGAGGAGCTGCCCAGCGAAGGCAAGGTGACTGTGCTGGGCAAGGATGTTGCCCGGCTGCGCCGCCATCAGGTGCCGTATCTGCGCCGTCAGATGGGAATTATCTTTCAGGATTTCCGCCTGATCCCCACCATGACCGTGTACGAGAACATCGCTTTTGCCATGCATGTCACCAATGTCAAGAGCAAGGAGATCCGTGACCGTGTGGAGTACATGCTGGAACTGGTGCATCTGGAGGATAAGGCCAAGGCTTATCCGGACACCCTTTCCGGCGGCGAACAGCAGCGCGTGGCTGTGGCCCGTGCACTTGCCCACGGCCCCAAGCTGGTCATTGCGGACGAGCCCACCGGTAACATCGACCCAGAGCTGAGTCTGGAAATGATGGAACTGCTGGAGCGGGTGAGCGAAATGGGCATCACCGTTGTGGTCGTCACCCATGAACACGAGCTGGTGCGTCAGTTCCATCAGCGGGTCGTTACCCTGAAAAAGGGCCGCATCATTTCGGACGTGCCTGCCGATAAGGAAGCCATCCGGGAGCGGGCAGAGCGCCGGGAGCGCCTGTTTGAGACCGAGCTGGAACCGAAAAACACTGCAGAAAAGGAGGCGGCCACCGTATGATGAGACCTTCTACCTTCTTTTTCCTGGTCCGGCGCGGCGTGTGCAATCTGGGCAAGCACTGGGCCATGACCTGTGTGTGCATCCTGTCCCTCAGCGTCTGTATGACCCTGAACACCTTTGCAAGCCTTGCAGAGGTGAACGTGGACAGCATGGTCAACTATCTGGGCAGCCAGAACGAGACCGTGGTCTATCTGGACCCGGAGTGCGATGATGCCACTGCGCAGGCTGTAGGCGAAAAGCTGTCTGCCATGCCCGGCGTGACCAATGTGCAGTTCGTCTCCAAGCAGGACGTGCTGAACACCTACCGCAATTACATGGAAGATTACTCCTCCCTGTGGGACGAGTTTGAAAATGACAACCCCTTCAAGGCAAACTACCGCGTCTCCATCGCAGACCTGAGCCAGATGGAGGAAATGAGCAAGAAGATGCAGGCCATCCAAGGGGTATACAGCGTGACCGCCCCCGTGGAAATGACCAACGTCTTTGTGCAGGTGCAACGCTCTGTTACCAAAGTGGGCCGCGGTATCGTGCTGGTGCTGATGGTGGTCAGCATCATCACCGTGGGCAGCACCATCCGCCTGAGCGTGTTTGCCCGCCGCCGCGAGATCGAGATCATGAAGTATGTGGGCGCCACCAACAGCCTTGTCACCCTGCCCTTCTTTGTGGAGGGTCTGGCCATGGGCCTGATCTCCGGTGCACTCACTGCAGCGATCAGTCTGGGCGGCTACTCCTATATGGTGCAGGCCTCCGATGGTCTGGGCGGCGTATGGGAAATGATCATGGGTCAGGCCCTTGTGCCGGTGAGCGCCGTCTGGTCCACTATCATCCCGTACAGCCTCATCGGCGGTGCTGTTGTGGGTGGTCTGGGCAGCATGTTCTCCATCCGCAAACACCTGAATGTATGATGGAAAGGAGCCGCACATGAAAAAAGCACTTCATGCAAAGCCCTTCCGGCTTCAGATGCCCGGCTACACGCCGCGCCATGCCCGGCCGGAGCCTGCCCGCAGTAAGCTGCTGCGGGGCGTCAGCCTGTGTCTGGCGGCCGCGTGCCTTGTGGCAAGCGTAAGCTTTCACCCGGCCACGGCAGCCACCAGTATGGCCAGCCTGCAGAACAAGCTGAACAGCCTTTCCAAATCCATCGACCAGCACAAAAAGGAGCTTTCGGACGCAAAGAAAAAGGAAACTGCGGCAAAGGCGCTGGAAAGTGAGCTGAAGGAGCGCGTGGGCGTCATTCAGTCTCAGATCGGTGTGCTGAGCACCCAGATCGCGGCGGTGCAGAACAGCATCGGCCAGACCGAGCAGAAGATCAGCGCCAAGGAAGCGGAGATCACCCAGAAGCAGACCGAGATCGACGGCCAGTGGGACGATTTCAAAAAGCACATGGCGGCGATGCAGGAGCTGCGCGATGGCGGCAGTGTGGCCATGCTGAGCGCGGTGAACGACCTGTATGAGCTGCTGACCTTCAACGAGGTCATGCAGGATATCTCCATCAAAGATACCGAGATCATGGACAATATGAAGGCCGCCAAGAGCGCTCTGGAAGCAGATAAGGTGGAGCTGGAAGCCCAGCGCAAGGAGCTGAAGGGCCAGAAGGCAGAGCTGGATACCCAGAACTACCAGATGAAGGCCAAGCAGAGCGAGCTGAACAGCAGCATCTCTGCGGCACAGCTCTCTGCACAGGACGCCCAGAAGGCCCAGAAGGCAGCGCAGGCGGCCATTGAATCGGACGAGCTGAACTATGAGGCAGTCAAAAAAGAGATCCAGAAGTCGATCGCAGCGGCTGCATCCAGTAAGCCGCAGCTGACCTTTACCGGCTTTGCCTGCCCGCTGAAGAGCTATACCCGCGTTTCCAGCGAGTACGGCTGGCGTAAGAATCCGGTGTCCGGCGTCAACAGGCTGCATGCCGGCATCGATCTGGCGGCCCCGGGCGGTACGCCCATCTACGCAGCCGCCAGCGGCTATGTGCAGGTGGCAGGCTGGTCCAGCGGTGGCTATGGCAACTATGTCATCATCTATCACGGCAGCATGTCGGACGGCAATGCCTACAGCACCCTGTACGGCCATATGAGGTCGGTCGCCACCAGCGCAGGCAAGTATGTCAAGCAGGGCGAGCTGATCGGCTATGTTGGCTCTACCGGCAACTCTACCGGCAACCACCTGCATCTGGAGGTCTGGAAGGGCGGCAAAAAGGCCAATGCGGTCAATCCGCGCGGTTATATCCCATTCCCGCACAACTGAGTGTATTTATAAGGAGTCTGGTATTCTATGAACGAGCAAAAACATAAGCGTTTGCTGCGCATCGGCTGCCTTTTGCTGGCAGGCGTGTTTGCACTTTCGCTGCTGGGCAGTGTGCTGATGATGCTGCTGTTCTGACAGGAGGGAGCAAGGCATGAACCGTAAGATCTCTGTAGGCATGGCCGTCACCATTGTGATCCTGGCTATGACCGTGACCTTTTCCATCACCATGCTGATTGCCATGCGGCTGTTTGACAGCACCGTCAGCAGCGTGAAGGAAAAGGAGAGCATGTACAACAAGGTGGCCGAGGTGGATCGCTATGTGCGCAGCAACGACTACTATCCCATCGACGAAACGGTGCTGTATGACCGCCTGACGGCGGGCTACCTGCTGGGCACGGGCGACAAGTACGCCCGCTACTACAGCGCCATCGCTTACACGGAGCTGATGAATCAGCAGAGCGGCAAGGTGATGGGCATTGGCGTGGAGCTGGGCATCGACCAGACCGGCTACGCAAAGGTGACCAAGGTCTACGAGGACTCGCCTGCACAGGAGGCCGGCATCGTGGCAGGGGACTACATCACCGCCATTGACGGCACCGAGGTGAAGAGCCTTTCCGGCGTGGACGCTGTGCAGGCCCGCCTGCAGGGCGAGGCCGGTACGACCGTCAATGTGACATGGCTCAACAGCGAAGCAGCCTCCAAAACGGCAGACCTGACCCACTCCGGCTATACCAGCACCACGGTGGATTACCAGATGCTGGACAGCGTGGGCTACATCAAGATCCGCCAGTTCGACGGCAGCACGCCCAGTGAACTGGATTATGCCATTCGTTCCCTGACCGCCAGCGGGGCGCAGAGCTTTGTGTTCGACCTGCGCGACAACGGCGGCGGTGTGCTGGATGATGCCGTCAGCTGCATCGACCTGATCGCTCCGGAGGGCACGGTGGCTTATGCTGAGGATAAGAACGGCAACCGCACGATCATTGGCAGCAGTGACAACGAGAGCAGGGTGGACCTGCCCATCGTCTGTCTGGTGAACGGGAACACCGCCAGCGCAGCAGAGCTGTTTGCCGCCAGCCTGCACACCATGAACGGTGCACGTCTGGTGGGCACCACCACCATGGGCAAGGGCACCATCCAGAGCAGCCCGCAGCGCCTGTCGGACGGCAGCGCCGTGAGCATCACGGTGGCAAAGCTGCTCTGCGGCGACGGCACCAGCTTTGACGGCACGGGCCTGAGCGTGGATGTGGAGCGCGCCCTGAGCGCGGATGAAGCCAACTCCTATCTGGACTACACCCCGGAGACGGACCCGCAGGTCCAGCGCGCCGTGAGCGCAGCCCAGCAGCTCAGCGGCACCACCACCGTGGCCGGTGCCAACGACAGTGCTTCTTCCGCCGCTGCTTCGGAGGCTGCCGACAGCACCGCCGCTGACGCCGAGACTGCACCGGAGACGGATGCACCGGAAGGATCGGCAGACACTGCACAGAGCGAAGCGGCGGCCGATTCTGCGGCACAGTAAACTCCCTCCGCCGTCACGGCTTGCGCCGCGCCACCTCCCTCTGGGAGGGAGGCTTTTCCATGCGGCAAAGCAGATCGTTTGCCGGAGCTTGTCCGGTCACGCCAAAAGGCCCCATCTCCGAGGGGGCTGGCAATGCCGTCAGGCATTGACTGGGGGAGTGACCTGCCGCCAATCGTACCAATGACCCCAAAGGCTGCTGCATACCCTGCAACAGCCTTTTTCTGAGAAAGGATGGCCTCCATGCCCGAACTGACCGACATTTCCGTGATCCGTGCCCTGTGCGAAAAATACGATTTTGCGCTCTCCAAGGGCTTTGGACAGAACTTCATCATCAATCCGGGCATCCCCACCAAGATCGTGGATGCCAGTGGGGTGGACAAGCGCTACGGCGTCATCGAGATCGGCCCCGGCATCGGTGTGCTGACCAAAGAGCTGGCCAAGCGTGCCGCCAAGGTGGTGTCCATTGAGGTGGACGAGCGCCTGCCGCCGCTGCTGGCCGAGACCATGGCCGGGGTGGACAACTTCAAGCTGGTGCTGCAGGATGTGCTGAAGGTGGACCTGAAAGCCCTCATTGCGGCAGAGTTCCCGGGCATGCCGGTGGCCGTGTGCGCCAACCTGCCCTATTACATCACCAGCCCCATCGTCATGAAGCTGCTGGGCGACCGCCTGCCCATCGAGAGCCTGACCGTGATGGTGCAGAAGGAAGCCGCCGACCGCTTGGCCGCCGTGCCCGGCACCCGGGCTTCCAGTGCCATCAGCTGTGCAGTGAACTACTACGCCACCTCCAGGCTGATGTTCACCGCTGCGCCGGGCAGCTTTTACCCGGCCCCCAAGGTCACCAGCGCCGTGGTGCGCATGGACATCCGCCCCACCCCCGCCGTGCAGGTGGAGGACGAGGACGGCTACTTTGCACTGATCCGTGCGGCCTTTGGCCAGCGCCGCAAGACTGCGGCCAACGCCATTGCAGGCGGCCTGAACCTGCCCAAGGAAAAGGTCATTGCCGCCATTGAGGCGTCCGGGTTCGACGCCCGCATCCGCCCCGAGGCCCTTACCCTGTCCGACTTTGCAAAGATCCAGCAGGCCCTTGCCTGACCGGACTGCAAACAGAAAGCCCTGCCGCTTGATTTTCAGCGGCAGGGCTTTTATGCTGTCGGTTATTGCGGCTGCTCCGCAGACGGTTCGTAGCGGAAGCGCTGCAGGGTCTGCTCCAGTGCGTTCAGGTCCACCGGCTTGGACAGGTGGGCGTTCATGCCGGCATCCAGGCTCTTCTTGACGTCCTCGGCAAAAGCGTTGGCTGTCATGGCGATGATGGGAATGGTCCGGCCCAGCGGGTTTGCACCGCTGCGGATCGTCCGGGTGGCTTCGTAGCCGTCCATGCCGGGCATCTGCACGTCCATCAGGATGGCGTCGTACTCGCCGGGGGCCACGGTCCGGAATTTCTCCACGACCTCGGCACCGTCGCGGCAGATGGTGCAGGAAGCGCCCCGCATCTCCAGCAGGGACTGCAGGATCTCGGCGTTGATCTCGTTGTCCTCGGCGCAAAGGAAGCGCATCCCGTGCAGCGACGGGCTGTCCTGCGCCGGGGCAGGACAGACGGCGGGTGCTGCCTGCACCGTTTCTTCGCAGATCTTGAAGTCCAGCACCACCTCGAAGCGGGTGCCCTTGCCCAGCTGGCTTTGCAGCGTGATGACACCGCCCATCATGTCCACGATGTTCTTGGTGATGGCCATGCCCAGGCCGGTGCCCTGCACCTTGTTGGTCACCGAATTCTCGGCCCGGCTGAAGGACTCGTAAATGTGCTTCTGGAACGCTTCGCTCATGCCGATGCCGTTGTCGGTAACGGTGAACTTGTAGCGGGCATAGTGGCCGCTGCGGAGGATCTCCTCCACATTCAGCGAGATGCTGCCGCCATGGCCGGTGTACTTGACCGCATTGGACAGGATGTTGAGCAGTACCTGCCGCAGGCGGGTGGCGTCGCCTTCCACATTCTCGTGGAGCAGGTCGTGGACCTGTACGGTGAACTGCTGGTCCCGCAGCACGGCCTGCTGGCGGATCACGCTGTCCACCTGCGCGATCTGCTCGGCCATGCGGAAGGGCTGGATGTTCAGGGTGGCCTTGCCGCTTTCGATCTTGCTCATGTCCAGGATCTCGTTGATGAGGTTCAGCAGATGCCAGCTGGCGGTCTTCAACTTGTCAATGTAGCCCTGCAGCTTGCCCGGGTTTTGCAGGTCGTTTTCCATCAGGCTGGCCAGGCCCACGATGGCGTTCATCGGGGTACGGATGTCGTGAGACACGTTGCTCAGGAAGGTGGTCTTGGCCGAGTTGGCGCTCTCCGCCTGCTGCAGGGCCGCCCGCAGCTCTCGCTGGCTTTCCTGCAATTTCTGGTTCAGCTTCCGGGCCTGCCGGGCGGCTTCCTTGGCGTTTGCCTCAGCGATGCGCGACCGGCGCAGCGAGACAAGGATGACCGCCAGGATCATCCCGAAGAAGGTGATCAGCATCACGGAGACGACAAGAAAATTATCCTTTACAAAGTCGGTCACGGTCACCTTTTCCAGCGAGGCCTCGTACATGGGCAGCGCACCCGTCAGCATGGAGGCCGGGATCGTGCGCAGGGTCTTGTTCAGGATCGACATCAGGGTGACATCTCCGCGTGCCACGGCAAAAGAGACATTGCCGTCCTGCGTGAGGAAAACGCTGTGGAGCCTTTTGTCCTCACGGTACTTCGCGACCTCGCCGGATTCGGCAAGCAGGCAGTCGTTTTCGCCGCTGCGCATGGCTGCCTCGGCATCCTTCAGGGATTTGTACTCGACGATGTTCCAGTCCGGATAGCAGTAAGAAACGTACCATTTCAGCAGCAGGTCATCCTTCAGCAGAGCAACGGTGTTCGCATGGTTCTCGTTGAAGGAATTCTGCGCCGTGACCGCCGCCATGTTCAGGGTCAGGACCGTGTTGGACAGAACGAAGTTGTTCTCTTACGCTACATAGGGGTTCTGGGCAAAATGGAAGATGAGGTCGATCTGGCCGTCTTTCAAGGCCTGGATCTCCTCTTCCATGGAATCATACCCGACCAGTGAAAAATCCAGCTTCTGGTTGCTGATGCTGTCGGATGCAAAGGTGATGTAGTCGTTGATCACCCCCACCAGCTGCCCGCTCTCCGGCACATAGGTACTGATGCCGGCATCGCTGGTCAGAAAACCGATCCGGATGTCTCCATGCTGCGTGACCCAGTCCTGTTCCTCGCTGGACAGCACAGGCGTATAGGAGGCAGAAAGATACCGCTGGTACAGCTCGTCGGCGTAAAACGGCTTGTCGAATTCCATCTTGCGCATGGCGTGATCCAGCTCTTCCTTCAGGTCCTGCCGGGTCCTGCTGATGGCAAAGTAGATGTCGGAGCCGCCGGTCTGGGCAATGGCAGACATGCCGTATTCCACCCAGGCAGGCGTCTCGGTGGAAATGACGCAGTCGATCTCGCGGCCCTGCGCCTGCTGCTTGCCCTGCTCGAAGCTGTTGGACCACACATATTGCAGATGCAGGCCGTGATCCTCCTCCCATTGATAGAACTGGGCGGCCTGCACGCTGGTTTTCAGCAGGGCGATGCGTTTGCCGTTCAGAGTGCGCAGGTCCGAGGCCGAAATGTCCGTGTGGGCCAGGTCGGCATACAGGTAATAGATTTCCCGGCCCATCGGCAGCTCACTGAACAGCATGTCCTGTGCACGGTCCTCGGTGTAGGAAACACCAGCCATCAGGTCGATCTCGCCGCTTTTCATCATCTGGAGCAGGTCCGACCAGCCGGCCTTGACGTATTCGTAAGTCCAGCCGGTGTATGCCGCGACCGACTGCTCGTATTCGTAGGCATAGCCGCTGCGCTCGCCGTTCTTGCCCGTGATATTGTAGGCGTCCTCATACCAGCCCACACGCACCACTTTTGACGCGGCTCCCGCTGCGTGTGCAGGAAGCGGCAGCAGCGCAAGCAGGCACGCCAGCGCTGCCAGAAGGCAGGCCCATCGGCGCAGATTCACCCTGATCTGACACATAAACAACTCTCCTCACAGAAATCCTCTGGGTTTGTCCGCCGTCAAGGCTGCTGCCGCAGGTTCCGCACCGGGAAGCAGACGACATTTCTGCATAATATCCCAATTTAATTATAGCGCTGCAAACCCCGCCTTGCAAGCGGTTTTATCGGTTCGATACGGCCAAAACGCTGCCGGCGGGGCGCTGTGCCTGCAGCCCGCGCCGGCGCGGCATGGCTCTGCCTGCCGGAACATGCCTGCTGCCGCTGCACAGCCTGGGAAACGAACCGTTGAACGAACAGGGAAAAAGTGCTCACGCTGCCCGACGCTTCCCATCCGAGAACACGAGTGGATATTGACAATTTGCGTGGTTTCTGCTATCCTATAAACCAGTGATTTGTCACAGGCGGAAGGCATTATCAATCGGCAGACCGCCCTTCGGAAAACAATAAAATAAGCTGGTGTGGCGCAATGGCAGCGCAACTGATTTGTAATCAGTGGGTTGCAGGTTC
>ERZ1106954.3500-NODE-3500-length-10219-cov-4.803325_pt1 | contig 10219 bp, 18 predicted proteins | sample MGYA00403678_ERZ1106954 | MGnify/ENA primary metagenome ERZ1106954 (study PRJEB35170, sample SAMEA104062445) | human gut metagenome | biome: human gut; feature: human-associated habitat; material: faeces | place: Denmark | collected 2012-08-20 ... | reverse complement strand
TTTGTAGTGGCTATCAGCGTATTCCTACTCAGAAGCGTATTGAGGGTATAACTAATGAATTTAGTAAAGCAAGACTTGACCCTATTACGGTAGCAGTAATTAACGGAAATGCTGAAATTATTGATGGTCAGGGTAGAGACATTGCCGTAAAGTCTCTTTATCGTCAGAAGAAGATTGATAATTTCTATGTTCCCTGTACTATACTTGAAAATGCAACTGAAGATGATTGTGGTGTTTTGTTTGCAAAACAGGATGACGGCACAGTACAGATAGACAATAAGAGTAAAACAAAGGTTATGGCTGCTCATAACGACAATGAAACCGTGGATTTCCTCGATCACCTTGTTAAGAATGGTCTGCCTGTGTATAACAATCTAACTAAGGAAATTCATAATGAATTTAATGCTTTGAGTACATATCGTAATATCTATAATGGTTTTGAAAGCAACAATGATATGGAGACATTTGACCGTATAATTAAAATAATATCTGCTGTTTGGGTGACAGATGAGGCAAGTGGCAGAATGATTATGCCAAAGGCTCTTAATAATATGATTATTAAGGCATTTAGTGAGTTTTATAAGAAGTTCAAAAATGATATTAACGATAAGTCTTTTATTACTCGTTTACAGACATATACTCCGCAGGATGTACTCGATGTTATTGAGGATAATGCTCCGAAAAATAAAAAAGTTGCAAGAATAACCGATAAGAAGACTCCTATGATTAAAGCTATTATTTCTATATATAATAGTAAGAGACAAACTAAACCTTTGATGTTCTAAAACGTAACACTTATAAACGAAAGGATAATCACTATGAACACAGCGATAGCTTATAATTCAACAACAGCTAATATTATTGATATGTCAGGCAGAAAAAGCAGACGTAAGATATCTCAGAGATCTCAAAGACAAGTTGTTGTTACTGAGGTGGAAGTTCCTACTAATCATTCTGCCGATGCGTTTATGTGTGAAAATGATATCAACGCTGTTATTCGTCAGTGCTTCAAAGAAAGAGCATATCATAAAATGGTAATGCTCATCTTCGGAATAAACACAGGTTATCGCTGTGGTGATATTCTTTCGTTCAAAGTAAAAGATGTGACAGATGAAAACGGAAACATTCTTGATGTTAAGTATATTGCTGAACAAAAAACAGGCAAAGCAAGACCGGTGTATTTTAATAGAGCAGTTAAAACTGCCCTCAGATTTCTTATTGATCTTAAATCTTTAAAAGCAGAAGATTATTTATTCTGTGGAGATGGAAACCGCAAAGCATATTTTTCTGAGTTCATTTACGATGAATGTGGAGGAATTATTGACGTAAAAACAACAGGCGAAAAATATGACGAGAACGAAAAGGAACGAGAACTTGCTCCAATGACCGTTCAATCAGTGGGACGCTGGCTAAAAACGATAACTCAAAAACTTGGCATAATGGGTCATTATAGTTCTCACGCTATGAGAAAGACATTTTGTGAGTTCATTTCACGAAATTGGAACGATAACAGGAATGCTATGGTTGCTTGTGTAGCTGTAGCTCACGCAGATGTCGATACTACAATAAACCATTATATGACTGTAAACCCTGTAAAATTACGTCAGAAATGGCTCGACCTTAATATAGGGTTGGAGGAGTTTACAAAATTATCAGGATATAAGATTTGAAAGGAATGATATAAATGACCGTTAAAGAATTTAGAGCATTGGCTCGGAAAAGTGGAAAAATAAGAAAGATACCGGTATCAATGATAAGAATGATAGAAAAGGTTCATTATAGTAGCGACCTCTCCCAGATACCCAGTCTTAACAAAGACAAAAATAAGCTGTTGGTAATATTACATGATAATAAGGACTGTACTTATAACCTTATCACGGGTTGGAAAGACTATACTATTGCGATCAGAGATGGCATAAAGACCATAAATGCGGTTTTGGTAGATTCTGCCACCAGAGATAAATTTTATGCTGAATTGTCGGATAGTACGGAATGGGTAACTCTTCCTGAAATAATAATTCCGTCCTCATTTAAAAAAAGTCCACCAAAAGAAGAAAAGTTACATAACACAATTACGAATATGAAAGAAGCATTGAGAACTAATACTATTTCAGAATATCTTGATACAAAGCCAATAACGATATCTAAAAATAATACGCTTATAGACGGATATACAAGATATTTGGCTCTCAAATTTATAAGATATCAGGGTAAATTTCCAGTAATAAGAAAGGATTGATAATGGTGTTGCAGATAGGTAAATACAAGGTCAGCGATGACCTCAAGACAAAGCAGAAAGAAAATCCCATACTTGCAAAAGATGTTGCAACAGCTTTATATGCTCATATAACTGGAATGTGGGCTGAAAATGTAGCTAGACATTATGAGCAAGCAAAGAACGGTGAGAGAATAACAGCTATATTTCCTACTGTTTGTGGAAATATCGTTATTGATACCCTTGCAGATCGTACACAGACAACAATTTCAATGGAATAGGGATGTATGTATGGAAATTGTAATAGGTATTATTATTGGTACTGTTTTAAACAGCACCATAAACGTTATAGTGCTGAAGAATGAGGAAGATTTATTGTTTCAAATTTTTGCTTTTGTAATATTTTTTATTTATGATGCAATTCGTACAGTCATGTACAAAATTAAGAAAATCATTACTGCTCCTTTGTATTGCTATTTGCGATATGATAGGATAAATAAGACTACTTATTATGTCCCATATTTAAAGATGAAAAGGTTTGATAAAAAATATAGGGATAAATACACTGTTGTTGAAAACGATAAAGTCTTGAATAGAAAACTTGAAGAATTTTGGAATCACGCACTTACGGCGTATGACGTAGAAAGAATAAGGACTGCAAGGTTTAAAATAAAAGAGGTTGAACAATGCGGTATAAAAATTGCACCAGAATTATTAAAATAATGGAGGAAAATCAAATGAATATGTATGATGAAATACTCAACAAGTACGCTCAGTTTCTCGGTTATGAGGGTAAGGTAAAAGCAGATGGAAAGTATCTGCTTAGTGAGAGAGATAAGCTCGAAAGACTTATTAGGCTTAATGATGAACTTGACTCAATAGATAAACATAGCAAGGCAAAGAATTATGGAAGGACAATTTTGGCTTGTTATGAAAGTAACTTTGCATATAAATCCGAAGGTGAACCTGCTTGTCAAGAACCAGACCCTGAAATGATAATTTTTAAGATTTGTTATGCTAAAAAAGTTCCTTGTATTTGTTTTGAAATTGATGTCAGGGGCAATACATATAGAGAAATAACCTTTGATGAAGTAACAGATATTCTGCATCTGGGGTAATACTATGGATATAAGGAAGTTTCTTACAATGCTAACGGATAATGGCTTCACATTTCTCCGAAACGGCAGCGGAAGTCATCAAATATGGATAAATGGCAATGGGAATGTTTTCTCGTTCCCATACAGCAAGTCCGTATATAAGGGAATTGTGTGGCAATTCAGACGAAGATTTTGTAAATGACACGAAAGGATTGATGAAAATGAGTATAGAAGGTATAAAATCTCAATTAACAGAATACTTTAATAATGGAAGCATTTTGTTTAACTCCTATTTTGACGTTGATAAAATAAAACAGATAACAGCTACAATAGCTCACCCAGATTTAAATATCGTAAAAGCAGTTAGTTTAAGTGTTTTTGCACAAGAAAATTTTGTAACGTTTGAATTAACTGCAAATGATAAGTCTATAATGATAGTAAATGATACATATGACAGTGAACCTGGAGAAGCTTTTGTACATTGGTTTAAGCCTATTCTCAGAGGTATTGTCAATGAAAAATATGAATTGAAAGGAGATGTGATATCCGATGAATTAATGGGTACAGACTATTGTCAGATCAGAGAAGATGGTATATTACCATTTATTAATTTCTCTGAAATGATAGAGTTTACAATTTAGAAATATTTTTAGACTGATTTTGAAATAAGTAAATGATAAAATAAAGATAATAAAATTTGTAGAGCAAAATTCAGTCTTATACTAAATGAAAGGAGATAATAATATGACAGCAACAAATTCGTGGTCAAGGATTTATGATAGAACAATGGAATATCATAGAGGTGATATAGTTTGGGTCGATTTCGGAGATGCCGTTGGGTCTGAACAGGGTGGTGTAAGACCCGCAGTTGTAATTCAGAATGAAAAAGGCAATCAACATTCACCCTGCCTTATCGTTGCTATAATGACAAGCAAGGATAAAAAGCCTATGGTTACTCATGTCAACGTTAATCCATCTGTCGAAACAGGAACAGGACTAAAGAAGTCCACTATTACAATGATGGAACAGGTAAGAACCATTGATAAATCCCGTATTCTCAGCTGGAGTGGAAAACTTGGCGAGAGAATGATGAGATGTATCGACAAGGCTATAGTTGCAAGTTTGGGACTGAGCGATAAACATTGTCTTGTCTAAAAAAGCCTTGACAAATTCAAAAGGAAGTGATAAAATTGTTTTAGAGAGTATGAAAGGGTGATGATATGCTTCCGTATTTTGATGAATATTGCGATCGTTGTGAAAAATCAGTGAGTTTAAAAGTATATGTATTAAGACTGAGAAAGCTCAATGTGATTAAAGAGAATGTTTTTGATATGTCAGCTGAAGAAATTGTTGATATTATTGACGCAAAAAATACAAAACCATCAACGTTAAATGCGTTTTATAGTTCTTTTGACGATTATTTAATGTGGGTTCATAGAACTTATAATGTGTCTATCGCAGATATATATTATCAGTTGAACAGATTGCGAGAACTGGCAACAAAAATATGTAACAGTAATTTAAATGAAATATTATTTTCTGATTTTACTGAATTAAAAAAGGCACTGCTAAAAGCTGAAGATGAGGAATCTTCGATTAAAGAACACGAATTAAGTGAACAAGAACTTGATACCTTGTATCTTAACCAAAAGAAATATAATGCTTTTATTGTATTTGTTTGGAACGGTTTGTCCGATGAAGAAATGATGTCATTGACTTTAAAAGATGTCATAACCATTATTACATCAGGACAGATAACAGTTGACAACAAAACATACACTATTTCAGAGGATGAAAAAGAACTGTTAAATGAAGCTTATCAGTCCATTATGGATATTAAAGAATCAGAAAAATACCGACCATATAAAAAGAGTAGATATAAGCGTAAGCGTGAAGCTTGGACGTATGATAATTTGTTTAATACAACGAGTAAGAAATCTCTAAATAATTTTAGATATTTAGCAATAGGAAGAGTATCAGACCCAAGGCTGAATAAACCGACAATAATTAAGTCAGGTATATTTTATAGAATGAACCAGTATGAAAAAGAGAACGACTATTTATTTTTTGGTATGGAAGGCTCTGAAACCTATAAAAAACTGTCCGGTGTTTCATTCTCTACGGCTCAAAGAATTGTTTCTGAGTATAATGAATATAAACAAAGCGTGGAACAAGCTAAAAAAGAATTATAATTAATATTGTGGAAGTGAGAAATTGCTTCCAATACATAAACGAAAGTAAAATATAAAAAATGATATAAAAAATCTTTAAATTCGCTTGACAAACATAAAATTATCGAGTATAATATATATGTAGTCAAACGATAAGTAAGTAATAAGATTTAGTATTAAAATAAATATTGGGGCATAGCCAAGTGGTAAGGCATCGGAATTTGACTCCGTGATCCTCTGTTCAAATCAGAGTGTCCCAACCAAATGTTAGTTTTATTCTGGTATAACCTCCCTACGGTTTCTCTGACTTCCGTATAAAAAAGTCAGGAATAAGCACCATTAGTTCAATAGTAGAACAAACGACTTTTAATCGTTAAACATCGGGGCAGAACCGATATGGTGTACCAGTGAGTGCCATACAAGATGTTATATTTTGTTTTGGTATTTGCAATCTGTTTTAGGTATGGTTAAGTTACCAGATTATCCATACTAAGTGTCTAAACAGCAATAACAAGTCGTATTCTGTTGGCACTAAAAATCGAATATGAGGTTTCATATTAACAAATAGCGACTTTGAGCGGATGAAAAACCTGCTAAGTGGTTTAAATATCTCCCAATAGTCCAATCGGCAGAGACACAGAACTTAAAATTCTGACAGTGTGGATTCGAGTTCCACTTGGGAGACCAAATCCGAAATTGGAGAAAACAGCAACATTAGGGTTGTTTGTAGAACAAGAGTAGGCGAGTAGTTCACGAGACGGATAGTAACTTTGTGGTTTTAGCGGATGAGGATAACTTTAGAATGAACCACCCAAAAGCCTGTGAGGATAATCAGGCACTCATCTGCTACCGTGGTGGAAATGGCATACACAAGAGACTTAAAATCTCTCGGAGAAATCCTTGCCCGTTCAAATCGGGTCGGTAGTACCACAACAGATAAAACATTGTATTTCAGGTGATTATTATCTTGTTTTTCTTATTAAAATTTTCAAGGTGCATGATTGCATCACCTGCGTCCTTTCCGCAACGTTTTATCTGTTATTTTTGCGGAACGCCTGATGCCAAAGCTGAGATGTGAGGTACAAGTAACATCGAAGCTAAGGCTGATAACTATGCTAAAAGTTATGTTGCAACACATAGTCATTGTGATGTATGCGTGGAAGAAAAAGTTTTGAATGCGGAGGAATTATAATGGAAAAGGAAAAAGATATTAGCGTACTGCGACCCTATGTTTGCATTGAGGAGCGTGACGGTTTTAATAAGCAAACCGTCAAGAACCGTATTTACTGGGTAGATGAAACTTCAATTTTTGAAGATGAAGATACAAAGTATGGTGTAGTTTATAGGGATGCTGAAATGAAAACAGAAATCGGGGTACTGAACATGGCAAGGTTCAGAGTTTACATCGATTATCTCAGTTATTATGATTCAATATCCCGTTATATAAATGCTGAAGAGGGTGTTCTTTTAAAGGATGTTATAGTGGCTTATGCAAGAGCTTGCAAACGTAATGTATATCACCAAACGTTGTTCAAGCTTATGAAGTATGCGACAGACCATAACTATAATAAACCCGAGTATTACAACAAGGAATTCCTTGTAAAGTCCATGTCATTTCAGGAAGCTGTTCAGAGTGGTGACATTGCAAAGGAGATGGACTATCAGGAATATCTTGGGTACTCGTTAATTCCTGTAACGAACTGAGGTGTTAATATGAAACTTAAATTTTATTAAATTAAAGGAGATAATAAAAATGAATGTAAAAATAGTGAATAATGAGCCAAAGGTTAAGAAATACGATTGCTCTAATACATTAGATTATGGACATGAATTGCAGAGAATGTGTTCCTCAATTAATGACTGTTGGATGTGTCCGATTCATCATGATAGTGGAGTATGTAAGAGTAAAATTTCATCGGAATCTATTTCAGCGGTTCAGAATTGGTCAGATACACACCCCGAAACCGATGAATGTTTTGAAATAAGAAAGCCCAGAAAATTGACAGAAAAAGAGGTATATATCCTCAAAGGTTTTAAAGCTATGGGGTATGAATATATCGCAGTGGATATGACACAGAATGTTTATGGGTTTAAGACAGCTCCTGCTAAATATGGTTATTCTTGGTACAGCAGCGATGATTCACAGTATATGTGTAATATTGCTTATTTTTTCAGAGATGTAATATCTGATGGCGATAAAAAAGCCACAAGCATAGATTGGTTATTAGAAAATAAGGAATGATAATGAAAAATATCAATGTTGTAACTATTGAAAATCTAATATCTGCTCATTATGAAGGTAATAATGAAAAATTCGATAACTATGTTCATTTTATTATCGAGGTATATGAAGAACAAGGTGAACATCGAAAGGCAGATATCATTAGAAAAAGAGTAGATGGCTCTTATAAGAATTTCCCAAAAGTTGTTTTGGATTAAATAAGGACAAGGAAGACTAATAATGACTAAATTAGTGAAAACAATACAAGTCAAACCGGCAATATCATTTACTGTTCTTGCTGGTGAAGATACAGACAGAGCAATAGATAGATTTTTTGATTATTTAGATAAGTTTTCTACATTGGTTTCTTATTATAATGATACACATAATGAATTTTATACCGAAGAAAAGTGCGAAAGTCTAAATGTGAGTCAAGCCATTCGCTGAAAGAGTTGAAAGAAAGGAGACATAAAAATGTATGATGAAATAGAAACCGAATTTCAAAACTTTCTTTTGGATATAACTAATGGAGTATTTACAAAAAACAAATACCTTGATACATGGGATTATGAAGATGATTATTCTCATAAGACAATTAACGAAGCACAAGGGATATTATATATTAAAATATTTAACTGGCTGAAAAAAAATAAACCAAATAAATATGTGTTATTTTCTAATGAAGGTATTTGTGTTGTATCTATTTGGTATGCAAGAACTTATCTTTCACATTATGAAAAAAATATCGTAAAATGACATAATAAAATTCTTGATTTTGTGAAAGGAAATATACATATGTTTTGGATAGGAATTGCAATAGGATTTATAATCGGAATAATCACACTCACGGCAATATCTTGTATAATAGCATCTGGTGAAGTAGAAAAGAATGAGAATAAGACCGATTATTGATAGAATAACGTTTATTCCTTGGTATTGGCTTGAGGTTACTATATTGCATAATAACATCAACATAGATAGATGTTATAAATACGGTTATTGTTCTAAATTGCAGTATAAGTTATGTAAATTTATGATAAGAAGGTGATAAAATATGGGGCAGCATAAACATAATCCAATAGCAATTAAAGTCAAAAATGGCGAAATTAAACCTAAAGAAAAAGGTATGAGTGAAGCTGAGTCTCGGAGGAGAGTACAAGATGCTTGTCGTTCATATCTGAAAGAAACTTTTCAGATATATACACCAGCTTATTATAATGTTTGTGATGATGAGTTTTGGAAATTACTTGGAGGATAAAGATAATGGAACTTAATTCTCACGAAATAAATAAATCCATTAAAGCACAAATCAAAAGTAAGATACATAAAGTCTGCATAAATGGACTGCCTGCGTATGACAGTGACGGAAGAGTTCAACTTTATAGACGACCAGACCTGTCTGAATGGGCAGCGAAAGCAGCAGCCGATGGTGAAAGATACTTCTATGTTGAGGCTGTAAACCCTAATATCAATGGTGGTAAGCTTAGACTATGCTGTCCTAAGTACGAGTACAGAGTTGATAGTCTCACGCAGGAAGAATATGATGTTCTGAAAGAATTATTAGAAGGAGATAATAAAATATGACAATAGAAGAAAAAATTGCAGAACTTGAAACTAACTGCAAGGTAATGACAGAAGAGATTGAAAAACTCAAGGCTGAACTTACTAAAAAAGACAAGAATGAAACCGTGTGGATTCCTGAGATATATAACACATATATGTGCATCGATTCATTTGGTTATGTTTATAGTACAATTTTGGAAGATACGTCATCAGAGAAACAGCGAATAGATTTTAATAATGTATATCAATCTAATAATAAAACACAAACGCATCTTAAATGGTACGCCAATAACGTTCTCCGTGTCCAGAATAAGTTAATGCAACTTCACGAGTTGCTGTGTCCTGATTATTTTCCTGATTGGGATACAGATGAACGTAAATGGCTTGTGTATTACGATAATGATAATAAGTGTTTTATATGCACACCATGTTATATGCACAATTATTTTGTTGCTTATTTCACCAAAGAAGCAGCAGAAAAGGCTTGTGAAATTCTCAATCGAGAAAAATTTATGATGGAATAGAAAGAGAGTAAAACTGATGCCAAGACTAATTGATTTAGACAAGTTACTTGAATTTCCAGTCCGTCTCAATCATTACGACAAAGAGCATGGAGATATTAATTTTGTTTATGGAGTAGAGACTGTACTTGAGTATGCTGAGAATTTACCTATTATTGATGCTACTGAAATTCTCAATAAAGAAAAGTTTATAATGGAGGACATAGGTCATGAATCAATACTTTGAATTTAAATATCAAATTATAATGGCTATAATATGCGTTTGTGCGTTTATAATGATTTGTTTATTTCTTACAGCTGTTATATGGCAAGTATCTCTTTTGATTAGAAAAATTTTGATTGATATATTTATGAAGAGACAAGGTTATGTTCTTGTATCTTATCGTGGCATCAATGTTTGGTTTTACAAGGATGAGTGGGTCACGGCTCAA
>ERZ1106954.3499-NODE-3499-length-10221-cov-3.840940_pt1 | contig 10221 bp, 10 predicted proteins | sample MGYA00403678_ERZ1106954 | MGnify/ENA primary metagenome ERZ1106954 (study PRJEB35170, sample SAMEA104062445) | human gut metagenome | biome: human gut; feature: human-associated habitat; material: faeces | place: Denmark | collected 2012-08-20 ... | reverse complement strand
GATGACGTGTTGGTGCATGTCTGATGGTAAATTTGAACCAAGTGAGTGGATTTTAAAGTTCTTTGAACTTCAATTGCGTCCTATGTTGCAAGGGTATTTGAACAAGTAGTAGGAAATGAAATAGAAAAAGATCATTATAAAGAAATTATAGAAGAAATCATTAAATGGAAAACAATCTATGATGATGATTCCAAAATGATGAGAAGAATGATAGAACGAGAATATCCAGAGGTATTTGATAAAGAACAGATAAAGAAAATCTGTCAGTTGAAATATAGTGGATGGGGAAATTTCTCTGACAGATTTTTGAATGGTGTCAGAGGTGCAGATAAAGAGACTGGGGAAAGTTATACGATCATAGAAGCATTATGGAAAACAAATTATAATCTGATGCAGCTTCTAAGCAAACAATTTAGTTTTAAAGAGGAAATTGATCAGATAAATGCGGAAAAAGCAGGTGATGTAGGGAAAATCAATTATGAAAATACAGTCAAAGATTTAATCGTGTCGCCATCTAATAAACGTGCAATATGGCAGACGATACAGATTGCAGAAGAAATAAAAAAAGTAATGAAATGTGAGCCAGAAAGAATCTTTATTGAAATGGCACGAGGAGGAGAAAAAGAGAAAAAAAGAACTGTTTCAAGAAAGACAAGATTGCAGGAATTATATGCTGGGTGCAAAGATGATACACGCAATTGGATGAAAGAAATTGGCGATAGGGAGGAACGAGAATTCAATAGCCGAAAACTCTATTTGTATTATACACAGATGGGAAAATGTATGTATACAGGAGATGAAATAGATGTGGATGCATTGATGAAAGGGAATTCTAACTGGGATATTGATCACATTTACCCACAGTCAAGAATTAAGGATGATAGTTTAGATAATATGGTTTTGGTTCGAAAAGATGTAAATAATAAAAAGCGAAATAAAATTCTGTCTCCAAAGATTCGAGAAGATATGAAAGGATACTGGACAATGCTATGTCAGAAGGGCTTGATTTCAAAAAGGAAATACGACCGATTGACAAGGACAACAGATTTTACGGACGAAGAATTGTCGGGATTTATTGAGAGACAATTGGTAGAAACAAGACAGTCATCAAAAGCAGTAGCAGAGTTGTTGAATCGATTGTATAAAGATTCAGAAGTTGTTTATGTAAAAGCTGGATTAGTTTCAGATTTCCGACATGATAATAATCTGCTGAAATCCAGAAGAGTGAATGATTACCATCATGCAAAAGATGCATTTTTGAATATAGTAGTTGGAAATGTTTATCATGCAAGATTTACATCGAATCCTAGAAAATGGATTAAAGACAATAGAGATAGCAATTACAGCATTCGTAGAGTATTTAATTATGATGTAAAACAAGGCGATAAGATTGTATGGCATGGAAGTGAAAATGGTGGACACAGTATTGATCAGATAAAGAAGATAATGAGTCGAAATGATATTTTATATACAGAATACACATATTGCGAAAAAGGTCAGTTGTTTAATGAAACTTTAGCGAAGAAAGGGAATGAAAAAGCGATAGCTTTAAAGAAAAATCTTGATCCAGTAAAATATGGAGGGTACACCACTCCGAAGACATCAGCATTTGCATTTGTTGAATTTGATGGAAAGAAAAAAGAACGGAAAAATCATATTGTGGAAATTCCAGTATATGTTGTAAATATTGCGAAGAGAGAACCAGATGCAGTAAAAAAATATCTGGAAGAGAGAAAAGGATATAGCAATGTAGTTATTAAGAAATATCCGATCAAGAAGAATAGTTTGATAAAGATGGATGGGTATTTGGCAAGATTGAGAGGAGCGAATGAAAAGGATATTATATTAAAGAATGCAGTTCAATTAATTTTAAATAAAGACTTGTACGAGATAGTACGAAAAATTGAAAAGTATTTGGAATATAATTCACAATATCAAGCTGACGCTAAATTTGAAGGATTTACAATGAAAGATTTAAATATGATATATGAAGAATTGTATTTAAAATTAAAAGAAAGTATTTTTCAAAAGCGTCCAGCGCAGCAAATGAAAACATTAGAAAAAGGAAAGGAAGCATTCATATCTATAGAAAATTTAGGGGAAAAAGCAAAAGTAATCAATGAGATAATTGCAATGTTTCGATGCGATGCTACAACTGTAGCTAATCTTAAAGTAATTAATGGGTCACAGAATGCTGGAAGTATGAAGGTTAATAAAAATACGTTAACATCAAAATCATTGAAATTGGTTCATCAGTCAATTACAGGACTATTTGAAACGGAAGAGGAATTAGTATGAGTTGGAGAACTGTAGTAATTACAGGAAATGCTAAGTTGGATTATAAAATGGATTATATGGTAGTTCGCAAATCAGATATGACAACTCGAATCTATATTGGAGAAATTGGCATGTTGATCATTGAATCAACAGCCATTTCTCTAACAACAATGCTACTAAGTGAATTAACAAAACATAAAATTAAAATAGTATTTTGTGACGAAAAACATAATCCACAATCAGAATTGATTCCATATTATGGAAGTCATGATACAAGTGCAAAAGTTAGAATGCAGACCCAATGGTCAAAAGAAGTAAAAGAGAATATATGGACAGAAATTGTATCAGAAAAGATAAGAAAACAAAGTGATCATTTAAAAGAAAATGATCAAGAAGTTCAAGCTGACATGTTGAAGCAATATGTGAAAGAAATAGAATTGGGAGATAAAACGAATCGGGAGGGACATGCTGCAAAAGTTTATTTTAATGCACTGTTTGGATTAGATTTTTCGAGAAGCAAGGAATGTGCAATTAATGCGGCTTTAAATTATGGGTATGGTATTTTATTGTCTTGCTTTAACCGAGAAGTGATTGCGAATGGGTATATTACACAGCTAGGATTATTTCATAACAATATGTTTAATCAGTTTAATTTAGCTTCAGATTTGATGGAACCATTTCGAATTCTTGTAGATCGTATTGTTGTAAAAAATAAACCAGAGAAATTTGAGAGAGAGGAAAAATTAGATTATATATATATGCTGGAGGATGAAGTATTGATTGATGGGAAATATCAGTATGTCAGCAATGCAATAAAAATATACTGCAGGAGTATTTTTGATGCGTTAAATGAAAATGATGTATCATTGATCAAATTTTATAGGATGATATGAGTTATAGATTTATGAGAGTGATTGTATTTTTTGATTTACCAACGATTAGTTTAGAGGATAAAAGAGAGTATCGGAATTTTCGAAAATTTTTGCTGAAGAAGGGATTTGCCATGATGCAGGAAAGTGTGTACAGCAAATTGGCATTAAATACGACTGTAGCTAATGGGGTTGTTTCGAGTGTAAAAGAGCATAAACCTAAAGATGGATTGGTGCAGATGCTTGTTATCACAGAAAAACAATATTCTAAAATGGAATATATTATTGGGAAAAAAGGTTCAACAATTATTGATTCGGATCAAAGGACGGTTATATTATGAAATTTATAAGCCATGGAAATGGAATAGAAAGCAGGTTGGAAACAGAAAGGATTAATGCAATCATATTGGAAGATTCAGAACAATATACAGGATTAATTCAAAAATTATGGAATCAGATTCATAAAGTTGAAGAAACATTATTGCTATATGGAGTGGAAAATGAATTATTAGATATGAGTAAACAATGCGATTTATTATTTTCAATTAGAGACTTAAGTTTACAAAATTCCAGAATTCAGAAAAAATTGATCACATATTTGTCAGAAGAAATCCAAATGAGTGAATTATATGACAAAATAGTTGAAAATCAAGCGGAATTATTACGAATTATAGAGGAAATAAAGAATCTTTCAGAATATCCCATTTGTATGAATGAAGAGTATAATATAGTAGATATATTGAAATATCTCGGAGTGAAATTATCAGAAACAGAGGGAAGTTTTTGTGAAAAATTAATCGATTATATGAAAATTAGTTATGATTTTTTGAAGATAGATGTGTTTTTTGTAGTAGGTTGCAAAGGATATCTGAAAGAAAAAGATTATGAATATTTGCAGGAATGGACAAGATATCAGCAAATTACACTAGTATTGATAGAATGTGATGAAGATCGGTTGCCATTGGGGATGAATAAGTATATAATTGATAGGGATAAATGTGTTATACATTAATTCCATATGAGAATACAACATGTGATGTAGTGGCATGACTTGAAAATTGAGGTTTGAGAGTAGTGTAATTTCATATGGTAATCAAACTAAACCATTACATATTTTATTGACATCATCGTTTGAGAGTAGTGTAATTTCATATGGTAATCAAACACTTCCACCACTTGTAAACTGTGGGCTTGCGTTTGAGAGTAGTGTAATTTCATATGGTAATCAAACGTTTTATCTGTTTGGATCGCCGCGCTGTTAGTTTGAGAGTAGTGTAATTTCATATGGTAATCAAACGGAAATAAAGTAACAATTGATTTAACAGAGGTTTGAGAGTAGTGTAATTTCATATGGTAATCAAACGGAGAAGAATTGAATATATTAGTGAGCGTAGTTTGAGAGTAGTGTAATTTCATATGGTAATCAAACTCTCCTCTCACGACTAAAGTCACGAGTCTCGTTTGAGAGTAGTGTAATTTCATATGGTAATCTGGTGTTTGAAGATAAAAATCATTTGAATCTTGTAATATAGCTTTAAATGATGAATCAAAACAACATATAAAAGACAGGAAACAGACCAAAGAAGGTCAGCTTCCTGTCTTTTTGTTTACCAGAAAAATTTTACATGCTACAATAATAAAAAACAGACATCAAAGGAGGACACCAATATGAAGATCAAAAATGCAACAATTAAAGATTTCGACACAGCCTATGAATACATCAAAAAACTCTGGGACTACAACACCTACGACTATGAAACAACCAAAGAAGTCTACGAAAAAGTACTACAAGACGAAAACAGTTTTGCATTTTTTGCAATAGAAGACGATGGAACTTTTCATGGATTCTGCCATGGAGATTATTTTCATACCTTCTGGATGTCAGGGCTTACCTGCTATGTATCAAGTTTGATCACAAACGAAGAAGACCGAGGTAAAGGATATGGTGTAAAATTATTAGATCATGCAAAGAAATTGGCAAAAGAACGAGGATGTAAAGCAATCACTTTAGACTCCGGACTGCCAAGAGTACAAGCTCACGGATTTTATGAACATTACGGATTCGAGAAAAGCTGCTATGGATTTGAATTAGCACTGTAGAAGAAAGGAAAAATAATGAAAATATTAGTTAGTGCCTGTTTATTAGGGATCGACTGCAAATACAACGCAAAAAACAATAAAAATGAACAGGTCCTAAAGTTACTAAAAGACCACGATTTGGTCCCAGTCTGTCCAGAGATCATGGGAGGACTGCCAACACCGAGAATTCCGGCAGAAATACATCAAAACAAAGTTATCGCAAAAGATGGCAAAGATGTTACAAAACAATACCAAAAAGGTGCCGAAGAGACACTAAAAATTGCAAAGTTATATAACTGTCATACAGCGATCCTAAAAGGAAAAAGTCCATCTTGTGGCTGTGGCAAAGTCTATGATGGAACATTTACAGGCACGCTGATCAATGGGGACGGAATCACAGCTAGATTATTAAAAGAACATGGAATCAAAATCACAGGGGAAACAACCTTAGATATCACAGAATAAAACAGTGAACAGTAAAATGAGGATCCAAATATGAACAACAAACAAAAACTATTAACCGCAACAGCGATTACAGGAACTATTGTCAGCGCATCTGCATTTACTGTCTTCGATTATGCGATCTGTCGAAGAAAAAAACAGCCAGATGTCCGTAAAAAAGAAAAATGGAAACCATATCTTGATTACGTTTTAAAAGAACAAGAATGGCTAAAAGAACACCAAGAACAAGAATTAAAAGAGATTAGATCAAAAGACGGACTAACACTACGGGCAGCCTACATCCCAAGAGAAAATGCCAAAGGAACTATTATCTGCATGCACGGTTACCATTCAACAAATGATATCGAATTCGTACCGGAAGTCCGATTTCTATGGAATCTTGGATACAGCATTCTTCTTCCATGGCAGAGAAGCCACGGAAAAAGCGAAGGACGATATATTACTTATGGAGTGAAAGAACGCCATGATCTCAAACGATGGATTTTGTATACCAATCGGCATCTGGCAGCCAAGAACAAAGATATTTTTCTATGTGGAATTTCTATGGGGTGTGCTACAACCTTAATGGCAGCAGGTCTGGACCTTCCAGACAATGTAAAAGGAATTATTGCTGACTGCGGATTCACTTCTCCATGGGATATCATCAAACACGTAGCCAAAGAAAGATTTCATCTTCCACCATTTCCATTAATGTACATGGTAGATTTGATCAGTGAAGTAGTAGCAGGATTTGGATTGAAAGAAGTCAGCATCCCAGAAATCATGAAACGAAACAAGATTCCAGTGTTGTTTATCCATGGAGATGCAGACGATTACGTTCCGATGTGGATGACGATCAAAAATTATGAAGCCTGTGCAGCAAAGAAAGAACTCTATATTGTTTCAGGAGCAGGACACGCACTAGCATTTTCAAAAGATATGGAAGAGGGAAAACGAAGAATCAAAAATTTCATAGATAAATATAAGACGATCTAAAATAAGAAGAACCATTCCGTATAAATGATTTTACAGAATGGTTCTTGTATTATAAATTTCCTAAAAAAACCTATTTTAAGATCATAAGATAACTTTCCGGCCGCTGTGTGATCTTGATTTCTTTCAGAATTCTAAAATTGGATTTTACAGCGAACTGTTTTACATATTCACGGTTTCTTGTATACATAATGATCATTCCTTCAGGCCCTAGCACCCTCTTAGCAAATGGAAAGAACTTCTCATAAACATCACGAATCTCAGATTCCGTTTTCTGCCCAGTTGCATAAGGCATCTCCGTAAAGATCTCATCAAATGGATAATCGTGGGTAAATGTAAAACAATCCTTATTGATATAATGAACGATCTGATCAGCCAGATTCGTATTATAAATCGCCTTCTCGATCGCCTCTGGAGAATGATCGATACCATAAGAAGTATTTCCTTTTACAACCTTCTGACGCTCGATCAGCATAGTACCAACCCCACAGAAAGGATCAAGAATCTGCGCATCCGGGATCATGTAATCTTTGGCAAGTTCCACAAGTAAAGCAGCATTGACTGGTTTGATACTTGTTGGAATGAACTCCTCGCGGTAACTAAAACGACGATCAACGATCGTATTTAATTTCACTAATAAATAATAACCCCCAGATTTACCTTCTATCATACGGATCTCAAATTCATAATGAGACGTAGAATTTCTTAATTTATGTGCTGTCAGCTCTTCTAATTTCGAAGCAACTTTCTTCGCAAATTTGGAACGTTCAGAAAGTGCCATACGGCTTTTCACTCCGATTCGGAAATAAAAAGGAAAATCCCCTTCATGAGTATTTTCTAATAATGCCATTAAATTTGAACCAGCGATCACGGATGCAGCAACATCAGCATCAGGTTTACATGAAACCATGCCTGGAATCTGAAATAACAATTCATTGTATGTGCGGATCGGTAATAAACGATTCAGATGATTCGTTTTCACACGTACTCCCATTTTGGAAGAAACAGCGGAAGAATCCTCCATCAAAGCAGCAGTCACTTCAGGGTGTAGAGGGTTTGTGCGAAAAATACAATGAAATGTCTGGCGGCCGCCTAAAAATCTATGCTTCTTAAATGGTTCGATAGTATTGATCAGTTCAGAAAGAGCATGAAGTTCATGTTCTACATGCTTTTTCTCATCGTCAGAAGCTTCATAAAGAGATAATTCTTCATAACGTTTTCGGAAAACATCCACATAAGGAGCCGCATTTAAAGATTTTAAAGCAGTTAAATAAGCCTCTTTTACAAAACGTGTATCTTCTGTCTGATAAGCATGAAATACAGCATCGCTTTCAGAAGAAAGTGCCAGATCACCGATCAAAAGAGCAGCATTTTTTCTTGTTTTTGCATCTTCATTTTCTAAAAATACGGATAAGTCCAGATCACCATCATGGATCCAAGACAACAAAAGTTCTCTTTTAGAAGAATCCTTGATCTCCTGACGCAGGGAACTTAAAGACTGACGTACTTCGATATTTTGATTTAATCTTTTACATAAACGATTGATCATATATACATTCCTTTTCTAAATAATGTGTATAAGGAAAAGTCCTTAAAAACTATAAAAACAGTATACCTTATTGAAATAATTTTTGCAAAAAAAGTGAAAATCATGCTATAATAATATGTAACCAAGAGAATAATAGATAAGGAAGTATATGAAACATATAACGATTAAGAGAGCAGAACAGAGTGACGTTGATGCGATCATGGAACTGATGCAAGAAGCAGTAGATACCGTGAAAGTTTCCGACTGGTTTCTGCCAGATGACAGACAATATGTATCAGAACACATAATCGACCGAGGATTTACATTGAAGGCAGTAAACAGCAGCAATGAGATCTTGGGCTTTTTTATTGTCGATTTTCCAGACAGATCAAAACATAATCTGGGATATGATCTAGATTATGATGACGATAAGATACGGAAAGTCGCACATATGGATTATGCAGTCGTGACAAGCAAAGCAAGAGGACTTGGGCTTCAGAGAAGATTTTTTGAAGAAGCTGAGAAGCAGCTAGAAGATACACCATATGAATATTTCCTTGGAACCGTTCATCCGGATAATATCTACAGCCGGACAAACTTTCTAAAAGCAGGTTACCGGGAAGCAAGACGAATGTCAAAATACGGTGGTATGCAACGTGTCATCATGGAAAAGGAGAAATGACTATGAGTAATCAGTATGATGTTATTATGATCGGAGCAGGACCTTCTGCTATTTTTTGTGCTTATGAATTAAAGAGAAATAAGCCGGACATGAAAGTTCTTATGATCGAGAAAGGTCGAAGAATTGAAAAAAGAGCATGTCCAAAACGTAACACTAAAGTATGTGTTGGATGTAAACCATGTTCTATTACAACAGGATTTGCCGGAGCAGGAGCATTCTCAGATGGTAAATTATCCTTATCCCCAGATGTAGGTGGAAATCTTCCAGAGATTCTAGGATATGATAGAACGATCGAATTATTAAAAGAATCCGATGACATTTATTTAAAATTCGGAGCAGATGAGAAAGTATACGGAATCGACGAAGAAGAAGAGATCGCAAGCATCCGTAAGAAAGCAATCCAGGCAAACTTAAAACTGATCGAATGTCCGATCAGACATTTAGGAACAGAAGAAGGATATAAAATCTATTCAAGACTTCAGGAACATTTATTAAATGAAGGTGTTGATATGATCTTTGATACAATGGTCAAAGATATCATCATCGAAGACGGAGTTGCGAAAGGAGTCGTTACAGACAAAGGCGAGACATACACAGCCGATGAAATCGTAGCAGCTGTAGGACGTGAAGGATCCGAATGGTTAAGCGGAATCTGCAGAAAATATGACATTGAAACACAGGTAGGAACAGTCGATGTCGGAGTTCGTGTAGAAGTTCGTGACGAGATCATGGAAGAATTAAACAAGAGCCTTTACGAAGCAAAACTTGTTTATTACACACCAACATTTGATGATAAAGTCCGTGTATTCTGCAGCAATCCATCAGGAGAAGTGGCAACAGAATATTATGAAAATGGCCTTGCAGTCGTTAATGGTCATGCATACAAAGCAGAAGAATATAAAACAAACAATACAAACTTCGCATTGTTAGTATCTAAGAACTTTACCAAACCATTTAAAGAGCCAATTCAGTATGGTAAACATATTGCACAGTTAAGTAACATGCTTTGCGATGGTAAGATCTTAGTACAGCGTTTTGGAGATTTCGTAAGAGGAAGAAGAACAACAGAAGAACGTCTGGTTCGAAACAATATTACACCTACTTTAAAAGATGCAGTTCCAGGAGATCTTTCATTGGTATTCCCATATCGAATCATGAAAGATATCGAAGAAATGATCTATGCATTAGATGAAGTAACACCAGGTATGGCAAGTGATGAGACACTTCTTTACGGTGTAGAAGTGAAATTCTATTCTAATAAGATCTTAACAAACAAAGACTTTGAAACTAATATCAAAGGACTTCGCGCAATCGGTGACGGAGCATCTGTAACAAGAGGATTACAGCAGGCA
>ERZ1106954.3497-NODE-3497-length-10227-cov-3.430004_pt1 | contig 10227 bp, 10 predicted proteins | sample MGYA00403678_ERZ1106954 | MGnify/ENA primary metagenome ERZ1106954 (study PRJEB35170, sample SAMEA104062445) | human gut metagenome | biome: human gut; feature: human-associated habitat; material: faeces | place: Denmark | collected 2012-08-20 ... | reverse complement strand
ACAGGAGCAATCATGTGTGTACCGGCTCACGATGATCGTGACTTTGAATTCGCTAAGAAATTCAACATTCCTATCATCCAGGTTATCGCCAAAGATGGTAAAGAGATCGAGAACATGGAAGAAGCTTACACAGAAGCATCAGGTATCATGATCAATTCCGGAGACTGGAATGGAAAAGAATCTTCTGAATTAAAAGAAGAAGCACCAAAGATCATCGAAGAGATGGGAATCGGTAAGAAGACAACAAACTACAAATTACGTGACTGGGTATTCAGCCGTCAGCGTTACTGGGGTGAACCAATCCCTATTGTTCATTGTCCAGATTGTGGAGCAGTTCCGGTACCAGAAGAAGAATTGCCATTAACATTACCAGAAGTAGAGAAATACGAACCAACAGGAACAGGAGAATCTCCATTAGCAGATATCGAAGAATGGGTAAACTGCAAGTGTCCTGTATGTGGCAAAGATGCCAAACGTGAGACAAATACAATGCCTCAGTGGGCTGGATCTTCATGGTATTTCTTAAGATATATCGATAACAAGAATAATGAAGAATTAGTATCCAGAGAGAAAGCAGATAAATATTTACCAGTTGATATGTACATTGGTGGTGTAGAGCATGCCGTATTACATCTGTTATATTCAAGATTCTACACGAAATTCTTATGTGATATCGGAGTGATCGACTTTGACGAGCCATTCCACAAACTGTTCAATCAGGGAATGATCACAGGTAAAAATGGTATCAAGATGAGTAAATCTAAAGGAAATGTTGTATCTCCAGATGATCTTGTAAGAGACTATGGATGTGACTCCTTAAGAATGTACGAACTGTTCGTCGGACCACCTGAATTAGATGCAGAATGGGATGAGAGTGGTATTGACGGAGTGCATAGATTCTTAACAAGATTCTACAAACTCGTTATGGACCAGAAAGATAAAGGTGTAAAAGCTGATAAAGAATTATTAAAAGTTCGTCATAAACTGATTTATGATATTACAACACGTTTAAATAACTTCAGCTTAAATACTGTTGTCAGTGGATTCATGGAATACACAAATACATTAACAGCAATGGCTAAAAAAGATGGAGTTGACAAAGAAACTCTGGAAGATGCAGTTGTATTACTAGCACCATTTGCACCACATATCGCAGAAGAATTATGGGAAGCAATGGGACATGAGGATAGTGTATTTGCTGAGACATGGCCAACATATGATGAAGAAGCAATGAAAGAAGACGAAGTAGAGATTGTTGTTCAGATCAATGGTAAAGTCAAAGGAAAACTTGTCATTGCTGCAGAAGAAGATAAAGATTCTGTTCTTGCGAAAGCAAAAGAAGTTCTTGGAGATAAATTAAATGGAAACATTGTAAAAGAAATTTATGTACCAGGAAGAATCGTAAATATCGTTCAGAAATAAAATGATACAAATGGCGCAGATAACGATGAAAAGTGTCTGCGCTATTTTTTCACTTAAAAATCAGAAAGGTTATAATATGTATACATTTGACAGTAGAATCCGATACAGTGAAATCGATAGAAGCGGAAGGCTATCAATTCCGGCAGTAGTTGATTATTTTCAGGACTGCAGTGCTTTTCAGTCAGAAGAATTGGGTGTTGGAGTAGAATATCTTGCAAATAAAAAACGTGCATGGATCTTGAATTCTTGGCAGATCGTCTTTGAAAGACGACCAGAAGAATGTGAAAATATTATAGTTGGAACATGGGGCTCTGGATTTGATAAGTTCCATGCGACAAGGAATTTTATTATGGAGACAACAAAAGGTGAACGATTAGCGTATGCCAATTCAATTTGGGTATATATAAACACAGAAACAGGAATGCCAGTCCGACCAGGACAGGAAGAAATAAATGTTTACAAATTAGAAACTCCGTTAGAGATGGAATATGAACCAAGAAAGATCAAACTATCCAGAGAATGGGAAGACAAAGAAGCAGTAAAGGTACAAAGAAGTTGGATCGACAGCAATGAACATGTCAATAACAGCTGGTATGTAAAGACAGCATTTGAGCAGCTGCCCCAGGATTTAGAGGTCAGACAACTTCGTGTGGAATACAAAAAACAAGCATATGAAGGAGATATTTTATATCCAAGATATGCAAAAGAAGATAACAGAATACTGGTCAGCATGTGTGATGCGAACCAAAAACCTTATGCAGTGATCGAGTGCAGATAACGGAAAATACAGATACTTAATTAAAATGAAAGGAAAAGCAGATGGAGAATAGAAAAATCGTGATTTTAGGAGCAGGACATGTTGGAACACATTGTGCATTATCATTGATGTTTCGTGCTCTTGCAAATGAAATTGTGCTGATCGACACAGATGAAGAAAAAGCAAAAAGCCAGGTGCTGGATCTTGATGATATGGGAGCATGCATTCCTGCAAAAGTTGTGATTCGCTCAGGAAATTACGACGATCTTTGTGATGCAGATATTCTTGTTAATGCGATCGGAAGAAGCCGTAAAGAGGGAGAGACGAGACTTGACATGTTTGAAGACTCTATAGAGAGACTCAAAGATATCATTCCAAAGATCAAAAACACAAAGTTTCAAGGAATTTTGATCAGTATCACAAATCCTGCAGATGTTGTTGGGGAATGTTTAAGAAAGGCATTGGAAATTGATAGATTCCGTTGCTTTAGTACAGGAACGAGTCTTGATAGTTTAAGAATTAAGCGAATTCTGGAAGAAAAAACAGGATATCATAGAAATTCTATTGATGCTTTCTGTATGGGAGAACATGGAGATTCCCAGATCGTCCCATTATCTCATGTGTCCGTTGGTGGAAAATCATTTGTAAAATTACAGAAAGAAAATCCAGATACATTAGGAAAGATTACGATCGAACAGTTACAGGATGAAGTACGTCAGGCAGGAATGACGGTCATTATTGGAAAGAAAAGTACGGAATTTGGAATCGGAATTGCATTAAGTGAGATCGTAAAATCTATTTTTCATGATGAAAAACGAATTTGGCCATTATCTGTACATCTAGATGGAGAGTATGGACAGAAAGATGTGGCAGCAGGAGTACCTGTTGTGATCGGAACAGATGGAATAGAAGAGATTGTGGAAATGGAACTTACAGCGGAGGAAGAGGCACAGTTTGCCCATTCTTGTGACGTGATCCGTGGTTATTTAAAGAAAGCAGAAGAACTGCTTTCTTAAAGTTACATGATCAATGGACGGATCATATCAATACGCTGCTGTTCCTCAGGAGACATTGTTTCCTTAAGACTATCCATGATCACAGAGATTTCTTCATTTGTAAAAGAAAGACCTTGTTCAGAAAGGCGGCTTGCAGCTGCCATAAGATCAGGAAGAATTAGTTCAAGAGGCTTTCCCTGACAGCTGGAGATCACAAATTCAATGATCTCCAGTTTTTTTGGATTAAGATCTGATAAATTTTTTAAATGGCTGGAATGATCAGACATAAAAAACTCCTTTATTTTTTTAGAATCTGGTTTAATTTGTTCATAAAATCAGCATTTGGCTTCGGATGGTTATTAGAAGATGAATCGCCTGCCATCATCATTGGCATTAGTTTTGAAAAAAGATCTGCATTAGAATTTTTATTTGATGAAGAAGGACTATGATTACCAGTAGTGTCAACAAAACGCTGGTAATTTTGATATATTTCAAACATCTGCATCATTTGGAGAATTTGTTCAATTTGCTCGGCAGTTTCTTTTGGCGCACGAAGTTTCATGGCATTTAGTAATAATTCCATAGAAGCAGGATTTTGGTCAAAACCACAGGCGGAAAGCGTTTGTTCATTATCAAATTGAGTGGAGATTCGGGATAATTCTGTTAATTTAATATAGATTGCTGCCACTTTTTTTAAATTTGGCGGCAGATATGGAAGGGCATCTTCTAACATATTAGAAGAATCACTGCGGAAGAAATTTTCCCAGGAAATTTGGTTTTGTTCCATGATTGTCACAACCTTCAGATTTATTCTCATATCCTATAGTATTAGGAGGTGAAGTAAATTATGAGTGAAATTTTTGTGGAAGAAGAAAATACGGTCTATGAATTAGATGCAGAGTGTCTAAAAAGAAAAGAAGAACAAAAGAGAAGACAGAGGGATTCAAAGGAAATAAGAAATAAAAACAGTTATCATGCACAGAAAACAAAAGCAATATGTAGAAAACAAAATCAGCCGAATATATGGATTTTATGCCTGCTATTCTTAATCGTACGATAATAAAAATGAGGATGCCAGTTTGAGGCATCCTCATTTTACGTTTTAAGGAAAGATCGTGTTATGTCAAAATTGATAGGATCAGCATCCACATCCACAGCCATTGTTATTTCCACATCCAAAACCACCATTACCGCAGCAACACAGGATTAAGATGATCCAGATCAGGCTGTCACAGCCATTTCCACATCCGCATCCATCGTTATTACCGCATCCGCAGCAGCAAAGCAGAATTAAAAGAAGCAGGCAGCTGTTATTTCCTCCGAAACCAGATGAACCACAAGATCCTCCGCAGCCAGTTGCAGCTAAATCACTCATGCTAAAACCTCCAAAGATTTATTTACAGTTTATAATATTCTATGGATGGCAAAATGTGAGAAAAATTCATTGGTATACCTTTTTTTGTGTTTGTGGTATAATCTGCAATAGAATGTATGAAAAGAAATAACAAAGAAGGAAAAATAATGGGAGAATTGAATTTTCAAAATGTTTTTGACAAGGTTAGAAAAGATTCAGTAATGGTTCATTGTATTACTAATTATGTAACGATCAATGACGTAGCGAATATTATTCTTGCGATGGGTGCATCTCCGATCATGGCGGATGACCCAATAGAAGTTTGTGAGATTACGGGTATCAGTGACTGCCTTGTGATCAATATGGGAACATTAAAGCAAAATATCGTAAGATCAATGCTGCTTGCAGGAAAGAAAGCAAATGAATCAGGTCATCCAATCGTATTTGATCCAGTAGGAGTCGGAGCATCAAAGTTTCGAAAAGATACAGCAATAAAACTGCTTAATGAGGTTCATTTTAGTGTCATCCGTGGTAATATATCAGAGATAAAGACACTATATGAATGGAGTGAAAATTCTTATGGTGTGGATGCGAAGAAAGATGATATTATAACGGAAGATAATCAGAAAAAAGTAATCAGGATGGCGAAAGAGCTGGCAGTAAAAACAAAAGCTGTTATTGTGATCACAGGAGAAACTGATCTTGTAACAGATGGAGAAACTGTTTATTTTATAAAAAATGGTGTTCCGGAAATGGCAAGAATTACAGGATGCGGGTGTATGCTTGATGGCGTGATCGCAGGATTTATCGGGGCAAACCAAGGAAATATCCTAGAAGCAACAGTCACAGCAGTTTCTGCAATGGGAATCTGTGGGGAATATGCCAGAGAAAATGCAAAAGGAACAGGAACGTTAAAAGTGCATCTTATAGATGCGATGAGTAATATAGATGAAACATGGATGGAAAGGAGTAATCAGATTGAGAGTAGAAGCTGAAACAATGACATTATACGCAGTCACAGACAGAGCATGGGCGAAAGAAGTCACACTAATGGAGCAGGTAAAACAAGCACTAAAAGGCGGCATTACTTTTTTGCAGCTTCGTGAAAAGAAGCTTTCAGAGGGAGAATTTATAAAAGAAGCAAGAGAGATGAAGAAACTGGCAGCACAATACCAGATTCCATTTGTGATCAATGATAATATCAAAGTTGCACTGGAAGTAGATGCTGACGGAGTACATATTGGACAAGATGATATGTCTGTGGAAGAAGCAAGAAAACTTCTTGGAGAAGATAAGATCATAGGTGTATCCGCTCACAATGTGAAGGAAGCACTGAAAGCACAAAAAGGTGGAGCAGATTATTTAGGAGTTGGAGCCGTATGTGCGACATCGACAAAGAAAGATGCGAATGTTGTATCCAAAGAAGAAATTAAAAAGATTAAAGAAGCTGTGGATATACCAATCGTGGCGATCGGAGGAATTAAAAAAGATAATATTGATGCTTTAACAGGAACAGGGATTGATGGTGTTGCTGTAGTTTCAGCAATTTTTGGTGCAAAAGATATTACAAAAGATACAAAAGAGCTGTTAAAAACAGTAAAAAAAATGAAGCAAAAATAGAAAAAAGGGAATTGCAATATTTGAAATCCGTGATATACTAAATAATTGTGTGATAAAAAAGAGCATATCAAAAGATAATTAGGAGGAATACCAATGTTAAATATGTTTGCCGGAGAAGTTTTACCGATCACGGCATTTATCGGAGTATTTTTTGCATTTTCTGCAACGTGTATCCTGACATCCTTTTTAAATGATTGGCTGCCAAGAGATCATGGAAGAGAATTTGCACATAATGGAAAGTTATCCGCAGGAAAACCAAGGGGTGCAGGAATCATCTTTATTTCTGTGTTTTGTATTGCAGCATTGCTGTTTGGAGAGATGTCTGTGGAGATGTTTATCTATCTGGTACTTGTGTTCATTGAAATGTTAACAGGTTTTTTGGATGATGCAGCAGAAGTGCCATGGGGTGAGCTGAAAAAAGGAATTCTTGATTTCCTTGTAGCGGCAGTAGCAGCACTTAACTATATGCATTTTAATTCTACTTATGTAGAGCTTGCAACGATTGGTGTGAAATTCTACATTCCACCAGTATTGTTCTTTATCCTTACGATCGTCTTAGTATGGGCAGCAATCAATGTCACAAACTGTTCTGACGGGGTTGATGGATTATCAGGAACATTAACGATCATTACATTAATGACAATCTATGTGATCGACCAGATCCGTGGTAACGAAACACAGTTTCCATATATCATCCTGCTGTTTGTTGTATGTATCCTTGGATATTTATGGTATAATGCAACACCAAGCCGTCTGATGATGGGAGATGCAGGAAGCCGTGCAATGGGAATTTTTATTAGTATTGCAGTGCTTAAGACAGGAAGTCCGTTCTTATTCTTATTAGTAGCGTTAATCCTGATCCTTGATGGTGGTTTAGGACTTTTAAAGGTGGCATTATTAAGATTTTTAAAGATTCATATTTTTGAAAATACAACCATGCCGCTTCATGATCATGTTCGCAAAAAGATCGGATGGTCTAATACACAGACAGTTTTCAGATTTGCGATCATTCAGATCGTTATTTCAATTGCAACAGTTTATCTGATTCTCATTTAAGGTAAATAAAATATATAAGGTGCAGAGCTTCGATGTCTGCGCCTTTTAACGTTTTACTTCCATAAAGTGCAGAAGTATGTTATAATAATTAGAAAAAATGCATTGCAGGAGGACAGATACATGATTCAATTATTTTCAGAAGGTGCATATCTTGTAGACGGAACAACTTTAGTAAAAGAATCTGAAGCCGGAGCTTTAAAGCAGCTTGTCGGTGAAAAAGTATCCAAAGAGGATGCTGCGAAAAATACCATTGCATATGGTATTTTGAGAGATCACAACACATCCGGAAATATGGAAAAACTTCAGATCAGATTTGATAAATTAACATCCCATGATATTACGTTTGTTGGAATTATCCAGACAGCACGTGCGTCAGGACTTGAGAAGTTCCCGATGCCGTATGTACTTACAAATTGTCATAACAGTCTTTGTGCAGTTGGTGGAACAATCAATGAAGATGATCATATGTTTGGACTAACTTGTGCGAAGAAGTACGGCGGTATGTATGTACCACCGCATCAGGCAGTTATCCATCAGTTTGCCCGTGAGATGCTTGCAGGCGGAGGAAAGATGATCCTTGGATCTGACAGCCATACACGTTACGGAGCACTCGGAACGATGGCTATGGGTGAAGGTGGACCGGAGCTTGTGAAACAGCTTCTGAACAAGACTTATGATATTAAGATGCCGGGCGTGATCGGAATTTACTTAGACGGAGAGCCGATGAAAGGTGTAGGACCGCAGGACGTTGCTCTTGCAATCATCGGAGCTACATTCAAGAACGGCTATGTGAATAACAAGGTTATGGAGTTTGTTGGACCTGGAGTCAGCAAGCTTAGTGCAGATTTCCGTATCGGAATCGACGTTATGACAACAGAGACAACTTGTCTGTCTTCTATCTGGAAAACAGATGAGAAGATTCAGGAGTTCTATGATATTCACGGAAGAAGTGAAGATTACAAAGAACTGAATCCTGGAGCGGTTACATATTATGACGGTATGGTTTATGTAAACTTAAGCGAGATCAAGCCAATGATCGCAATGCCGTTCCATCCAAGCAATGTTTATACAATTGATGAACTGAACGCAAATCTGGCAGACATCCTTCATGATGTAGAGCAGAAAGCACTTGTAAGTCTTGACGGTGCAGTTGATTACTCTCTGCAGGATAAGATCAGAAACGGTAAGTTCTATGTAGAGCAGGGAATCATCGCAGGATGTGCAGGTGGTGGATTTGAAAATATTTGTGCAGCTGCAGATATCATCAAAGGAAAGAACATTGGAGCAGATGAATTTACATTCAGCGTTTACCCGGCAAGTACACCGATTTATATGGAACTTGTTAAGAATGGTGCAATTGCAGATCTTATGGAAGCAGGAACTGTTGTGAAGACAGCATTCTGTGGACCGTGCTTTGGAGCAGGAGATACTCCGGCAAATAACGCATTCTCTATCCGTCATACAACAAGAAACTTCCCAAACCGTGAAGGAAGTAAGCTGCAGAACGGACAGATCTCTTCTGTAGCACTGATGGATGCTCGTTCTATCGCAGCAACAGCAGCAAACAAGGGATTCTTAACACCGGCAACAGCAATGGATGTAGAGTACAAAGGACAGAAATATCACTTTGATAAGAATATTTATGCAAACCGTGTATTTGACAGCAAGGGCGTTGCTGATCCAAGCGTTGAGATTAAATTTGGACCAAACATTAAGGACTGGCCGGCAATGTCAGCACTTCCACAGAACCTGCTTGTGAAGGTTGTATCTGAGATCCATGATCCTGTTACAACAACAGATGAGCTGATTCCGTCCGGAGAGACATCTTCTTACCGTTCTAATCCGCTGGGACTTGCAGAGTTCGCTCTTTCAAGAAAAGACCCTGCATATGTCGGACGTGCGAAAGAAGTACAGAAAGCTCAGAAAGCAATTGAAGCAGATGAATGTCCGGTAGATGCTCTTGCAGAACTGAAACCGGTGATGGATAAGATCCACGAGACATATCCGGAAGTTGGCAAGGGTAACCTTGGTGTCGGAAGTACAATCTTCGCAGTAAAACCAGGAGACGGATCTGCTCGTGAGCAGGCAGCTTCCTGTCAGAAGGTACTTGGCGGATGGGCAAACATCGCAACAGAGTATGCAACAAAGCGTTACCGTTCTAACCTGATCAACTGGGGAATGCTCCCATTCCTGACAGAAGAAGATCATGAAGCACTTTCCTTCAAGAACGGAGATTACATCTTTGTTCCTAATGTGAGAAAAGCAGTAGAAGAGAAAGCGGATGTGATCAAAGCTTATGTTGTAGGTGATGAACTCAAAGAACTGAACCTTAAGCTGGGAGATCTGACAGACGCAGAGCGTGAGATCATTCTTGACGGATGTCTGATCAATTACTATAGAAATCATTAGTCATCATTGAAAATCATGAATCAATTATTGGATATGATAAAATGAAAGAAAAGCGGCGAGATATGGGAAATGACCTGTATCTCGCTGTTTTTATCTTGCTAATTAAATTTTCACATGCTAGTATTAAAACGAAATAAAATGTAACACGTTAAGGTATAAGAATGAAAAAATCTGCTTATGAAATGTCTGATTTAGTTAGTTGTGCGGAACTTGAGAACCTTGGACATTGGGGCGATGGATGTATTATATGAAGACGGAAAGAATTATTTGTGGTAAAATAAAGCACAAGATTAGAAATATTGAAAATAGGCGGTAAATAAAATGATATTTGATACACATGCGCATTATGATGATGAGCAGTTTGACACAGACAGAGATGAGCTACTAAGCAGTATGGCAGCAGGCGGCGTTGGAACAATTGTGGATGCAGCGGCGACAGTAGAGTCCTGGGATAAGATAGTAGAACTCGCAGAGAAATATTCATTTATATATGGATCAGTAGGTGTACATCCGGACGAAGTCGGTGCACTGAATGAAGAGAATTTCGCTCGAATGAGAGAATTATTAAAGAAAGAAAAGATCGTTGCGGTTGGCGAGATCGGACTTGATTATTA
>ERZ1106954.3496-NODE-3496-length-10227-cov-3.791093_pt1 | contig 10227 bp, 8 predicted proteins | sample MGYA00403678_ERZ1106954 | MGnify/ENA primary metagenome ERZ1106954 (study PRJEB35170, sample SAMEA104062445) | human gut metagenome | biome: human gut; feature: human-associated habitat; material: faeces | place: Denmark | collected 2012-08-20 ... | reverse complement strand
GCGGCTCAGCTCCCGGCCGCTGTCGTCGCTGAACACCAGCTCCGCCTTCCCGGCGCAGGGCACGCGGTATTCCACCGCCCGGTACACGTCGCCGTAGGCGTGGCGCGCGATGGTCACGGGCTTTTCCCAGCAGGACACCACCGGCTTCACCCGGGAGATGAGGATGGGCGCGCGGAACACCGTGCCGTCCAGCGCCGCCCGGATGGTGGCGTTGGGGGATTTCCACAGCTTCTTCAGCCCGTATTCCTCCTGCCGCTGGAAATTGGGGGTGATGGTGGCGCACTTCACGCCGATCTTCAGCCGCTTGATGGCCTCTGCCGCCTCCCGCGTCACCGCGTCCTCCGTTTTGTCCCGGTTGGGCAGAGAGAGGTCGTAATACTCCGTGTTCAGCGCCACATAGGGGCAGATCAGCTCGTCCTTGATCTTCCCCCACAGAACGTGGGTCATCTCGTCGCCGTCCAGCTCCGCAATGGGCTGGGGCATTCTGATCTTTTCCATTGTCTCAGCCTCTTTTCTTTGCCGCGTAATGGTTGATAAGACACCCGGCCAGCAGCAGCTCCCGCTCCTCGGCGCTGGTGTTCCTCAGATACAGCGTCAGGGGTGCGGCCTTGCCGCCGCGCACCAGCACCAGAACGTCGTCCACTTCCCCCAGCCGTTTTTCCAGGAAAAGGGGAGAGTGCCGGACCTGGTCCAGCATGTCCGCCGTAGAAACGTCCGCGGACGCTTCCCCTACGCCGAAGGAGCAAATTCCCTTCCCCGTTCCGGCCACGCGGAGCAGGTCATCCAGCCCTACGCGGAGCAGGCTTCCGGAAGAGTTGAGAAGGGAGGGCACGATGAGCACGGCGCGGGCAATGAGGGCATTGACCACGGAAAAGGCTTCCAACACTCCCTTGTCGGGATCAATCAGGCTTTCCATGGCGTCATTGTCAAACCGCAGCACCATGTCGGAATACAGGGCCAGCCGGGACAGCGCCTCGTCCGCCTGGGCGGCGCGTCGGTCTCCTTCAAACCGGAAGGGGCGGATGACGACGCTGACGACGTAGGAGCCCTGCTCCTTGGCCAGCCGCGCCACCTCCGGCGCCACGCCGGAGCCTGTTCCGCCTCCCAGCCCGGCGGCGAGGACGGTCAGCGCACTGCCTTCCAGAGCCCGGAGGATGGAGGATTCACTTTCACAGGCGGCCTGTGCCCCCACGGAGGCATCCCCGCCGGAGCCGAGCCCCCGGGTAAGCCTGGCCCCCAGATGGACCTTGCACGGAACGGCGGAGGCGTTCAGCAAACGGGCATCCAGATTCATGGCGCACACGGAAACCGCCTGCGGAGCCAGCAGCAGAACTTCCTCCATCACCTTGGCGCCTGCGGCTCCAATGCCGCACAGGCAGATTTTTCCGGATAGCCCGGACGGGTCCTGGGGAGAAAATTCCAGCATGGTTTTTAATTGGGGTAGAGATTGATCAGGAGTTCTTCCTGCCGAAGAGGCCCAGCACGCGCCCCAGCCAGCTCCGCTGCTGCGGCAGTTCGGCATCCAGAATCTGGGCATACCGTATCAGCCCGATGGCCGTACAGTAACGCGGGTCATCCAGATAGGAAGGCGCTCCGTTTTTGACCAGCGTGGGACGGCTGATCGCCACGCCGAACACGTGGGAGGCCAGTTCCCCCACGCCGCGCATCAGGCTGGCGCCCCCGCACAGGTAGACGCCGTGGCAGCGGTTGCCCTTGAAGGTGTCCTTGGGCAGGGAGGATTTGACCAGATTGAAGATTTCCAGCAGGCGGGAACGGATGATTTCATTCAGAACATTGCGTTCGATGGCGGCATCCTTCATGTTTCCTTCCCCGCGCACGCGCACCATTTCATTGGTCTTTCCGGAAAAGCTGTTGGCATCCCCCTCCGTTTTCTTGAGCAGTTCCGCCTGTGCCAGCGGAATGCCGGTCATCAGCGTGATGTCATTGGAAATGTGGTCGCCGCCCAGGGGCACGCATCCGGAGGCCACGAGCTGGCCGTCCAGGTAAAGAACGTAATCCGTAGTGCCCGCCCCCATGTCAATGAGGAGGGCTCCCGCCTGCTTGACCTGCCTGTTGAGCACGAACTGGGCCGTGGCAATCGGGGCGAAGACCACGTCCGCGATGTCCAGGGGAACTTCCCGCACACAGCGGAAGGAGTTGGTGATGCGGGATTTGATGCCGTGGATGATATGGCAGTCGATGTCCAGGGTCCTGCCGGTCAGCCCGGCGGGATTGGTCAGGTTTTCCTGCCCGTCCACGGAGAAAAGGCCGGGCACGCGGTGCAGGACGAATTGTTCCGGCCCCAGGGCGATGTCACGGGCGATTTCCGTCACCTCGTCCATGTGCTCCTGGGAAATGATGCTTTCATCCGGAGGCAGGCGGAAGGTTCCGCGGTTGTTCTGCCCCACGATGTGGGCTCCAGTCACGGACAGATAGACGGTCATGATGTCCACGTCCGCATGGTCCTGGGCCATGTTCCAGGCATCGTAAATGCACTGGATGACCTTGGAGGTGTCTTCAATCTCGCCGCGGACCACGCCCTCGCTAGGAACCTCACCCACGCCGATGATCGTCACGGTTGCGTCGGGCTTCACTTCGCCCACAACCATGCAAGTCTTGCTTGTCCCTATCTCAAGCCCTACGTGAATTTTTGTCTTAGCCATGAAAGTCAAGGAACTATCAACGTCCTCGCACCTGATAGCACATTACTTTCCATTGTTCAAGAAAGCCTGCGCGAACATACGCAAAAAACGCGGTTTTCCGTCGCGCAGGCCCGGATCAGAGACCCGTGGGGTGGCGCACCAGGAAGTTCCGGGCATTGCGGCCGTCCACCCTCCAGCGGGGGCCTTCGCCGCGGCGGCCGCTTCCGGTGGTGTCAAACCGGAGGCCGCAGATGACCATGAATACGTGCCCGTTCTTGGCATAGACGGAAATCCAGTCCCCGGCGCCTTTCTGCCCGTAGTTCAGGAACAGCTTGGAATGGCGGGGGGAAGTGAGCAGGCCGGCTTCCTTCAGTACAAAGGAGGTGCTGCCGGAGCAGTCATAGTGGGAGTCATAGTGTTTCCTGTGGCCGCCGCCCAGGCGGTAGGGCTTGTTGACCAGGGAATTGGCGGCCGCAATGGCGCGCTTGACCTGCGGGGGGGCATTCCTGGGGGGAATGGCCTTCCCGTTGTGCAGCACGGCCGTTTTTCCCGGTACAAAGTGGTAGGCGGGGAGCCGTGCCGGAGCTTCGACTTGTTGGGAGGTGGAGGAGCAGGAGGAGAGAAGAAGACCGGCCAAAAGAGCACCGGCCACGGAGAGAGTTTTGTGGACCGCAAATGTCATAAGAATTATAAACTGCGGAATTCCGGCCTCCTTGGCAAGAAAATAAATTTCCCCCGTCCACATTACATGGTAGACGGGGGAAAGAAATCAACAACATTTAGCCGTTGGAACGGGCGAAGGCGTCCTTCTCCACGGCAGCCCACAGGGAGTCCAGGGAGGCCTGGACCGCCGGCAGGGCTTTCTTCACCGGAGCGCCCGGTTTCCCGTGGCCGAAGAGGTAGTACTTGATCTTGGGTTCCGTTCCGGAGGGGCGCACCGCAAAGCTGCGGCCGTCCGCCATATCCACAAAGATCATTTTTTCCGCCGGAATGGGGTCGCCCTCCGCATCCACCATGTCACCCTTGGAGAAGTCCCGGATGCCGCTGACGGCCACGCCGTCCACTTCCGTGGGAGGATTGGAGGAATAGGAGGCGGAGAGGGCGGCGATTTTTGCCGCGCCGTCCGCGCCTTCCATGACCAGGGATTTGCCCATTTCCAGGTACACGCCGAATTGTTCAAAGAGTTCATGCAGCAGTTCCAGCAGGCTCTTGCCGACGCTTTCCGCATAGGCGGCCAGCTCCGCAAAGATGATGGCGGCGGAGTTGGCGTCCTTGTCGCGCACGAAGTCCTGGGCCAGGTAGCCGTAGCTTTCCTCCCCGCCGAAGACAAAGTAGCGGCTGTATTCCAGGCGCAGGGCGCGCGTCTGTTCCTCGCTCATCTTCCGGTAGCCTTCCCGCTTTTCCGCAGGAATGGCTTCTTCATATTTGCCGAGCTTCTGGGCGATGTACTTGAAGCCCGTGAGCACGTTGACCACTTCATAGCCGAAGTGGTGGCCGATGGCGTCCTGAAGGCCCGTCGTCACAAAGGTTTTCACCATCACGGCGCGGGAACGGTTGGAGTCATTGATAATGCCCAGCCCGGACATGCTCATGCAGCGGTACCACGCCAGCAGGGAGCCGATCTGGTTGCCGGTCAGCAGGTGCATTTTCCCATCTTCCCCACGAACGGCCACACCCATGCGGTCCGCGTCCGGGTCCGTGGCGATGACGATGTCCGCGCCGGAAGCGTCCGCCTGCTCAATGGCCAGGGCCAGGGCCGGCGGGTTTTCCGGGTTGGGGGAGGCCACCGTCGGGAAGCGGCCGTCCTGCACGTCCTGCGCCGCCACGGTCTGCACGTTGCAGCCCAGTTCCTTCAGCAGGGGAACGATGATATGGCCGCCCGTGCCGTGGAGGTTGGAGTAAACGATTTTGGCGCCGCCCTTGCTGAAGAGCTCCGGACGGAGCAGCACGGTTTTCAGGCGGTCCATGTAAACGCGGTCAAAGGAGGCGTCCAGCACGTGAAGGGTGCCGCGCCGGTCTTCCGGCAGCGGTTCATATTCCTCAGAGGTCAGGGAGTTCACTTCCTCAATCACGGCCTTGTCATGCGGAGGCACCAGTTGGGCGCCGTCGTTGAAATAGGCCTTGAAGCCGTTGTCGTGGGAGGGGTTGTGGCTGGCGGTCAGCACCACGCCGGAATCCGCATTGAGTTCACGAATGGCGAAGGAAACTTCAGGGGTGGCCCGGGGGCTGTCGAACAGGTAAATGTCACAGCCCAGGTCCGTGCCGATTTTCGCGCAGAATTCGGCGAAGTCACGGGAGAAGTGGCGCGTGTCATGGCCGATGACCAGCCGGGGCTTCCTGCCCGGGTCCGTGGCCTCCACATGCTTTTTCACGTAAATGATCAGGCCGCGCATCGCTCGCCCCACATTGAAGTAGTTCATGCAGGCGGTTCCCACGCAGGGATATTCCGGGCGGCCGTTCACGCCGCCGCTCCCCTGCTCCGCCCGGGTCACGATGCTGCCGATGGTGCGGCCGCGCAGCCCCCCCGTACCGAAGGCCAGGGTCTTGTAAAAACGGTCATTCAATTCCTGCCACTCCCCGGCGGCGGCCAGTTCCTCTACGGCCTCACGCGCTATGGGGGATTTGGTTCCGGCCAGCAGAAGGCGGATATTGGTCAGGGAAGACTCCAAAAGCTCCCCCTCTTTAACGGCATTCGTCAGGGATTCATCCAGTGTATTCATGCTGGCGGAATAGTACATCATGGCCCTTGTTTGACAATAGCTCTTTCCACCATGGCCTGAGAAAAACCGCCATGTGCGCCCCGGCACGGGCGCGGGAAAAGCCTTCCGTCCCCGTGCCCCCCCTTTCACCTAGAGGGACTGGCGGTCATACAATTCCCGGTACAGCGGGCAGGAGGCATAAAGTTCCGCATGAGTGCCGTCCCCGATGATGCGGCCGCCCTCAAACACCAGAATGCGCGTCGCCACGCGGATGGAGCTGAAGCGGTGGGCTACGATGAGAGCCGTCCTTCCCTCCACCAGGCGGTCCAGCTCCTGCTGGATCTGGGCCTCGCTTTCCGCGTCCAGGGAGGCGGTGGCTTCATCCAGAATCAGGACGGGGGCGTCTTTCAGGAAGGCGCGGGCAATCGCCACGCGCTGGCGCTGGCCGCCGGACAGGCCGCTGCCGCCGTCGCCAAGCATGGTCTGGTAGCCGTCCGGCATCCCCATGATGAAGCCGTCCGCGGCGGCGGCGCGCGCCGCCACCATCACTTCCTCATCCGTGGCGTCCTGCCGCCCCAGCCGGATGTTTTCCATGATGGTGCCGTGGAAGAGCACGGGATGCTGGGAAACGAAGGCAATGTTCTTGCGCACATCGTGCAGGGAGGCGTCTCTCACATCCACGCCGTCCATGCGCAGGGTGCCGGAACTGACGTCGTAAAATCTGGGCAGAAGGCTGGCAAACGTGGTTTTCCCGGCGCCGCTGGGGCCTACCAGGCCCACCACTTCCCCGGGGCTGATATGAACGTCAATGCCGTCCAGCACCTTGCGGGCGCCATCGTAGGAGAAGGAAACGCCGTCATAGTCCAGACGCCCGGAAGCTCGCCCCAGGGGAACGGGATTGGCGGCTTCCGGCATGGTGTCCGGCTCCTTCAGCAGGTAGTTGATGCGTTCCAGGGAGGCATGCGCGCTTTTCAGGTTGGTCAGCGTCACGCCCAGGCGCTTGAGGGGGTCGTAACACATGAAGAGGGCAGCGGCCAGGGCCGTGAAGTCAGCCTTGGTGATTCCCATTTCATGGCCCCTCACCAGCAGAATGCCCAGGCCCAGCGCCGTCACCATTTCCAGCACCGGCACCAGGAAGTGCCTGTACTTCACCGTTCTCAGATTGATCTTGAAGAAGCGTTGGATCAGCCCCAGGAAAAGCCCCACCTGCTGTTCCTGCATGCCGTAGGAACGGATTTCACGCTGGGCCGCCAGGTTTTCCTGGGCGGCGGCCGTGATATTGCCCAGCTCGTCCTGCGCCTGCTTGGCCTTCTTCATCTCCGATGTCGGAATGGCGTTGAAGCTTTCCGACGGCGGCGGCATGGCAAAGCTCGACACCCCGATGCGCCGCGCCGTTGCCGACCGTGCTGCGTCGCTTTCGGCAGAGGAGGAGATACGCATACTCTACGTTGCGCTGACACGCGCACGCGACAAACTCATCATAACAGCAAAAACCGGGAAGAGCGGCGCCGATGCGATGCTTGACGACGCACGTACACGCGCAGCACGCGGCGGGCGTGCATCGATAACAGGCGCACCGAGCCGCATAAGCTGGATCATGACCGCCCTTGCGGCGGGGCGCGGAGCGGATTCCTGTACCGTGACCGAGGTGACCGCACCGTCGGCTGTTGAAGCCGCTGCCGGTACCGACGACCGACACGAAGACGCCTCCACAGAGGACGTCACGGCATTGCGCGAGCTTATGGAAAAACGGATAAACTACGTCTATCCGTATTCGCATCTTGCGACGGTCCCCGCAAAGCTGTCGGTCTCAAAGCTCTATCCCGGCGCGCTCGACGATGAAGAAGAGCTCGCAGCGGAGGAGCTGCTGCGACGCACTGTCGACGACACAGGCGAAATACGCATCCCGTCGTTCATGGGCGGCAAGGGTGCCAAGGAAGTTCTGACCGGCGCAAAGCTTGCCGCCGCACGCGGCACCGCGACGCATCTTTTCCTCCAGTTCTGCGATTTTTCGCGGCTTGACGGCACAAAGGAAGCTGTTGACGGCGAAGCCGCGCGGCTCGTATCGCAAGGATTTATTTCAAGCGACAACGCCGAGCTTTTGCGACGCGACGAGCTTGTGCATTTTTCACGCAGCAGGCTTCTGTTCGAAATAAAAAATGCCGGGGATGTAAGGCGCGAGCAGCGCTTCAACGTAATGCTGCCCGCCGCTCAGTTTGCGACAGCCCCGGAGCTTGCCGCAAGCCTTGAGGGCGAAAAGGTTCTCGTTCAGGGTGTTATCGACCTGTTTTTCACCGACGCGGGCGGAAAGCTCGTGCTTTGCGACTATAAAACCGACCGCCTGAGCCCCGCCGAAATGCGAGACCCGTCGCTTGCCGCCAAAAAGCTCATAGCGGCACACTCCGAGCAGCTCGGATATTACAGCGCCGCCCTGCGGCTCATGACAGGGCGCGCTCCCGACCGCATAACGGTGTATTCACTGTGCCTCGGCGACACGGTCGATATACCGCTGCCGAAACAATAAAAACATTAACGGTCTGCCGCAAAAATGCGGCAGACCGTTATGCTTTTATAAAAGATCAGCTTCCCTTTCGGAACGCCTCGGGCAGATACTCGTCGCTTATTGCCTTGTTGAGATAATAGCGCAGCGATTTCAGCGACATTTTGCCGCCCCAGCCGGCTTGACCGCGCAACCTCACTACACCGTGGCTCGCACAAAGCGCATCCGTAAAATCGGAGAGCAGATATATCTCGTTTGAACGGTAAGAGCCGTTGAAATACGAGACCGTAGGCGTCAGAAGTGCATTTTCAACGCTCACACCGCCGGCACCGACGCGCAGATCAAATGTGAGCAGCCCGCCGAGAGCGTTGTAATCGTACCCCTGCATGGCAAGAAAATTGCCGAGTGAAAAAGCGCAAAACGTCTTGTGCGTTCCGTCCGTGCTCTGAATATATTCAATCGGCTGCAGCACGTGCGGGTGATGACCGAGAATTATATCCGCTCCCGCATCGCAGAGTATCTGAGCCACCTTTCTCTGCTCCTCGTTCGGAGTCTGTTTGTCCTCGTATCCCCAATGCACCGAAACAAGCACCACGTCAGCCGCATTTTTTGCCCGTGCGACCTCGGTGCGCAGCTTCTCCTCAAATATCTCGTCGTAGTTCGGGTAGTTCTTGTGCGGCTCCTTGTAAAACGGAACGACAAGCGGAGAATCAGACGCAACAACGCGCCCGTTAGCGCCGTAGGTATATGCAAGCACGGCGATCTTAACGCCGTTGCGCTCGACTATGCGCAGCGTCGCCTCATCGTCGGCGTTGAGATACGCGCCGACCGTGACCACCGGCAGCCCGTTCCAGTACTTTATGGTGTTGTAAAGCCCCTGCTCGCGCATATCAAGGATGTGATTGTTTGCAAGAGACACGATGTCAAAGCCCATGTCAACAAGATCGTCGGCAATGTCACGCGGGCTGTTGAACAGCGGGTATCCGGTATATCCGTACTCCGCGCCGGCAATTACCGTCTCCTGATTTATAAACGCTACATCCGCCGCGGCAATGACCGACTCAACGTTTTTGTATATCGGACGGAAATTATACGTCCTGCCGCCCGCCTTGGCGCGATCCTTCGCCTCCCATATCGCAGGGCGGTAAAGTATATTGTCGCCGCACGCCGCAAAGCTTATGACTTTATCGGGCGGCGGAAGCGGTTCGGTGTCCGGCGGCGTTGTCGTGATCTCCGCCGTCCCGCTCGTCGTCGGCTCGGTCACCTCAGAGGTAGACGGAGCTGCCGGCGATGTATCCGTCACCGCGGGCGTCGTAAGGTCGCCGCCGCCGAGCATACAGCCCGCCAAAAGGGCGCATATCGCCGCAAGACACACGGCAAGCGCCGCGAAAGACGTGAGGCGTTTTATGAATACAGATCTTTTTTTCATCATATTTTTCACCCGTCGCTTTTCTTGGGTCTGAAATCATATATCTTTGCCCCGCGCAAAAGATCGGCTGTCGAATGTCTGAGATATTCAAGCCGCTCCTCGCCGAGCGCCGATATGCCCCGCTCGGTCTCCGCGCGGTCGTCGCGCACCGAAGATGTGTGTATGTCGCTGCCTACGGCGACTATCGAACGCCCGTCTATCCACCCGAGGAGCCTTTTGCGCTTCCACGGATTGCGCGTGCCGAGCGCCGAAAGGTTGAGCTGCCCCTTCATTCCGAGCGCAAAAAGCGCCTCGGCAGCCTCCGGCTCATAGCGGTCGAGATGTGCAAACACGGGCGTGAATCCCGCGTCGCGTATCGCCGCAACGGTGTCAAGAATGCTGTCCATCCACCTTGCAAACGGCATCTCAAGCAAAATGACCGATGTGCCGTCAATGCAAAGCTCGTCAAGCTCGGGCATGCGTTCGAGACTTTGGCATACCGCCACCTCGGCGCCGACGCAGGTCGGGCACCAGAACGGCTGCCTTATTTTTTCAAACCTCACGAGCGCCGCATTGCGCACCGCACGGAATTTTTCGATATTCGTTCTTGCGGGATAAAAATGAGGGGTCGCAACGGCGATTCCCGCGCCAAGCTCGTAAAGCTCGCGCATTTCGGCGGCGGTGTCCTCGGCTCCGCGAGAGCCGTGATCGGCGCCGGGGAGAATATGTGTATGAAAATCAAAATAGACCGCATCCTCGGTCACAGCAGACCGCCCCCTTCCGTTACATCGTTTTTATGTCAATATTTTATCACATATATCCGTCAATGTCAATCGCAAAAAGCAAAAAACAGAGCTGCCGCGCAAATGCGCGGCAGCCCCCTTTACATCTCATCCGTCATGGTGTATCACCGGCGAATGATCCGTATCGGCTTGATTACTGCTGAGCCTCGACCTGCAGTAATCAAGCCGAAAGAGA
>ERZ1106954.3495-NODE-3495-length-10231-cov-4.616254_pt1 | contig 10231 bp, 8 predicted proteins | sample MGYA00403678_ERZ1106954 | MGnify/ENA primary metagenome ERZ1106954 (study PRJEB35170, sample SAMEA104062445) | human gut metagenome | biome: human gut; feature: human-associated habitat; material: faeces | place: Denmark | collected 2012-08-20 ... | reverse complement strand
AAAGATTTGTCGGACACCTCACCCCAGAAGAGCTGGGGCGGGTCGATGATGCTGTAAAAATCAGCCTTGCTCTGAACCCAATGGGAAGCATCCAAAAGCTCAAACCTATCGTCCGTTCTACGGCGGCTTACGCACCGCCAGAAGTAGTTGACGGTAAGCCGCCTGTCTATCCCTACACTCCTATCAAATCCGATTTTGAGGATGCAGGAACAGTCGAAGAAATGATGTTATACACCGAACTGCAATCCGCTGTTCACGCAATGATCCAGCGGCTTGAATACAGCTTCACCTTTAATCCCAGCTTGCTCACCAGCCCGAAGCGTAAGAAGCAAGTGACTGAGATTTTGACCGAAGCTGAAAAATACATTTGGCGAATTAAGGAGGAAATCAGATGCGCCTGAAGAATGACACTGAAAATTTTGCAGCTTCCTTCAATATCACCCCGCCTTACCAAATGAGGGTGATTCACAGCAGTAAGCTGATCTACCCCCCGTGAAATCTACCAGCGGGGTGTGCAGCGCAAGCGGGTGGAACTGATTGCTGCTGACTTCAACGAATACGTTGCGAATGAGCCGAAGATCAGCTTCCGCAACGGCAAGTATTATGTGGTGAACGGTCAGCACACCATTGAGGGGCGCATCCTCCGTAACGGCGGTGAGGACTTGCCGATTCTCTGCAAGGTCTACACCGGCCTGACGATGGAGCAGGAAGCACTGCTCTTTGCAGAGCAGAACGGACACTCCGCACCATTGACGGCAGGCATCAAGCTGCGTGCCAAGGTCGTGGGCGGTGATGCTCCTTCCAAGGCATTTCTGGCTGCTACCAACCGGGTGGGGCTGGCCTTCAACTATGACAGTTTGCAGTTGAGCGACTACCGCATCAGCTGCGTGGGCACCGCGCTCAAGCTGTATAACGAGATGGGCGAAAAGATCTACTGCGAATCCCTGCGGATAATCGTGGCTGCGTGGGATGGCAAGCCCGATTCATTCCGTGCATCTGTCCTGCGTGGCATGATGCACTTTGTGGAGTTGTATCACGGCGAGTTCAGCGAGGAACGGCTGGTTCGTGCGCTTGGCAGCGTCCATCCTATGGAGATTTACCGTGTTGGCAGGGATAACCCTGCAAAGCTGCCCGGATGGAAGAAATACGTTTTTCCCATCTACATGGCTTACAACGGCAAAGGCCGCAAGGACGCTCTGCCGATGAAGTTCTAAAACATATTTTCTCTGCCAAGAGGCACCTGCAAGCTGCGGGTGCCTCTTATTACATAATTATGTCGCACTATCGCTGCTTTTGAAAGAAGGACTAGATATGACTAATATGAATGTGATTCCTGTGTCGCAGGATTCGTATATCGTTAATGGCTGCAAAGTGAAAATCACTTATGCAGAAGATGGTGACAGCATGGAGGTTCTTCAGAAACTGATTCATGATACCCTCTGCGAAGAAGCCAAGAATTATAGTTAAATCGACATCCTTGCAACAAGGATAGTCCAGCACTAAAATAATGGTACAGTTGATGCAGCAACCAATTCAAACAAACGAGTGTGCGCACAGTATCGTTGTTTTAGTTTTACATAAGGAGTAACAACGATGAAAAAACGTGTATATACCTTATACCGTGTTTCGACCATTGGACAGGTCGAAAAGGATGACATACCCATGCAAAAAGAAGCCTGCCACGAATTTGCAGAACGGCAGGGCTGGGAAATCGTCAAGGAGTTTTCCGAAAAAGGCGTTTCCGGTTTTAAGAAATCTGCAAAAGACCGCGATCAGCTCCAGCTGCTTCAACAGGCGGCTGCTGCCGGAGAGTTTGATGTTCTGCTGGTGTTCATGTTTGACCGTCTGGGTCGGCGTGACGACGAAACGCCCTTTATCGTGGAATGGTTCACGAAGCAAGGGGTCGAGGTCTGGAGCGTAAATGAAGGCCAGCAGCGTTTTGATTCCCATGTCGATAAGCTGATGAACTATATCCGCTACTGGCAAGCATCCGGCGAGAGCATCAAGACCTCTATCCGTACTCGCACCCGTATAGAACAGCTTACGGAAGAAGGTCACTACACTGGCGGCATTGTAGCTTTTGGTTACAAGCGTGTCCAGAAAGGCCGCTTGAACAAAAAGAACCAAGCTGTCTGCGATTTGGAAATCAACGAGGAAGAAGCCGCCGTGGTGCGCCTGATCTTTCAGAAGTATGTTTATGAAGGATACGGCGTGAAACGAATCTGCAACTACCTTGTGGAAAATCATATAATGGGGAGAAATGGGAAAAACATCCCCACTACAACTCTTGTTCGGATGGTTCGGAATAAGTGCTATACCGGTTATCTTATCAACGGAAACGTTGAGAAGGAATGCCCGGAACTGAGGATCATTGAACAGGAAGTGTTCGACCGTGCACAGGAATTGCGTGATACTCGCCGCAGAGAGAAGGGCGAAGACTCTGATAGTTACAGTCCCCATGCTCTGCTTTGTGGGAAGGTGTTCTGTGCACACTGCGGAAATCGCCTGAACATCACGAGCAGCGGACGCACCAGACTGCGTGCGGATGGCTCCACGGTGAAGGAAAAGCGGTTCCGTTATAGCTGCCATTATAATGTACGGCATCCGGGTCAATGCGATGGACAGTCCGGCTACGGTGTAACAAAACTGGACGCAATCGTAGAGAGTATCGTATGCACCAAGTTTTCGGAGATTTTAGAGTGTTCCAAAAGCAAGCTGCTTCAGGATATGCTTCGCAAGGACATGGAAGTAGCGCAGAAAGAAGTATCACGTGCAAAGAGTGAACTCGACCTCAAGGACGACGAACGGAATGCATTGAAGGATGAAATGATTCGCGTCATCCGGGGAAAGAGCAGCATTGACCGTGATATGATCCAGCAGCTTCTGGATGAAAATCAAGCTGCGATCCAAGCAGCACAGGACGCCCTGACCGCTGCACAGAACAAGCTGGAGGAGATTGAGCAGGAAAACAAGAAAGCTGAAAATGATTGCAGCAATCTGTTCACTTGGGCAAGCACCTATCAGAACGCATCCTTTCAGCAGCGGCAGGCAATCCTCAACCAGTTCATCAAGGAAGTCCGTGTTGGACGGGATTATGATATTGAGATCATCCTCAATGTTCCGCTGGAGGAGTTTGAAGAATTTAAGAGTCATTCGCTCTCGGTGCGTACTCCGAGTGGGCGGAAAACGGACCTTAAACAAGCACCCGTTAGGGGGCTGGGTACTCCGAATGGGGGAATCGTCGTTTTTGACAAAACTTCTGGTGAAGCTATGAACATTATGCCGAAAAGTTCGGCACACGTCACTTTGCGCTGTCAAGACGAATGATGCACGATTTTGCAAAGAACGGCAAAAAGAAACGCCGTATCGTTTAACACGATACGGCGTTTTATGGACTCGAAGGGAGTCGAACCCTCGACCTTTCGGATGCGAACCGAACGCTCTCCCAACTGAGCTACGAGCCCACAAAAAAGCACCCAATTTCTAATGGGGGCAAATGAGCTATAACACCAGATCGGGAATGCAACGCTTGCACTCCCAACTGAGCTACGAGCCCATATTTAAGCCCCCAAAAACCGCTTGGGGGCGCGTGGTATATAACTCCAGATTGTTTAAGGACCGCATGGGCTCCCAACTGAGCTACAGGCCCATACCAGATGACCCTGTAAGTGTAACTCGAATCAGGAGATTTGTCAAGCGGATTGTGTCAGGTACGGCCCAGCTGCCAGAAGGCGACGGCACTGGCAGCGGCTACGTTCAGCGAGTCTACCCCATGGGACATGGGGATCTTCACGGTATAGTCGCAGGCGGCGATGGTGCTGTGGGCCAGGCCGTCGCCCTCGGTGCCCAGCACAATGGCCAGTTTGGGCTCAGCGGCAAGGGCGTTGTCGTCGATGCTCACCGAACGGTCGCTCAGGGCCATGGCAGCGGTCTTGAAGCCCAGAGCGTGCAGCTGTGCCATGCCATGTTCCGGCCAGTCGGCGGGGGTGGTGCCGATCTGCGCCCAGGGCACCTGGAACACCGTACCCATGCTCACGCGCACCGCCCGGCGGCACAGCGGGTCGCAGCAGGAGGGCGTGATGAGCACCGCATCCATGTTCAATGCGGCAGCACTGCGGAAGATGGCACCCACGTTGGTGGAATCCACGATGCCCTCCAGCACAGCCACCCGGCGGGCATCCCGGCATACCTGCTCTACTGTGCGGGGCGCGGGGCGGCGGAAGGCGCACAGCACGCCGCGGGTCAGTTCGTAGCCGGTCAGGCGGGCCAGCATCTCGCGGCCGGCCGTGTATACCGGGGCGTCCCCGCAGCGGGTCAGGATGTCCTGGGCCGGGCCGGTGATCTGTTTGCGTTCCATGAGCAGGGACAGCGGCTGGTAGCCGGCATCCAGCGCCCGCGCGATCACCTTGGGGCTCTCGGCAATAAAAACGCCCTTTTCCGGCTCCAGTCGATTGCGCAGCTGGGCCTGGGTCAGGCGGGCGTAGACGTCCAGCTCTGGCGCGGAAAAATCAGTGATCTCAATGATGTTGGGCATGGAAAAAGGCTCCTTTGTGTTTTTTCTTATTTTAGCACAAGATGCGCCGCAATGCAAAAAGCGGGCGGCTGCCCGATTGGGGAACCGTCCGCTTGTGTTTTGTCTGCCGGGAATCACTCCGAGCGCAGGGCCTTGACGGGGTCGCACTTAGAGGCGCTCTTGGCGGGGATCAGGCCGCCCAGAATGGTGAGCAGTGTGGCCAGTGCAATCAGCACCAGTGCAGCCTGCAGCGGCAGGGCTGCCGTGACCGAGGCACTGTCGGCAATGGAGTGGATGAGCATGTTGCCGGGGATCAGCAGAATCAGGCTCAGGCCCACGCCCATACAGCCGGAGCACAGACCGATGATGAAGGTCTCGGCGTTGAATACCTCCGAGATGTTGCGCTTGGACGCGCCGATGGCACGCAGGATGCCGATCTCCTTGCGGCGCTCCAGCACGCTGATATAGGTGATGACGCCGATCATGATGGAGGACACCACCAGCGAGATGGACACAAAGGCCACCAGCATGTTGCTGATCATGTTGATGATCTTGGTCACCGAGGTCATCAGGGTGCCCACCACATCGGTGTAGCGCACCACCTTGTCATCCTCGCCATTTGCCTCGGCGGAGGCATTGTAGGCGTCCAGTGCATTCACGATCAGGGCCTTGCAGTCAAAATCCTTCGGGTAGATGGAAATGGTGCTGGGGTCATCGAGGTCGGCGTAGCCCAGGCTCTGCAGGTTGCCGTCGTAGGTGGAGGTGGAGGACAGCATGGAGGACTTCATCAGTTCAGCCAGCTCTTCCTGCGTCATGTTCATGTGGATGGCATTCTGGAAGGCGCTGGCGTCGATCTTCAGGGCATTTTCCATCTGGCTGCCCAGCTGGGCAATGTTCTTCTGGATGGCGCTTTCCATCTGCTGGCTGATCCGGGTGCCCATCTGCTGCATGGCCGTATTCATGGCGGTGCTCAGCTGGCTCTGCAGGGCCTGGCTGATCTGGGCAGAGTAGCTCTCCATCACGGTCTGCATGGCGGCGGAGAACTGCTCCTGCAGGTTGGCGTCGGCCAGCAGTTCACTCATGGAGCTGGCCAGCAGCTGCTGGAACTGCTCGGTCTGCATATAGGCGGAGAAGCTGATCTTGTCCAGATTCAGGATGCCGTTGCCCACCACATAGTCCTTGTAGCCGTTCAGGATCTTCTGCATCATATTCTGCAGGGCCTCCGGGGAGATGGACAGATCCATGTTCTCAAACACGCTGCTCATGTCCATGTCCAGCTGCGGCAGGTCGCCCAGGTCCAGTGAGAAGTTGTCCGGATCCAGCAGGGAAGAGAGGTCGAAGGAACCGGCGCTCAGATCAAAGGCGCCGCTCAGGTCAAACTTCAGGGCGCTGGTGTCAAACTGGAAAGCGTTCTTCAGCGTATCGGTGTCCACCGAGAACATGGAGGACATATCGAAGGAAGTGCTGTTGTCGGCACCGAACTCCTCGCCGGTGAACACATTGATCTGGGGGTCGGCCATCTGCTGCTGCACGATGGCGCTGGATTTGGCCTGCTCGATGACGTGCAGGGTGAGGTCGTGGGTGTAGCCGATGCCGGAGGACAGCATGGCAGCAGAAGAATCCTCGGCGGGCTGCACCACGCCCACGATGGTCAGGTCGGTGCCGTTGGCCACCACCTGCTTCATATAGTCGGTGTCATCCGATTTATCGCGCCACAAGCTGTAGGTCTCGTCGTAGACATAGCGGTCGGAGCTGTTGATGAGCTTGAACTGCTTGCCTAGAAAATCGGAATAGGAATAGGTCTTGAAGTCATCCGGCACGTCTACGTTCTGGTTCTGGGCAAACTGCTGGATCATCTTGTCCAGCTCGGCGTTGTCCCGCATGCCCAGCGCGTACAGGGCGTAGTCGGTCACGCTGCCGGTGGCGTCCAGCACCAGCACGCATTCGTTGTAGGCTTCCGGCCAGCGGCCGGCCTTGACGTCGTACTGGGATGCATACAGCTCCGGGGTCTGGGGCAGTTCCGAGAACACACTGGTGTTCATCATGGAGGACATGATGTTGTTGGAAGAGGTCTCGGAGCTGATGCCCAGCGAGGACAGGGAGGAATCCGGGTTCACCTGCCGGATGCTGCCGTCGGGGTCCTGCCGGTAGATCTGGGGCGACACATTATAGGCATACTCCACGGCGGTGGCATTGTCGGCAACGGTGGTGTCGGTGGTCTCCAGATACTGCTTGAGGGACTTGAGGTCGTTGGTGGTGATGCCCGACACCATCTGCGAGAGCAGCTGGCGCACCGGCACCATGTCTTCTTCCTGAGTGGTGCTCTGGGAGCTGTCCGACGGAACGCGGGAAGAGAGCATGGAAGTAAAGTCCATGCCGCTGCTCATGATCTGCAGCGGGTACTCCGACAGGGTGGAGCGCTCCATGTCGTCAATGTAGTTGTTGACACCGGTGGACAGGGAGATGATCAGCGCAATGCCGATGATGCCGATGGAACCGGCAAAGGCAGTGAGCAGGGTGCGTGCTTTTTTGGTGCGCAGGTTGTTGAAGCTGAGGGTCAGCGAGGTGAGCACCGACATGGACGAGCGGCCCATGTTCTTGTGCACGGGGGCCGCAAGGGTCTGGGTGTCCGGCTCGTAGGGCATGGTGTCGGAGCGGATGACGCCGTCCTTCAGGGTCACGATGCGGGTGGCGTAGCGCTCGGCCAGCTCCGGGTTATGGGTGACCATGACCACCAGACGGTCCCGGGCCACCTCCTTGAGCAGCTCCATGACCTGGATGCTGGTTTCACTGTCCAGAGCACCGGTGGGCTCGTCGGCCAGCAGGATGTCGGGGTTGTTCACCAGTGCACGGGCAATGGCCACACGCTGCATCTGGCCGCCGGACATCTCGCTGGGGTGCTTGTGCAGCTGGTTGCCCAGACCCACTTCCTCCAGTGCCTCGGTGGCGCGGCGGCGGCGCTCGGCCCCGGAAATGCCGGAGATGGTAAGGGCCAGCTCCACGTTGGCCAGCACGGTCTGGTGGGGGATAAGGTTGTAGCTCTGGAACACAAAGCCGATGGTGTGGTTGCGGTAGGAGTCCCAGTCGCGGTCGGTGTACTTTTTGGTGGAGATGCCGTTGATGATCAAATCGCCGCTGTCATACCGGTCCAGACCGCCGATAATGTTCAGCAGGGTAGTTTTGCCGGAGCCGCTGGGGCCGAGGATGGCGACGAATTCGTTATCACGCAGGTTCAGGCTGACATTGTTCAGCGCATTCTGCACGAGATCGCCGGTCTTGTACTGTTTGCAGATCTGTTTGATTTGTAGCATGTGTGTGCCTTTCTGGGGAAAAGGTTCCGGCCGGGGCCGGAGAGGTGAGGAACGGACAGCTGTGCCGCTGCGGGCCAAAAGGCGCGCAGACTACACAGAAGAATCGAGATGATTTTAGCAAATCTATATGAAAAAACTGTGTATGGAAAAGAAAGTGTTTCCGGAAGCAGAAGCAGAAATTCTCTGTTCTGGCCGGGTCAGAGAGGAAAATTTTCCCAACCCGGCGGCAGGGGTTGCAATCCTGCGGCGTTCGTGTTATTGTAAGGGTACTGAAAAAAGCCGTGCAAACCATCCGGAACGATGAAAATGCGGTGCGGCACAGGCAGCATGATTTGTAAAAACGTCGGAAAGCAAAACAACACGACGCAAAATCGAACAGAAAAACAGTCTGACACTTTTAGACACTTTTTCAGGGTTGAATGGTTCCTTCCTGCTCCATACAATAAAAAAGGAAAAACAAGGAAATGCACTAAAAACGTCGCAATGCCTTGTAGCAAGGAGGAATTTCTATGGAACGTACATTTTCACCCATGGTCCGGCAGTTTTCTGCCATCGCCGGGTTGCAGCAGGCATATACGCTGGTTTACTCCCTTGACCCGGACGGCGAAACCGGCTGTCGCCTGACGCTTTGCCGTACCGGCAGCAGCCAGCGCATGGACAGCAAGTATATGGCCGTTGCACCGGAGTTTGGCTACCGTGTTTTGCAATATCTGTGTGAGAATGGCGTTCAGCCGGAGATCTGGCAGGACGTGGTGGCGGAGCTGGATGCGGCACAGCAGACCGAACAGGAAGGCGGCGCGTGGCGTGGACAATGAGCGGACGGCAGATGTGCTGCAGGTCGCCCTTGCAAGCTATGACCGCAAGGAGCTTCGGGTACAGAAAAACTATCTGGAAGAACAGAACCCAGTGCTGGCCTGTACCTGCTTTCTGAACGGACACAAACTGCTGCAGGAGCTGCAGCAGGGCCACAATTTTGACATCGTGGTGCTGTGCAGCCAGATGGAGGATATGAGCAGCATCGAGTTCATGATGGAACTGCGCAAGCTGGAGCACAAGCCGCTGCTGATGCTGTTCGACGAGGGTCGGCGCAAGAACAGCTCGGCACTGCGCATGGAGGACTCCGGCAGCTGTTGCTGCGTGGAGCGCATGGAGCTCAAGAACCTGCTACGGGAGCTGTACCGGATGCCGGGCCAGCAGTGGCAGCGCATCGAGCAGCAGTGCCAGCAGCTGTACCACAGCTGGGGCATCCGCATCCCGGACATCAATTGCAGCTATCTGACCAGTGCGGTGGGCGTGGTCTACGGTACCTCGCAGAAGCTGGCCATCCGCAAGGAGATCCTGCAGGCGGTCAGTGAGCAGTACGGTGTTTCGGTCTCGGCCGTGGACAGCGGCATCCGGCGCATGATCGACCAGCTGGAAGCAAAACCGGCCGAGGGCTGGACGCAGTTCAAGGCTGAAAGCGGCTTTGAAGCGGAAAAACCCACTACGGGCAAGCTGATCTATGCAATCAAACGGTATCTCATCCAGCAGAAGAGCAGGGAATAACGCACACAGTCTTGGAGGCGGTAGCAATGGAGCAGGCACAGCAGAATACAGCGCAGGAGCTGACGGCGCAGGCCATCCCGCAGCAGGCGGTGGAGGATGCCTGCTTCCATTCGCTGGGGCTGATCGGGCGCAACTGCGAGTATCTGGAGCAGCATCTGGCCCGCGTGGGGGCAGACGCCCAGTCCCTGCAGGCAGTCAGCGACATCAGCGCGGCCACGGCCAAGCTGGAACGGACCATCAACGAACTGCTGTCTGCGCTGGAATTTCTGCGTGCCGGGCAGCCGCCTAAGCTTTACCCGCTGGATCTGTGCGAGCTGCTGCAGCAGGTGGCGGCCCAGGCCGACATGGTGCGTGCGCAGCTGGGAGTCACCCTGGAGCTGGACTACGGCGGCTGGACGGCCTGCCGTGTGCTGGCTGACCGGGATGATGTGGAGCTGCTGTGTCTGCATCTGCTGTCCAACGCCCTGCGTGCCTGCCGCGAGGGCGGTACGGTGAGGATCCTGCTGCGCCGCAGCGAGACCATGTGGCAGCTGACTGTGCGGGACAATGGCTGCGGTCTGCCGGAGGGCAGCCAGGAAGCCTGGCTGGAAAACCGGCGCAGCTTTCTGGGCGGGGCTCAGCTGGGACTGCTGCTTTGCCGCGAGTGCTGCCGCCGCATGGGCTGGGGGCTGAGCGTGGAGTGTGCCCCGGAAAAGGGCACCCAGGCCGTGGTCACGGTGCCGCTGTACACGGACGATGGGCGGGCACCGGAGGTGGAGCTGCATGCCGGAGCCGACCTTGCGTCCGAGCAGCATCAGTACCAGCTGCGCGCCATGCTGGTGCGGGAGCTGCGCACCATGCCGGAGCGCGGCGACCCGGACGA
>ERZ1106954.3490-NODE-3490-length-10238-cov-3.901994_pt1 | contig 10238 bp, 7 predicted proteins | sample MGYA00403678_ERZ1106954 | MGnify/ENA primary metagenome ERZ1106954 (study PRJEB35170, sample SAMEA104062445) | human gut metagenome | biome: human gut; feature: human-associated habitat; material: faeces | place: Denmark | collected 2012-08-20 ... | reverse complement strand
GGTGTATGAAACAAAAGAGAAAAATGGATTACTATATATCTGGAAACCAGCAGCTGATACACAGACATACAAAACAGAACTGTATTATCCGGGGGATGCGGATATTGTAAAGTTTAATGATACATATAACTGGTCAGGCAAGGAATTGTATGGAAATAAAAAAGGTGAGCACAAGCTTGGAGAAAAAGATGAGCAGGATGGTGTACTTGGAATTGGTGCCACAAAACGATATCACTATGTGAGTAGTACGATTCAGGAGTCAGCCGATATGACAGTAACGGCAACAGAAAGTACTGCCAGTGATTCCGAAGCAGCATACTTTGAAGCAGATGAAACTGAAGCAGCAGTCAAAGCAGTTTTAGCAGATGGATACAGAACTGTTGATATCATGTCTGATGGAATGAAGAAAGTCGGATGTAAAGAGATGGGACAGCTGATCATCGACAAGATTAAATAATTATCATAGATAGAAGAAGGTATATTATACTAGGAGGTTAGTTTTATGAGCAATAAATTTACAGAGGGAGAAGCATATGCTCCTCAGAGATCGTTATTTAACGCATTAGGTTTCACAAAAGAAGAAATGAAAAAGCCATTGGTCGGAATCGTAAGTTCGTATAACGAGATCGTACCAGGGCATATGAATATTGATAAGATCGTCGAAGCGGTTAAACTCGGAGTTGCTATGGCTGGTGGAACACCAGTTGTATTCCCAGCAATTGCTGTATGTGATGGTATTGCAATGGGACATGTTGGAATGAAATATTCCTTAGTAACGCGTGATCTGATCGCTGATTCTACAGAATGTATGGCATTAGCACATCAGTTTGACGCTTTAGTTATGGTTCCAAACTGTGACAAAAATGTACCAGGACTTTTAATGGCAGCTGCACGTGTTAATGTACCTACAGTGTTCGTCAGTGGCGGACCAATGCTTGCGGGACGTGTAAAAGGATGCAAAACAAGTCTATCAAGTATGTTTGAAGCAGTAGGATCTTATGCAGCAGGTAAGATCACAAAAGAAGAATTAGATGAATATGAAAATAAAACATGTCCTACATGTGGATCATGTTCCGGTATGTATACAGCAAACTCCATGAACTGTTTAACAGAAGTACTTGGTATGGGATTACAAGGAAATGGAACAATTCCAGCCGTATATTCTGAAAGAATCCGTCTTGCAAAACATGCAGGAATGAAGGTTATGGAATTATTAGAGAAGAATATCCGCCCAAGAGATATCTTAACAGAGGAAGCATTTGAAAATGCCTTAACTGTTGATATGGCATTAGGATGTAGTACAAATAGTATGCTTCATTTACCAGCGATCGCTCATGAAGCAGGTGTTGAATTAAATCTTGAAATGGCAAATGAGATCAGTAAGAGAACTCCAAACTTATGTCATCTTGCACCAGCAGGACATACATACATTGAAGAGTTAAATGAAGCTGGTGGTGTTTATGCCGTTATGAATGAGTTAAATAAGAAGAATCTTCTCCATACAGATCTTATCACAGCAACAGGTAAGACAGTGGCAGAGAACATTGAAGGATGCGTAAACAAGAACCCAGAAGTTATCCGTCCGATCGACAATCCATACAGCCAGACTGGTGGAATCGCTGTATTAAAAGGAAACTTAGCACCAGATTCAGGAGTTGTAAAACGTTCAGCAGTTGCTCCTGAGATGCTTAAGATGGAAGGACCAGCAAGAGTCTTTGACTGCGAAGAAGATGCGATCAAAGCGATCAAAGGTGGAGATATCAAACCAGGTGATGTTGTTGTTATTCGTTACGAAGGACCAAAAGGTGGCCCTGGTATGAGAGAAATGTTAAATCCTACATCAGCGATCATGGGTATGGGACTTGGATCAAGTGTAGCCCTGATCACAGACGGAAGATTCTCCGGAGCTTCCAGAGGAGCTTGTATCGGACATGTTTCTCCAGAGGCAGCCGTTGGTGGACCAATCGCATTAGTAGAAGAAGGAGATATCATCGCAATCGATATCGATGCAAATACATTAAATGTAAAAGTTTCTGATGAAGAATTAGCAAAGAGAAAAGAAAACTGGAAACCTAGAACACCTAAGGTTACAACAGGTTATCTTGCAAGATATGCATCTTTAGTTACATCTGGAAACCGCGGAGCAGTTTTAGAAATCAAAGAGTAATGAAGTAAGAAAAGAGGATCAAATGATGAAACAATTGACAGGTGCTCAGATTGTTTTAGAATGTTTGAAAGAGCAAGGCGTGGATACTATTTTTGGGTATCCAGGTGGAGCTATCTTAAACATTTACGATGAATTATACAAACAGAAAAAGTATTTTACACATATCCTGACTTCTCATGAGCAGGGAGCTTCTCATGCAGCAGATGGATATGCAAGATCTACAGGAAAAGTTGGAGTGTGCTTTGCAACAAGCGGACCTGGAGCAACAAATATTGTCACAGGACTTGCAACAGCGAATATGGACTCTGTTCCAGTTGTTGCGCTCACATGTAACGTAGGAGTGAGTCTTCTTGGAAAGGATAGTTTTCAGGAAGTTGACATTTCTGGAGTTACAATTCCAATCACAAAGCATAACTTTATTGTAAAGAATGTAGAAGAACTGGCAAATACAATTCGAAGAGCATTCAAGATTGCAAAAACAGGAAGACCAGGACCGGTTTTAATTGATATTCCAAAAGATGTGACGGCAGCCGTGACATCTTATGAAGCAGAAAAACCAGAGAAGATCATCCGTTTCAGCGAGAGAATCAAAGAAGCAGATATTCAGAATGCGATCAAGATGATCAAAGAATCAAAACGTCCATACATCTTAGTAGGTGGAGGAGCAGTTATCTCTGATGCAGCAGATGAATTAAAAGAGTTTGTAGATAAAGTTGATGCCCCAGTATGTGATACCTTGATGGGAAAAGGAGCATTTAATGGTACAGATGAGCGTTACAGTGGAATGCTTGGTATGCATGGAACCAAGGCATCAAATCTTGGAGTTTCTCATTGTGACTTACTGATCGCGATCGGAACAAGATTTAGTGATCGTGTATTAGGAAATCCAAAGACATTTGCAAAGAATGCTAAGATTTTACAGATCGATATTGATCCAGTTGAGATCAATAAGAATATTTGTGTATCTGCTTCAATCATCGGAGATGTAAAAGCAGTTCTGACTGTGATCAATCGCCGCTTAGAAGCACAGGAACATAAAGAATGGATGAATACAGTCAAAGAATATAAAGAAAAATATCCATTAGCATATGACAAGGGATGTTTAACATGCCCTGAGATCATGGAAGCGATTTATGATATTACAAAAGGTGAGGCAGTCATTACAACAGAAGTTGGACAGCATCAGATGTGGGCCGCTCAGTTTTATAAATATGATAAACCACGTAAATTATTGACATCTGGAGGTCTTGGAACAATGGGATACGGTCTTGGAGCCAGTCTTGGAGCCAAAGTTGGTAATCCAGACAAGATCGTAGTAAACATTGCAGGAGATGGATGTTTCCGTATGAATTTAAACGAGCTTGCGACCGCCTCGCGATACAACATTCCTGTTATAGAAGTAATCATCAATAACAGTGTATTAGGAATGGTAAGACAGTGGCAGGATCTGTTTTATGAAGAAAGATATTCGTATACAACACTTCAGGACAAAGTGGACTTTGTAAAAGTTTCTGAAGGTCTTGGAGTTGATGCAAAGAAGATCACGGATATCGATGAATTCAAAGATGCATTTAAAGAAGCTTTAACGTTAGGAAAACCTATGGTTCTTGATTGTCATATCGATTTAGATGACAAAGTATGGCCAATGGTTAATCCAGGCGGCTCCATTGAAGATGCATTTGATAAAGCGGATCTTGAGGCGCAGGCAAGATAACTTTTAATTTATTTTCATATAAAGGAGAGAAAAGAAATGGCAAGAGTATACAACTTTTCAGCTGGACCGGCAGTACTTCCGGAAGAAGTGTTAAAAGAAGCAGCAGAGGAAATGCTTGATTACAGAGGATGCGGAATGTCCGTTATGGAGATGAGCCACAGATCCAAGATGTTTGATGACATCATCAAAACTGCAGAAGCAGACTTAAGAGAGTTAATGAACATCCCAGATAATTATAAAGTATTATTCCTTCAGGGTGGAGCTTCCCAGCAGTTTTCAGCCATCCCTATGAACCTGATGAAGAACAAAGTCGCAGATTTTATCATCACAGGACAGTGGGCAAAGAAAGCATATCAGGAAGCAGCAAGATATGGAAAAGCAAATATCTTAGCTTCATCTGAAGATAAAACATATACATATATTCCAGATTGCTCTGATCTTCCAGTATCAGAAGATGCAGATTATGTATATGTATGCTATAACAATACAATCTATGGAACAAAATATCAGCAGATTCCAAACACAAAAGGAAAGATCCTTGTTGCAGATATGTCTTCCTGCATTCTATCTGAGCCTGTGAATGTAGAAGACTTTGGAGTTATTTATTTTGGAGTACAGAAAAATGTTGGACCAGCTGGAGTTGTAGTTTGTATCGTACGTGAAGACCTGATTACAGATGATGTGTTAGAAGGAACACCAACCATGTTAAAATGGAAAACACAGGCAGATGCAGATTCACTGTATAACACACCTCCATGCTATGGAATCTATATTTGTGGTAAAGTCTTCAAATGGTTAAAAGACCAGGGTGGACTAGAAGCAATGAAGAAACGTAACGAAGAAAAAGCAAAGATCTTATATGATTTCTTAGATCAGAGTGAAATGTTTAAAGGAACAGTAGTCAAAAAAGATCGTTCTTTAATGAATGTTCCATTTGTAACAGGAGACAAAGATTTGGATGCCAAATTCGTAGCCGAAGCAAAAGAAGCTGGATTTGAAAACTTAAAAGGACATCGTACCGTTGGTGGAATGCGTGCAAGTATTTATAACGCAATGCCAAAAGAAGGTGTTGAAAAATTAGTTGCATTCATGAAGAAATTTGAAGAAGAGAACAAATAAGGAGGAGCCATGTATACAGTAAAATGCTTAAACCCGATCGCAGACAAAGGGCTTGATTTATTTACAGAAGATTTTAAAGTCATTGATGATTTAGATGCAGCAGATGCAGTCTTAGTAAGAAGTGCATCCATGCATGAACTTGAAGTTCCAGAAAGCCTTCTTGCAGTTGCAAGAGCTGGAGCTGGAGTTAACAATATTCCATTAGATGAATATGCCAAGAAAGGTATCGTAGCATTCAATACACCAGGAGCTAATGCAAATGGAGTGAAAGAATTAGTTGTTGCAGGACTTTTACTTGCATCCCGCGATATCATTGGTGGATATAACTGGGTTAAAGAAAATGCTTCCGAAGAAAATCTTGCAAAATTAGTTGAGAAACAGAAGAAACAGTATGCAGGAAACGAATTAAAAGGAAAGAGCATTGGAGTCATCGGACTTGGAGCTATCGGAGTTTTAGTAGCAAATATCTGTAACCGTCTTGGAATGAAAGTTTACGGATACGATCCATATGTATCTGTACGTTCCGCATGGAGTTTATCAAGAATGGTAAAACATATCGCATCTATCGATGAATTATTTGAGACATGTGATTACATCACGATCCATGTTCCATATATGGATTCAACAAAAGAAATGATCAACAAAGAAGCCATCGATAAGATGAAAGACGGAGTGACGATCTTAAACTTTGCCAGAGGAGAATTGGTTGAGAATCAGGCAGTGATCGAAGGATTAGAATCTGGAAAAGTAAAACATTACGTTACAGACTTCCCAAGTGCAGAGATTGCTGGAGTTGATAAAGTGATCACAATTCCACATTTAGGAGCTTCTACAGAAGAATCTGAGGAAAACTGTGCAGAGATGGCAGTTGACCAGTTAATGAATTACTTAGAGAATGGTAATATCGTAAATTCAGTCAACTATCCAAACTGTGATCTTGGAGAAGCAAATTGTGCAGCACGTATCACAGTGCATCACAAAAACCTTCCAAATATGATCGGACAGTTAACAGCGATCCTTGCAGCAGATGGACATAACATTGCCAATATGTTAAATAAATCCAAAGGTGAATGGGCTTATTCTATGTTTGATATGGAAAAGAAAGCACCAACAGAAGAAACAGTTAAGAAAATGGAACAGATCGACGGAGTCGTTCGAGTTCGTGTACTATAGGAGAGAAGAAGCATGAGTGAAAAATTAAGAGTTGGTATTTTAGGTGCAACGGGAATGGTTGGACAACGTTTTATTTCATTATTAGAGAACCATCCATGGTTTGAAGTTACAACATTAGCTGCAAGCCCACGTTCTGCAGGAAAGACATATGAAGAAGCAGTAGGTGGACGCTGGAAAATGGATACACCAATGCCAGAAGCAGTAAAATCTATGATCGTAAAGAATGTAAACGAAGTAGAAGAAGTTGCTTCTCAGGTTGATTTTGTATTCAGTGCAGTTGATATGTCTAAAGATGAGATCAAAAAGATCGAGGAAGACTACGCAAAAACAGAAACACCAGTTGTATCTAACAACAGTGCTCACCGCTGGACACCAGACGTACCAATGGTAGTACCTGAGATCAACCCAGAACATTTCGAAGTTATCGAAAGCCAGAAGAAACGTTTAGGAACAACAAAAGGTTTCGTAGCGGTAAAACCAAATTGCTCTATCCAGAGTTATGCACCAGTTTTAACAGCATGGAAAGAATTCGAACCATATGAAGTCGTAGCTACAACATATCAGGCAATTTCCGGAGCAGGAAAAACTTTCAAAGACTGGCCTGAAATGGTAGAAAATATCATCCCATACATCGGTGGAGAAGAAGAGAAGAGTGAACAGGAACCTCTTCGTTTATGGGGACACATTGAAGACGGTGTGATCGTGAAAGCTGAAACACCAGTGATCACAACACAGTGTATCCGTGTACCAGTATTAAACGGACATACAGCAGCAGTTTTCGTTAAATTCAAAAAGAAACCAACAAAAGGAATTAGAACAGCTGATCGAAAAATTAGTAAACTTCAGTGGACTTCCACAGGAATTAGAACTTCCAAGTGCTCCAAAACAGATGATCCAGTACTTAGAAGAAGATGACCGCCCACAGGTAAAAGCAGACGTAGATTACGAAAACGGAATGGGAATCTCTGTTGGACGTTTAAGAGAAGACACAGTATACGATTACAAATTCGTAGGACTTTCTCATAACACAGTTCGTGGTGCAGCAGGTGGAGCTGTATTATGTGCAGAGACATTAAAAGCAAAAGGATATATTACAAAGAAATAAGCATTGTAATTAATAGATAAACTTGCTATGATAAGAAACACGTAGAAATACGTGTTTCTTTCATGTTATGCGTCTTATGGCGCACGTTGCTAAGTACATGAAAAATATAAGATAAAAAAGGAGATAGTATGTTAGCACAGATACAATCAATGTTCGCAGCAGTGGACTTAAGTAAGATTGACTGGAATCAGTTTTTTGAAAAATATCTGGAAATTGCAATGAGTATCATAGGGAAAGTTATTGTATCATTTTTGATCATTGTCATCGGATTTAAACTGATCAAAATCCTGATTACTCTTTTAAAAACAACCTTTGAGAAGGCAGAGATCGATTATGGAGTGATCTCATTTTCCTGTTCCTTCATAAGGATTGGATTGCGATGTATTGTAATTTTTATGGCAGTGGCACATATGGGAGTAGAAGTAAGTTCCTTTATCGCATTATTAGGATCTGCCGGTGTAGCAGTAGGTTTAGCATTACAAGGAACACTTTCTAACGTAGCTGGCGGAGTTTTATTATTAATTCTGAAACCATTTCAGGTGGGAGATTATATCGTATTAACAGGAACCAACTGCGAAGGAGAAGTTGCAGCGATGGACATTTTCTACACAAAGCTTAAGACTGTTGATAACCGAGTGATCGTTATTCCAAATGGTACATTAAGCAATTCCAATCTGATCAACAACACCAAACAGGATCGAAGATTGATTGATATTGAAGTAGGAATCTCTTATGATGCAGATATCAGAGAAGTCAAAAAGATTTTAAATGAGATTGCAAGAGAAGAAAAAAGGATCATTGATCAAGATGGAGTTGAAATTTTTGTGAGCAGTTTAGCAGACAGCTCTGTGATGATGGGGATCAGGTGCTGGGTTCCAACATCGGATTATATAGCGACTAAATGGGCGCTAAATGAGGAGATTAAACTTCGATTTGATGAGGAAGGGATTGAGATACCTTATCAGAAATTGGATGTTTGTATTAAAAATGAAGTGTAATTGAAAAAATAGGAAGTAAAGATTATTTCAAAGAGCAGTCAATGCATCAATTCAGTTTGTTATGCTGTACTTTAACCATATCTTTTGGTATAATTGAATTAAAAAAATACAACTTTGTATAGAATCATGGAATAAGAAAGAAGAGGTCTTGATATGGGAAGATACTTAAACAGTTCAACTTCATATGTATTATACAAAAATGAAACGATGAAGCCATATTTTGTAGATAAAACAAAGTTGTTATCAGAGTTATTTCCATTTTTAGAAGTTGGAAATACACATATTTGTATTACAAGACCAAGACGTTTTGGAAAAACAATGATTGCAAACATGATTGCCTCTTTTTTAGGGAAAAGAAAAAGTGAAAATGGGCTGTTTGAATCATTGAATATATCTCAAAATAAAGAATATATAAAGTATAAAAATCAATATGATGTTATATTCATTGACTTTAGCAAAATGCCAAGAGAATGTCATTCATATCGAGAATATATTGATCGTATAGAAGAAAATTTGATCAGAGATTTAAAAAAAGCATATCCAGATATTGAAATTTATGAAGGAGATTCAGCAGCAGATGTATTAGAAACAATTTTTGAAGAATATGATGAACAGAGATTTATATTCGTGTTTGACGAGTGGGATTTTATTTTCCATAAGGATTTTATTAAAGAGGAAGATAAAAAGCAATATATTCTATTTTTGAGTAATCTATTAAAAGATCGTCCGTATGTAATCATGACATATATGACAGGAATTTTACCAATTGCTAAGTATTCAAGTGGCTCTGAATTAAATATGTTCTGGGAATATAATATGGCATCAGAAACAAAATATAGTGAATATTTTGGATTTACAGATGAGGAGGTAGATGAACTTTTTGAAAGGTATGAACATAATAATGAGAATGCTCAAATTTCAAGACAAGATTTAAGAATTTGGTATGATGGATATACAACAAAATCTGGAGAGAGAATCTATAATCCCAGATCCGTTGTTCTTGCTCTTACGAATAACAATATAGGAAATTATTGGACAAGTTCAGGACCATACGATGAAATTTTTTATTATATCAGAAAGAATATTGATGATGTACAAAATGATCTGGCTCTAATGATATCAGGAGAGTCAGTGCAGGTAAAAATTCAGGAATATGCTGCAGCAGCTATGAGACTTGAAACAAAAAGTGAGATATTTTCAGCTATGGTAGTATATGGATTTTTGAGTTATGAAGATGGTAAAGTAAGAATACCAAATAAAGAATTGATGAATAAATTTGATGATATGATTCAAAAAGAAGAATCTCTAGGATATGTTTATCGTTTGGCAAAAGAGTCAGAAAGAATGTTACAAGCAACTTTAGCAGAAGATACTCAGGTAATGGAAGAAATCTTAGAATACGCACATAATACAGAAACACCAATTCTATCATATAATAATGAAACGGAATTATCAGCAATTATAAATCTTGTTTATCTTTCAGCAAGGGACAAATATCGTGTAGAAAGAGAAGACAAAGCAGACAAGGGATTTGTTGATTATATTTTTTATCCAGAGAATAAGAAGGATCCAGGAATTATATTAGAATTAAAAGTAGATCATAGTCCAAGAGAAGCATTAAAGCAGATTGTGGACAAAGATTATAAATTAAAATTTCAAGGAAAAATAGGTGAAATAAAAACAGATCATAAAATCTTAGGTGTTGGAATCAGTTATGATAAGAAGACAAAGAAACATAGTTGTGTGACACAGTGGTTATAAAGTCATTGAATGCAAATTATTTTTCACAAAATAAGAGCATTCAATGACTTTTCTTATTTTATTAAGATATGACACAACGCATCAAAGATCAAAGGCAGTTGCTCAAGATCAATCGAAGAATAATTCATAACATAGACATTTTGAAAGCTCATATTGGATGTCTGGCCAACAAAATATTTTGATAATGGCGCAAGTTTGAAG
>ERZ1106954.3489-NODE-3489-length-10241-cov-3.210583_pt1 | contig 10241 bp, 5 predicted proteins | sample MGYA00403678_ERZ1106954 | MGnify/ENA primary metagenome ERZ1106954 (study PRJEB35170, sample SAMEA104062445) | human gut metagenome | biome: human gut; feature: human-associated habitat; material: faeces | place: Denmark | collected 2012-08-20 ... | reverse complement strand
CACGGCCTCCTGCTCCATGGCGCGGCGGATCGCTTTCCGGACACCAGAAAGAAGCAGATGAACCACGCTCATACGCTCGTCAAAGGAAGCTTTATCCAGTTTATCACAGATCTCTTCTCTTATGGTGCCGGAAAGGATCTCATCTACCTGGTACTGATCCTGATATTTATAATAAAGCTCCAGATAATTTGCAAAATCCTTCGCTGTCTTCCAGTGCTGGAGGTACTGATGCACAACCTCACGATCCACCTCTTTACCAAGCTTTTCATAAACCTGGATCAACCTTGACAGGTCTTCCCATCCTCTGGCTGTAACAAACATTTTTCCATCTACTGTATTTTCCATACGATAGAAATTCTCTTTTCGAAGCTCCAGATAAGAAAGCACAGCAGGATGGATTCCAACCTGATACGCATATTCCTTCCAGACATCAAAATCAGCTTCCACATCGATCCGCTTGATCCGGTCCAGTGTCACCACATCAAATTCCCGCACCGACTTATTATATTCCGGCGGATTCCCTGCCGCCACAATGATCCATCCCTCCGGCACACTCTGATTACCAAACATCTTGCACTGTAAAAACTGCAGCATAGTCGGCGCCAACGTCTCTGAAACACAGTTGATCTCATCGATAAACAGGATTCCCTCTTTCATGCCGCTCTGCTCTATCTTTTCATATACAGCAGCAATGATCTCACTCATCGTATACTCGGTTACCGAATACTCTTTTCCACCGTAGATCTTTGTCTGAATAAACGGAAGCCCGATCGCACTCTGTCTGGTATGGTGCGTGATCGTATACGCAACCAGTCCAATCTCACATTCCCTTGAAATCTGCTCCATGATCTGTGTTTTTCCAATTCCCGGAGGTCCCATCAGAAGGATCGGTCTCTGATGGATTGCCGGAATCTGATATTCTCCATATTCATCCTTCATCAGGTATGCCTGCACCGCATCCTTGATTTCCTGTTTTGCACGTTTAATATTCATCTATTTCTCACTCCTCTCAAATCTTCTTCATCCAGAACCAGTTTCATCGCCCACGGCGGAACTTCCTGTTCTTCTGCCCCGTCGTCCATAAATACAAACGCGGTCTGGTACAGAGGCATTTTCTGCGGATAAATCCCCTGTCCATCGGTAAAATAGATCACACCCTTCAGTTCAGTGAACCGGTGCGTCGCGATCAGCTCATCAATATAGGCAAACGCCGGTCTGAAATCCGTTCCACCTTCCCCGGCAAGATCCAGCTTTTCCATATATTCCTGTAATTCTTCTTTACAGGTAATCTTCCTGTCCGACTGCACCTGGTCATCACATTGTATAATGTGGATATTGACTCTCTGAAAAAAGCTCCCTGCTTCACTTAAAATGCCATAGGTCTCCTCCAGAAATTTTTTTACCAGATCTCCTGAACAGGACATGGAAGTATCGATCACGATTGCAAAATCCTCCACTTTTTTCACTTCTTTCCATTCCTGTGGCTCGATCAGAGGCATATTTCCATAAAGGCGCAGTCCATAACTGTAAAATACATAATCAAAGCTGTCATCATCCACGGTAACCTCTTCCTTCAGTACAGCAAATTTATGCAAAAAGCTGTGATAGTCATATCGCTGTCGGTTCTCTACCCGGACCTGATCCAGAAAATGCCCGGTATTTGATGCTGCTTCTTTCGAAAAAGTTTCCATATCGGTCTGCATTTTCTCGCTGATATCCTGCCACCTCTGGTTCATTTCGCTTTGTTTTTCATCATCTTCATCTTTTGCCCAGTACTTGTGATCATCCACGGTAAATTCCCGGGCCATGCGCTCCATCTCTCTGTCCGAAAGCTTCCATCTTACCAGTACTCCATAAATTTTTTCCGCTGTAAATACCTTGATTTCCTCTTTCAGATCCCGGTAGGTTCTCTGTCTGATCCAGGACTGGCTTTTTCGTATATTCTGGAGGTTCCAGTCGTCAATCACAGATTCTACCGCAATATCCGCCGCCAGGTTCCATACAAGCTCTTCCCGTCCATTTCTGCGAAATACATGTCGGAAAATGCAGTGCAGAACCAGATGTAGATAGGCGCGGTTTACCTCGATCCGGTTCTGCCTGTACTCACCTCCCAGCATCTGCCCGTTAAAATACATTGTCTCTCCGTCTGTAGCAAGAAGGTCTACCGAAAAATCCTGTACATAATAAAACGCCGAAAGCGCCACATCCATAAATCTCATCTTCATATACAGTTCGTTCCTCGTCAGAACCAGTATTTTATGTCCGATTTCTTCCAGACCCTGTTCTAATGACATTTCTTCCAATCTTTCCACCTTCTTTTACAATACAAACTTTTTCTTCTTTTTTGGAAAACTACGGTAACGCTCGTCCATCAAAATAGCTGAAATCTCGGTCTGTCCTGCATCTGCCGCATAAGTAATCGTTTTTTCCAACGCTTGTTCATCAAAATAATGCTCTCTGCAGCAAAAAAGCAGAACCTCCTGCGGATCTCCGGCGGCGATTTCGCGTCTTTCTTTCACCGCATGGATACAGCTTTCTCCAATTTCTTCCATATGCGCCTTTACATAATTTTCATAGCGCAGCTTTGCCGCATCTTCCAGCTTCCACGGATATCGCAGACGCGTCAGAGCCACACTGAAAATTGCCTCTTCCGAATCTCTTGCTTCAGAAAGTGCAAACAGCCGGTCGTATTTTCCATAATCCAGTTCCCGCCGGTAAAAGCACTCTCTGTACTCTCCACCGGAACCATAATAATGCGTCTCCACGATCCGCGCCGGCGTATTTTCCACCGCATCTGCGTAATATTCCGGAAACAGGATCTTCGTCTCCGTTCCCTGATAACGCAGTGTTGCAATGATCTGATACCGGATCTCCGTCAGAATTTCCTTAAGACAGGACTTATTTCCATCCATAAAATCAATCTCCACCTTCTCCAGACGGCATCCGGTAAATACCCCGCTCCCCATCCGCACGATTGCATCTGTCCCATGGAAAAGTTTCAGATTCATACATCCATAAAACGCATAATTTCCAATTGACTGTACAGTAGACGGAAGATGGATCTCCCTTACCATTCCACCACAGCAGAGTTCTTCCGGCTGCGCAAAACGATCATCCTCTTCATCTGTCTCTGTCTGATAAACAGATGCATTTTTCTCTTCTTCATCTTTATGCAGTGAAAATGTATATGGAGCAATGCGGATGACAGGAATTCCCTCTATCTGCTCCGGTACTTTTATGATTCCTGAATCCTGCCAGATTCTGAGAATTTCAAGTCCGTTTTCTATTTTCTGATATTGTATCTTCATTTACAATTATTAGTGCTGGTATATCTTTCAACGCTACATCAATTTCTTCTGTTCTTATTTGCTTAAACTTATAATTATCATCTTTTTTAAATTCTTCATTCAGTTTATTTTTCAAATTTTCATCATCATCAATTATATATACGGTATGCATATTTAAGTACGTTCCTTATTATTATTTAGGTTTTATGGTTCTACCTATAAACCATGTTACTAGATATTATTTTTCATTTACTAATTATAATATTGTTTTATATGAATAGCCTTTTACAGCAAAATTAGGCTGAATTTAATTCAACCTCATCTTGTTTTTTTAGTTTTCATATTCTGCATTAAATTCAGTTACTTGTTCATTTATATTATAAACACGTAAAGAAATTTTATTTGTTCCAGAATCAAGCTTTTGTCTATATTCAAATTTTGTATCATTTATTGAAATATTAGGGTCTGTTGTATATTCCTGTCCATTTAAGTCGTAGCAAAGTAATCTTAAGCCATCATCATCTGTTGCTTTTATTAATATGTATGATGCATCATTAGGATCTCGTTTTACTTCTACCGTAGGACGTTTTGTTCCTTTTATTTTTTGCTCTTTTGTAGCAACATTTTGAGCCTTATCAACAGCTTCTATCGTAAGCGTTGCTTCTCCTTGTTGTGCAGGAATTGTTTCTTCTATTGTTGTTTGTCCCTCTTCTTCAGCAGAAATTGTAACTTCTTGTGAATCACCATATTTATATGTTACATAATCTATTGCCGTATCATCTGTTACAGTAATTTTTATATTAGAATTTACGCCTTCAATAGTTATTACTGGTTCTGTAATATCTTTTGCATCCTGGTTTAAAGTCTTTACATATCTCTTTGTCTGTCCGTTAGAATCTATAACTGTTATATTTAATTTGTTATTCTCTCCAGATGGAATTGATATTATTTGTTCCAATATTTTATTGCCACGTCCTTGCACAATTGTAGGATTAGAATTGTTCCATGTAAATGATACTGTTCTTATTCCGCTAGTACATTCAATAGATAATTTTGCTGTATTTCCGGTTTTTAAAACAGAAACAATTGGTGCTTTAGTATTTTTAGCAAGTTCCACGTTTTTTGTATAAGCATAAGCTCCATCAGCAGATAAAGCTAATCCAAACAAAAGAATTATTCCAGCAAAAGCTTTTGCAACACCAGTAATATCCCCTGGTGCCTTTTGTTCTCGCACCTTCTTTTCTTTTACCTTTTTTGATTTATCATTTTTCGTCACTAAAATTTGATTCATTCCAATTACCTTCCTTAGTATAAAACGCTTTTCAAATAGAATTATAACATAGAGAATTTTTAAAGTAAATAAATTTGGCATAAAAATTTCGCCCAAAAAGGGGCGTCCCTATTGGGCGAAATTTATTATAAAACAAACTTCTTTATTAATACTACTCCTGAAGATAATATTACAAGTACTGCTAAGCCTATTGTTGTAAATGTTTTTATTTGTCCTGTTTGTACGCCTACAGATACTGGAGCATCATCTATGTCATCTTCACCTTTTTTGTTATTGTCTGGTGTTGAGTCTATATCTGGGCTGTTGAAATCGTTATGATCTTTGCTTATTTCTGCCCAGTTGTCCATTACTCCGAAGTTTTCTGAATCGTTAATCCATGTTAACACTACTTCAACTTCTGTTGTATCTCCTGGTTGTAATAATATGTCTTTTGTCTGGTCTGTTGTTATTGTCTTTTCGTCTATTTGCTTCCATAGTGGGTTATCTTCTGGTACAAATTTTAGTCCGTTTGGAATATAGTCTTTTAATTCTTTTGCATATCCTGCTATATTTCCTTCATTTTTAACTCTTATTTTGTATCTGAATTTTATTGTTACTTTATTTATCTTACTCTTTTTCAAGTCAACCTTTACAACATCTTCTGGGTCATCTTCTGCCTTGTGGCCAGATTCTATTATTTTTTCTTCTCCATTTTCAGTTACGATTGCTTGTGTTACCCATTTTCTTAAGCTTAAGTCGAAATATTGTACCTTAACTTTTTCTATGTCTTGGTCATCTTCTCCCTCATTCCATTTATCTGGAACTGAGTCTTGGTCTGTAACATCATTTCCATCTTTGTCTGAGTCTTTTGATATTTGAGCTTGGTTTATTAAAATTCTATCTGATGTATTTGGTTCTGTTACTTCAAATGCAACTTTTACATCTCTGTAATCTAATTTTTCTCCATCGAATGCTTTTAATAAGTTAGCTCCTGCTGTTTTTTCTTGTTCTTTTGATAGATAATCTGTTACTATTGAAACTGCCTCATCTAAGTTTTCTGTTTCTTTTCCATCTTTATCTAACATTTTCCATCTGTACTCTATGTTAGTCTTATTATCTGTTAAGAATTTTAAACCTTGTGGCATATCATCTTTTATTTCACTTGCATATCCGTCCATTTCACCTTCGTTAAATACTCTAATTGTATAGGTTACTATGTTTCCGTTTGATACAAGTACTGGATCTTTTGGATGATCGTATTTTGCTGTTGTACTGCTTCCATCTTTTATTGGAGTAACATCAACTTGTGGTATTCTACTTGTTATTTCTGTATTATTTACTGCTGTTATGAATTTTCTTAATGATAAGTCGAATTTTACAAGTGTTACTTTTTCAAAGTCATCATCATCTTCTTGTCCAGGTACATAATCTTTTTTACTTTCATCATCTTTATATCCTGGTCTATCTTCTGGAATTTTTACATTGTCTTCTTTTGAATCTCTATCTGTAACTTTATTTCCTTCTCCATCAGTAAAGTCTGATATATCTGCTAAGTTTGTTATTTTGCTTGGCATTGGATCTGTTGAAACTACTTTACAAGCTACCTTTACTTCTCTATAAGATAATGTTGTTCCATCAAATGCTGGTATTTTGTTTTCTCCGGCTACTTTTTCATTTGCCTTAGATAAGTATGATGTTTTTATTACTTTTGAATCTGTGCTATCAACTGTCCAACCATATTTTTTATTTGTTTCATTATCTTTAATAAATTCTAATTGGTCTGGTAAGTGGTCTTTAATTTCTTCCACATATCCATCTACTTGACCTTCGTTGTATACTCTAATTGTATATTCAACTACTGCTCCTAATGAAACTTTTACAGGCTCTTTTGAGTGATTATAAATTGCTGTTGTTCCTGTTCCATTTTTCAAAGGTGTTGTATCAACTTGTGGAATTCTGCTCTTTATTTCTGTATTATTTACCTTTGTGATGAATTTTCTTAAAGCTAAATCAAATTCTTTTATTTTTAGTTTTTCGAAATCATCATCATCTTGTTGTCCTGGTACATAATCTTTTCCTATTTCATCATCTTTATATCCTGGTAAATCAGATGGAATATTTACATTGTTTTCTTGTGAATCTCTATCTGTTACCTTATTTCCATTACCATCTGTAAAGTCTGATATATCTGCAATATTTGTAATTTTTGTTGGCATTGGGTCTGTTGAAACAACTTTACATACAACTTTTACATCTTTGTAATCTAACTTTGTTTCATCAAAAGCCTTAATCTTATTGTCTCCTTCTGTAGTTTCATTTGCCTTTGATAAATATTTTGTTTTAATTATTTTTGAATTATTGCTATCAACTGTCCAACCATATTTTGTATTTATTTCGTTTCCAGCAATAAATTCAAGTTGGTCTGGTAAATGGTCTGTTATTTCTTCTACATATCCATCTACTTCAGCTTCGTTATATACCCTAATTGTATATTCAACTACATCTCCAATTGCAACAGATATTGGTGTTTTTGGATGATTATATGTTGCTGTTGTTGAGCTTCCGTCTTTTAATGCATCAAGGACAACTTGTGGTTCTCTATTTGTAATTTCTTTGTTATTTACAGCTGTAATGAATTTTCTTAATGCTAAATCAAAGTATTTTCCAAACATTATTAAATCTTCAAAGTCATCATCGTCTTCTTGGCTTGTTGTACCATAGTTATCTTTGTTTACGTTATTTGGTTGAGAATCACGATCAATTACAGTTTCATTTCCATCTTTATCTTTATGCGCTGTTATTTCTGCTATATTTTTCAATCTTTGATCTGTTGATTGAGTAGGTGCTACTACTTTACACTCAACTTCCACGTCAACATATTTTAATTCTGTTCCATTAAATGCTTCGATTAGTTTGTCTGCTAAATAAGCTGTTTTTATTGTTTTTCCATCTCCTGATGGATTTGTCCATCCATAAGTTTGATTTATTGTACTTTCTGTATTTGGTACAAGTTCTAGTCCTGATGGTAAATAGTCTGTAAGTTCTGTTACATAACCATCTAATTCTCCTTCATTATATACTCTAATTTTGTATATTACCTTGTCGCCTGTTGTTACTGTTAATGGATCTTTTGGATGTACTTTATTAACTGTAGTTATAGTTCCATCGGCCAATTTAGTCAATTCTGATGCATCTACTTGAGGTGTTCTATCAACTGATGGTGCTTGACCATTTATTGATATGATAAATTTTCTTAATGCTAAGTCAAAATGTTTTCCACCCATTATTAATTCTTCAAAATCATCATCATCTTGTTGGCTTGTTCTATCATAATTATCTAAATCCACATTGTTTGGTTGTGAATCACGATCAGTTACATTTTCATTTCCGTCTTTATCTTTATGTGCTGTTATTTCTGCTATATTTTTTAGTTTTTGGTCTGTTGATTGAGCTGGAGCTACTACTTTACATTCAATTTCAACATCTACATATTTTAGTTCTGTTCCATTAAATGCTGTAATTAATTTGTCAGTCAAATAACTTGTTTTTATTGTTTTTCCATCTCCTGATGGATTTGCCCATCCATAGGTTTGATTTATTGTACTTTCTGAGCTTGGTATAAACTCTAATCCTGATGGTAAATAATCAGTAATCTCTGTTGCATAACCATCTATTTTTCCTTCATTATATACTCTAATTTTGTATACTACTTTATCACCATTATTTACTGTTAATGGATCCTTAGTATGTACTTTATTAGCTGTTGTTGTAGTTCCACTAATTAGTTTAGCTAACTCTGTTGCGTCTATTTGTGGTGTTCTATCAATTGATGGTGCTTGACCATTTATTGATATAATGAATTTTCTTAATGCTAAGTCAAAGTATTTTTCCTCTTCTTTTATAACTGTTTTACTGTCATTAAAATCTATCTTGCTTTTTTCTACTTTTACAACTGGTTGGTCTTTAGCAGAATCTGGATTTTCTACTGACCAATATGTTGATTTTGTTGTTGTATATGAACCAGATATTTCAAGCTTGATTGATTCAATATTTGCACTTGTTGGTACAGAAATGTAAAAATCCTCTCCAACTAAATTTTTGATTGACTTATTTGTTTGATCTTTGTTTGAATCTAATAATGTTATACTTGAAATTACAGTATTATTTTGGTCTAAAAATTTCGCATCAAAAGAATAATTTATATTTCCTTGTCTTTGTAGTCTAAATGGTCCAACTATGTAATTATCACCATTCTTTACAATTGTAGCATCTGTATCAGCTATCTTTATTGGGTTTGGTGTTACGTTACTATTATCAATAGTATATGTGAAATCTGCTTTTTGTGGAGTTTGTACCAGGTAATCAAATAATGCTTGGCAAGCATTTGCTCTATCCCATCCATCATCTCCAAAGTTGATCATTGATTTAAATGTACTATTTTCTGTTCCTTGTACACTGTTTAACCAAAAATCAATACTTGTAACATGATATGGGTCTCCTTCTGGGTTTGTATAATACCATACTGCTATTTGTTGTACTGCATCTATATCATCATCTGTTAATAGATTTAGTTCATTAATTGTTACATCTGTATTAGAAACTTCTTCTGCATATGCTGCTGCAGCATTCAATAAATTCTTTTTGTCTTGTACTGCTCTGTTTGCTTCTTCTGTTGTTGGGTTTGTTTTTGGTGCTACATAACAGTTGTCTAATATCCATAACAATGCTTTATATCCTTTACTTGAAGTGTCTGGTAAAACATTCTTATATTGATTTGGTGTTATACTGTTTGGATCTTTTAAATTAAAATATTGTGTGTAATGTGTTTCTTGTGGTGTTCCTGATACATAATCACTAGAACCAAATCCAGGGCCACCTTTTAAACAATATATTGTACTGTTTAAACCTTTATCATTACCATTTCCATCTGTTTCATAAATTTTCCATACATTTTTGTTATTGCTTGCAAGTTTATATCCATAACCTGAATTTCTCAATAGTTTAATATTAAGATACATACTACCTGTAGCTGCTTTGACTGTAGTAAACAAGCTAAGCATACAAGTTACTAGAAACAAAATTGTTATAAATATTATTCCTTTTCTTTTCATTGATTTACCTTCCTTTTAGTTATAATATTATACTTATATTTTACTTTCGTATTTTATCAATGTCAATAGCAGTTTTTTCCTATGTTACATGCGTTTTTTTAACACTATTTTTTATACTTACGGATATACATTTTCCATTTTTAAATTTAATTTTTACGCATTATATTACAATTATATTACATTTTTGTAACATTTTCAAGTTTTTTTAAGTTTTACTATGTCTTTTATTAGATTTCCGTAAGAGTTTATCAATTTATTGCAATAAAAAAATGAAACTTTATTAAGTTTCATTTTTTTGTGGAGGCGCCTATCGGAATCGAACCGATGATCAGAGTTTTGCAGACTCGTGCCTTACCGCTTGGCTAAGGCGCCATAAATATTAAATTATAGTCACGAATTACTTTACTTACCAGCGACTCGCTATCGCTCCCTGCATATTGAGGTTGTAACTCGCTATAGCTCGAACGACCTCAGCGGCTTGGCTAAGGCGCCATAAATATTAAGCTTAATAAAAAAAATGGAGCGGGAAACGGGGCTCAAACCCGCGACCTCTGCCTTGGCAAGGCAGCGCTC